>JABAOD010009689.1_pt3 | contig 19253 bp, 17 predicted proteins | sample 7062151 | NCBI WGS metagenome assembly JABAOD01 (sample SAMN14538626, study PRJNA623070) | marine sediment metagenome | biome: marine biome [ENVO:00000428]; feature: marine pelagic biome [ENVO:01000023]; material: deep marine sediment [ENVO:00002113] | place: India: Gulf of Khambhat ... | reverse complement strand
GGGAGAGCTGGAGCTGGAGAGCTTCATCAACCACGACCTGAGGACCCTTTCTGGTGGGGAGTTACAGAGGACGGCCATCGCCGCCACGATGCTGAAGGATGCCCAGGCCTACTTCTTCGACGAGCCTTCCTCCTACCTGGACATATATCAGAGGCTCCGGGTCGCCAGGGTCATCCACAGACTGTCTCAGGAGAAGCCCACGGTGGTCGTCGAGCACGATCTGGCCATCCTGGACTTCCTGGCGGACATGGTCTACCTCCTCTACGGCGAGAAGGGGGCCTACGGCATCGTGGCCCAGCCCCGGGCCGTCAGGTCAGCGATCAACGTCTACCTAGGAGGCTACCTGAGGGAGGAGAACATCCGCTTCAGGGATCATGAGATCAGGTTCGAGGCCCATCCTCCCAGGGGGGAATGGAAGGCGGCCCCCCTCGTGTCCTTCACGGATATGGAGGTGGAGCTGGACGGTTTCACCCTGAGGACAGGGGCTGGAGGCGTCAAGAAGGGGGAGGTCGTGGGGGTCGTCGGACCCAACGCCACGGGAAAGACGACCTTCGTAAGGGTCCTGGCGGGGGAGCTGAAGCCCAAGACGGGGGAGGTGAAGGGCAGCGGGACGGTGTCCTACAAGCCCCAATACATCCAGCTGGTGTACGAGGGAAGCGTCCGCGAGTTCCTCCTGGGACGCCTGGGCAAGGCGGTAGAGTCAAGCTACTTCAAGACGGAGCTCTCCGGTCCCTTAGAGCTGGAGCCCATCATGGAGAAGGAGGTCCCGACTCTCTCAGGGGGAGAGCAACAGAGGGTCTCCATCGCCCTTTGCCTGGGCAAGGAGGCCCAGATCTACCTCTTGGATGAGCCCTCCGCCTATTTGGACAGCAACCAGCGCATGCAGGCCGCAAAGGCCATGCGGAGAGCTATGGAGAGCATGGGCAAGACCGCCCTCATAGTGGACCACGACGTCTACTTCATCGACATGGTGTCCGATTCCATCATGGTTTTCACGGGCGAGCCGGCCAGGGAGGGCAGGGGCTCAGGCCCTTTCCCAATGAGGGAGGGCATGAACCGCTTTTTAGAGCATGTGGGGGTGACCTTTCGCAGGGATCTTGACACCAAGAGGCCCAGAATCAATAGCCCAGGGTCCAAACTGGATCGCCAGCAAAGGTCGTCTGGGGAGTACTACTACCCCATCGCTTAGTCACCCAAGGGTTCGCGGGACGCTTTCGTTCTGTTCCGCCATCGCCTGTAGAGGTAGATGGATAGGAGGAGGGCTGCCAGGCCGCCAAGGATGATGTAATCAAAGGACTCCAAGGTCTCGGCAAAGGCAAAGGCGGCCTCTCCGAGGTAGAATCCGGCAGCCACCAGGATCGTGGTCCAAACGAGGGCTCCTAGGAACGTGAAGGGTAGGAAGCCCCGCAAGGGCATCCTTGCGATCCCGGCGGGAAAGGAAATGAAGGACCGGAAGCCCGTAAAGGAGTTCCCGAGGAATATGGCCCAGTTGCCCCAACGGAGGAACCACTGGTCCGCCAGGTTCAGGTGGCGCTCCTCCACACGAAAGAACTTCCCATATCTCAACAGGAAGGGTCGGCCAAGCTTGAGGCCAATGGAGTAGGCTCCCAGGGAGCCCAGAGTGGCTCCCGCGGTAGCGACCAGGATGACCAGGGGGAGGCTGAGGCTTCCTTGGCTTGCCAGGAAGCCTGCGAAGGGCAGGATGGCGGCGCTGGGAATGGGGGTTAGGATGCCCTCCACCACCATGGCAAGAAAGATGACCAGATAGCCACCCCTTCCGACGAAGTCCCTGAGGAGGTAGGCAATCTGGAGGAAGATTGACATCTACGCCGCCTAACAGGCCCCCATCCTTAAATCTTGGCAGGTCAGTGCTCCCGGTGAGAAAGAGCCGAAGCGGATGCGATCAGCGGTGCGTTTCAACCGACCTTCGTGCTCTTGTCGATGCACTCCCTGGACTCCTTGAGAGCCCGCTCGATATCGGACCTGAGCTGGTCCCTCGGCCTGAAGCCCACGACCTCATAGACTGGCCTGCCATCGCAGATGAACTTCAGGGTGGGGGTCCCCATCACGCCGAGGCCCATGGCCAGTCGGGGACTTTCAGCCACGTTGACCTTAGTGAACTTCAGCTTCCCCTCGAACTTCTGGGCCATTTCCTCGTAGATTGGATCGAGCCTCCTGCACCAGGGACACGCGGGGCCCCAGAAGTTGATCACAACGGGTTCATCGGACTCCAGGATCTCCGCCTTCCAGTTATCCTCCTTCACAGAAACGATGCTAACCATTCTCGACCTCCGTACACCCCTCGATGTCCCTCCCTAGTTATAAACCTGTCAACAGGGGCCTCAGCCGTCTATGTCTCTGGCAATGACCTACCTATCCTGTCCAGTTCAAGCTCCCTATCCCTGGCTATGATGTTGCCCCTCAGGATTGTTGCCTTCGGGAAGATGGCCTCCCAACCTTCGAAGGGCGTCCAGCCGCACTTGTAGTGAAGGTCATCCCCCCTCACCTTGACCACATCTCGAGGATCGAACACCGCGACATCTGCATCGTTTCCCACCCGCAAGGCTCCCTTACCCTTCATGCCGAAGAGCTTCGCCGGCCTCGAGGCAATAGCGTCGACAAGGACCTGGAGGGAAAGCCTGCCTCGTCTGACTAGGTGAAACATCATCGGATACATGGTTTCCACGTTGGGAGCGCCTGAAGGAGCCGAAGAGAACTCCTCCTTCTCTTCGAGGGTGTGAGGGGCATGGTCGCTGGCCAGGGTGTGAATCTGACCGGAGGAGAAGGCACCCCAAAGGGCCTCCCTATCCGCCGGCGCTCTAAGGGGCGGGTTGATCTTTCCAAGGGGTCCTATGGGTGCGCCCCAGTCCAGCAATAGGTGCATTGGGGTCACCTCCTTCGTGAAGGAGGCACCTCTCAGGGCATCAAGGCCCAAACTTGAAGAGAGGTGGGCGACGTGCACCCTTTCCTGCCGCCCCCAGGGCAACAACTTTCGGATTGCGCTCTCCTCAGTTTCGGGAGGTCGGGCGAGCCAATGGTCCCGGAGGTTGGTCTCCTCCATAGTTCTCAGGCCTGCAGGGTCCTCGGCGTGGATGGTCATCCTGCGTTTTGACGTCTCGAGGGACTGCAGAACGGGTGGAAGTTCTCTTGGAGGAAGTCCTGGTTGGCTGTAGCTCTCTGCCATAAACACCTTGAAGGCATGGCATCGGTCCTCCAGCTTCCTCATGTCCTCGGCCTTCTCGACACCGGCGTACAGCCCGAAGTCCACGTTTGCCTTCTTTGAGACCCTCATCCTCTTCCCACGCACCGCGGTGGGCGTGTTGCTTGGCGGGACCGTGTTGGGCATGTCAAGGATCGTGGTGATGCCTCCCACGGCAGCGCTTGCCGAGCCAGTGTAGAAGTCCTCCTTGTGAGTGAGCCCAGGCTCCCGAAAGTGGACGTGGGCGTCGATGCCCCCCGGGAGGAGGATGTTATCGCCGAAGTCGTAACGCTCCTCCCCTCTGAGGGACTTCCCGATCTCCCTGATGACCCCCTCCTCCACACCCAGGCAGAGCTGCTGGAGCTCCCCCTCGAAGTAGACCCTACCCTCTATGACCATCATGGGCAGCGCTCAACCCTCTTCGATGTACCTTGCCTCCTGGTTCCTCCTCCTCGAAGATCTCAGCCTGGAACCTGTATACCCTGACACCGGCCTCGAGCCAGGCATCAGGTGGGAGACCAGCCTTGATGCACGTGTGGGACAGGAACTCCTCCGGCTTCCAGTCCCAGTCCACCGGCACCTGCGGTAGTAGGAGCCCGCTGAGACCTCCGTACCTCACGATGAGTCCGTCCCGTCCTACGACGATGACCTTCTTGTACTCGATGGGCTTGGACACCTCCACGAGCTCGGGGGGCGTGAGGAGGCTCACTTCCACCACCACCCTGTTCAGCTCCTCGAGTTCGAGGGGAGGGAACCTGGGATCGTGGCAAGCCATGACAGCGGCGTGGGCGATGGCATCCCGGAGGGGGAGGGACGGCTCAGGGTATCCGATGCAACCCCGGAGTTCCCCTTGAGGGTATGTGTTCAAGGTCACGAAGGTTCCGGATTTCTCGGAGAAGCTGGCAGGTATGGAAGGACCCTGGCTCTCCTCCTGACGTAGATGGGCCTCGATGGACCATCGAGCGAGCCTGACCGCAATCTCTCCATCGGTCTCGCTGTACATCCTTTTCTGGAGAGGACATCTCCCATTAAAGGATTCTCCGTTCTTGAGACCCCGCCAGAAAAGTTTAACTCACCGTAGGCTGATGCGAAGTTGGTGGGCCCTTGAAGCAGGCCATCCCTGTCGTGGAGATAATGTCCAAGAGTCCGGTCATAATCAGCCCTGAGGATGATGTAAGGAAGGCTGGGGACCTGATGAGATCCAGGGATGTGGGAAGCCTGCTGGTGGTGAGTGAGGGGAAGCCCATAGGCATCGTCACGGAGAAGGACCTGGTCACGAAGGTTGTGGCAGAGGACAAGAAGCCCTCAGAGGTCAAGGTGAGGGATGTCATGACCTCGCCGGTCGTGACGGTGGGTCCTTATCAGGAAGTCCTAGAGGCGGCCAAGACTATGGCCAACCTGAACATCCGACGGTTGGCGGTGGTGGAGAACGACAACCTCGTGGGCCTCATCACGGAGAACGACATCCTAAGGGTCTGGCCAGCCCTTATCGAGATTACCAGGCAGAGGGCAGAGATGATGGTTTCCGCCGAGGGCGCTGGAGTCGGCTACTGCGAAGCTTGCTCCATGTTTTCAGACCGGCTAAGCCTTCATAACGGTCTGCTCACGTGTCCGGAGTGCAGGGAGGAGTAGGGGCCTTGCCTTTCCTCCCGCAATAATTGCTTCGGAAGATTTAAACACCCAAAGGTGTAAAAGCCGCCAGGATGAGGTTTGTGAAGATATCCCAGCCCGAAATCGAGGCCGTCAGGAGGCTCTACGAGAGCGTTATGTCCTACGCGTGTCACGGCCTCTTCTTCCGCGAGGGTCTCTCCCTCGGTGCGGACATCGCCGAGATGGCCGCCAAGGCTGGGGACTACTATGAGTCATGTCGTCGTATCCTCATCGGTCGAGGTTGGGTTGAGGACATAACCCTCGGTAGCGAGGAAGTGAAGGTTGCGGGCTCCATCGAGGCCTCGCCCGGGGTGGGGGAAGAGACCTGCCACCGCCTGAAAGGAATCATTTCCAAGATCTACGAGGCTGAGAAGAGCAAGAGGCTCAAGTTTGCCGAGGTGAAGTGCGTCAGCAAGGGCGCCCCAGAGTGCGTTTTCAGGGTCGAGGGATAAGATGAGCTTGGAAGAGTTGCTGGTCGGCCTGAGGGAGGACTGCGGCTCCATAGCGTCAGCAGTGGTCAGCAGGGACGGTCTAGTGGTCGCTGCCGATCTTCCTCAAGATGTCTCTAAGGAGACCTTCTCCATAATGTGTGCTGCCATCATGGGGGCTGGCATGACGGCCACCACGGAGATGGGGAAGAAGTCCCCCACCCGCATCTCCTTGGAGTCGGAGGACATTCACGTCATCATATATGCCGCTGGGCGCAGGTCCATGCTGGTGGTCGTCCTTGCCCCCGGTACCGACGCCAGGGCGGTGGACAAGAACGTGAAGATCATCGTGGAGCAGGTCACGAAGGCTTGACCTCGACGAAAGGTTATTTATCGCCCAGGACCTCAGCCTTTCAGGGGCCCGTGGTCTAGTGGTTTGCCTGAGGAAGGCCCACAAATGACGCCACCCTTACAATCCCTGATAGGATAGGTGGAGGTCGTCGGTTCGAACCCGACCGGGCCCATTTGTACTCTGAGCGGTCCTGAGGGCCGGGCCGCCTTCCCGACTCCATGGGTGGCCCACGGTCCGGGCCTCATTCCAGACTCTCCCCCTTCCCCTCCACCATCATGTCCTTCAAATTGCCCAAGTGGAGGCCATCGAGCATGTATACCCTTGCCTTCTCCAAACTAACGATGCCCGAGTTCAGGAGGGGTCCGAGAAGCCTGCTGCCAGATTCGTTTATTGTAGTGCCACCCGAGAACTCGCTGAAGGCAGGGAGGATGATCAGCTCCCCCGGGAGCCTGGGATAGCGAGAAGTTTCAGCAGCGAAGGGTACCCTAACCCAGCACCTCTCGACGTTTCGGAAGCCAAGTCTGTCAGGGAAGAGAATGGCGGGATGGTTGTGGCCCATGAGAAGAACCTCCGCCTCCATGACTTCCTGGGAGGGCCACGCATGGCCGTGGACGTAACCCACCTCGCCTAGGAAAAGTCCTTCGGCACCATGTAGGGAGACCCAGCGTGGCAGTATGTAGGATATGTTGCCGTCGTGGTTTCCTTGGATGAGGTGAACCTCCGGTACGTGGCCCTCGATGATGTCAAAGAATCTGGGGACTTCCCGCTTCTCCAGCCCCGATGACTTCGGGAACTGGTGCTTAAGGTCTCCCAGGATTATGAGTTTCCTGGGCTTGTATTCCTCAAGCAGGGACGCGACCTCGCTACCCATCTTCTTCGCCTGGCTCGGAAGGATGAACCCCGCTTGCCTCAGCTCATCTTCCTTGCCGATGTGGAGGTCGGCGATTACTAGGGTATCGCCTGCCATCAAGGCAGCCTTATCTGGAATCGGTTCCAGGTCGCCAGCTCTCACCATAGCCCGTCCTCCTGACGCTCCACAGCATTTATTAGTTTAGTGGGTTTAGTTGTCCCAAGTGAGACGTCTTCACCTCGGATTCACCGTCCTAGCATTGCTAATTCTGAACGCCCTCTTCGCCATCTACGTGTTCAACTATACGACCGAGGTCTTGGATCCTGAGGCTCGAGAGTTGGCAGGGGTCAGCGTCCTGTACCTGGCCTCAACAGGATTGGCGGCCTATGGCACGGAAGATGGCTGGGTGCTGTCGCCTTGGATGAGATACAAGAACGACGCGCCAATAACCTCCATCATCATGACGGATGATGGCCTGATGGTGGCCTTCGCTGATTCCAACCACACAGTCCGTCTCCTATTCGCGGGAATTGGCGTCATCCTCTGGAACAGGTCCTTCGATGGTCCCGTCCAACTGGACAACATGTGGGTTCGACCTGGACCCTACTTCCTGGAGCCCACTTTCATCCTAGTCTCCTACGATGGAGGCTTCAGCCTCCTGTGGGCTCCCGAGGGTACGACCCTGTGGAGATACGAGTCTGACGAGCCCTTCGTGATGCGGTCCACCGAGACAGGGAAGATAATCGTCGGATCGGGTGCCAGCGTGAGCTTCTTCTACCTGGGTTCCGGGGAGCCCTACAGAACGGTACCAGTGGAGGGTCCCGTGGTCGATGTTCTACCCGACGTCAAAGGCAACTACTTCCTTATCGTGAGGGACGGCGAGTCCCTCCTCTACGATGGCATCCTTGGGGACATCCTCTGGCGACGGAGCATAGAAGGGCCCGTCCAGGGGGGTCTTAGCTGGAACGCGGAGAGGTCTCTCCTCCTCTCACAAGGTCGTCTGGAAATAGTGTCCATGTCGGGAGAGCTGCTCTCCACAGTCGATGTGGGGGAGGGGGAACTCCTTGTTCCCACCGCCTCGGCCTACTTCTTCCTCCTGAGGGAGGACAGAATTGAGGCTTACTACAATGGGAGGCCAGCCCCCATCTGGACGGCGGCCATCGACGCCCCCTTTCAGGTCCTATCCAACTCAGGGGGAACCGTCATTTTCGCTTGGACTTCTGATACTTTCTTCCTACTGGACAACACCACTCCGCCATTGGCCTCTAGGGTCTGGACAGGTGCCTTCGGCACTGTTATCGTGGTCCAGATTGCCCTGTCCTCCCTGTTCATTTTGCGGAGATACCCTCTTCCTAACGTCGGTGATCTGACCGCGGCCGTCGTCATCGCCTTGCTTGCCAGTGCAGGCGTATTGTTAACGGGTGCCTTAGAGTCGTTCGTGGAGCTCGGCGTCACAGGGGCCTTCGTAGCTGCCTTTGGCACGTCGATGGTCTCGGCCGTCGTAGGTCGGCGGTCAGGGAGCCCAATCCCCGGGCTTGCCGTGGGCCTGGCGGTGGGAATGGTCGGTTTTCTGGCAGCTTCCCTCCTAGTGGCCTTTTACCTCTACGTGTTCGAGTCCCTTCTCACGTTCCCGGCCATTGAGGTATCTATCAGGTCCCTGACCCTCGGTTGGCTACTGGGCCTCGTCAGCGGCCTTCTCGGGGGTCTCTCGGCCTACATGATTCCAGACTTTCTGCGCTCCTTCTTCAGCCGGGACTAGTCCTCAGGCCGGATTAGGGAGTAGAAGAAGGCGGTAATCCTCTTTCCAGTGGGGGAATTTCTCCTCCACAGCAGTATGTATCCCAGGACCTGCACGGTCACAACGGAGATGAGGAGAAGGCTCCAGAGGAGGAGGGTCAGCGGAGCGGTTCGGTTTGGCTGAACTCTCAATACCTCCCCGACGCCGAGGATCAGTATGGCCAGGCAGAAGATTACGTACCAATACCGAGCGTAATCCTTCACGATCCATTCCTTCCAGCTCACCCTCTCACCTCAGTAGAGGTGGCAGGCCACGGTGTGGCCCTCCTTCACCTCCTTAAGCTCGGGCTCCTCAGCTTCCTCGAATTCGACCACCAGGGAGTCCTCCTCGATCTTGGTCCCCTTCATGGCCTTGAAGAGAGCACTGCTCTCCTTCTCTCTCTTCGCCATGGCCTCCAGTCTCTGTTGTATCTCTAAGCCCTCCTCCTGGCTGTCCAGCCAGATTCTGGCACGGAAACCCTCCCTTTCCGTCCTCTCCAGGGCCTTCACAAGAGGGTCCTCCGGATTCTTGGGCTTCAGCACCGAGTCCACATACCTCATCAGGTCCCGGCCCTCCCATCCACAGTCCTCGAAGGCTTTGGGGCAACGAGGATGAAATCTGCACCCTAGCGGGGGATCCGCAGGACTCGGGACCTCTCCCTTGACTTCCACCAGTTCTTTTCTGGCCTCAGGGTCAGGGACCGGAATTACCTCCAGCAGCGACTGGGTGTAGGGATGAAGCGGATTTTCAAAGATATCCCTCTTAGAGGCCACCTCCACCAGCTTCCCAACGTACATCACCCCCACCCTGTCCGCCATGTGACGGACCACGCTGAGGTGATGGGATATGAACAGGTAGGTGAGGCCGAGCTCCCGCTGCAACTCCTTCAGGAGGTTGAGGATCTGGGCCTGAACCGAGACGTCCAGGGCAGAAGTGGGTTCGTCCAAGACCAAGAACTGGGGGTTGAGGGCCAGAGCCCTGGCTATGGCAATCCTCTGTCTCTGACCTCCGCTGAACTCGTGGGGATATCTGAAAAGGTGTTCCGGATTCAGGCCAACCTGCTCCAGTAGGGCCGTAACCCTGTCCAGGGTCTCCGGACCTCTGGTGAGCTTGTGGATGACCAGGGGCTCAGCCACGATGTCCTTCACGAGGAAGCGAGGGTTCAGGGAGGCCACGGGATCTTGGAAGATTATCTGCATCTGCCGCCGGAGTCTCTGCATCCTCCGCCGATTGAACGTGGTGAGGTCATACCTCTTCCTGAGCTGAGCTAGTTCTTTGAGGGCCGCACCGTCTTCTCCTTGGGCCTCCAGCAAATCAATCCTTTTCATGTCGTCCCCGAAGTGCTCCACGATCTGAGACCTCAATGTGCGAGAGTGTGAAACGTCCGCCAGCTCAATGCCATACCGTTTGCACAGCTGCCCTAGCTCCCTTTCCGCTCTCCTCGCCTTGCCACCATTCTCAGATTTGACCGTCTGGAGGAGTCCTTCGACTTTCTCAGCGTCCCTCATGGCCGTGTTGTAGTATATGTGGCCGTCGCTGGCTTCGATGAGCTTCAGGAGGCATCGCCCTGTCGTGGTCTTGCCACATCCCGATTCTCCCACGAGGCCAAAGGTCTCACCTCTCCGGATGGAGAAGCTGATGCTATCCACCGCCCTGACCCAGCCTAGGGGCCTCTTGAAGACGCCTCCCAAAATGGGGAAGTGCTTCACAAGCCCTCGGGTGGATATTAGGACATCACTCATTGTGTCTCCTCCCAGAGGTGCCCCATTGGACCGTGGATATGGCATGCGACGGAGTGGCCCTCCCTCACGTCCAACAGTTCTGGCTTAACCTCACTACAGTACTCCTTGGCAAAGGGGCATCGGGGGTGGAATCGACATCCAGGGGGAGGATAGATGAGGTTCGGTACAGTCCCGGGTATCTCCTCCAGCCTGATCATGTCGGCGTCGGGCCTGGGTACAGCCTTGACCAGACCCTGGGTGTAGGGGTGCAACGGGTTCTTGAAGATGGTCCTGGCGTCCCCCACCTCGCAGATGGTTCCAGCGTACATCACGGAAACCCGGTCACAGACCTGAGCTATCACCGCCAGGTCGTGGGTGATGAATATGATGGATGAGTGGAACTGCTCCTTGAGGGTCTGTATCAGCCTCAAGATCTGGGCCTGGATGGTGACGTCGAGGGCTGTGGTGGGCTCATCGGCAATCAGGATGTCGGGGTTCGCTGACAGGGCCATGGCTATGAGAACCCGCTGCTGCATGCCCCCACTCAACTCGTGAGGATACTGGTCCACCACCTTCTCCGGGTTGGGGATCCGGACCTTCTTCAGCATCTCTATGACCCTGTCCCTGACCTCCGAGTCCAGCCACTTCCTCCAGCGCCTCAGTCCCGGAATTCTATTCACCAGGGATACTATCCAGGAGCCAGGCTTCCTGAGGTAGATGGTGAGGAATTTCCTCTGCAGCCTGTACCACGGGACGACAAGCCCTCGAGCGTCCCTCTGGCCCTGTAGAATGGCTTCGTTCAGGTTCTGCAGTGTGGCCTCACAGACCTCCCGATGCCTGTGAATGAGAAAGGTCTCTCCAATCTGCCTCTGGACGGATAGGACCGGGTTGAGGGCAGCCGCGGGTTCTTGGAAAATCATGGCGATTCGGTTTCCCCGGATTTCCTGCAGCTCCTTCGGACCTTTCCAGAGGACGTCATACCGCTGCTTGATCCGGACAATCTCGTTGACAATAGGTAGGATGTCACCTGCGTGCCTCATCATCTCTGCGGCTCTGTCGGCCGAGGGAGACAACGCTTGAACGGCCTGGGCCCCTCCATTCTCCGCAGTCTTCCCCTCTCTGAAGCTCCTCGCCACGGAATTGAGGCTGGCCTCCTTCCACCTTTCCAAGGACTCGCTCAGCGCCCGAAGCTTGTTAAGGTGCAATGGCTCCCGGGACTCCTTCCGGCCGTAGATCACAGGATAGTACTTACTCAGCTTCTTCTCCAATTCAATTACTCTGCGCCACTCAGAATCAGGCATGTCCAGGAAGACCTCTCCCGCCTCGACCCTTCCTGGCGGCTCCGGAATCAGTCTGACTATGGATTGAACGGTAACGCTCTTCCCGCAACCCGTCTCTCCCACTAGACCTAAGGTCTCGCCCCTTCGTAGCTCGATGTCGACTCCGTCGATGGCCTTTACGACGCCGTCGTAGGTATAGAAGTTGACTCTGAGGTTCCTGACCCTAAGAGCGACGTCCGTCATGAAGGTCACCGGGTAACTCCCCGCCGTATGCGGGGGTCGAGGATGTCTCTGAAGGCGTCTCCCAAGAGGTTCCATCCCAGTACGAAAGCCAGTATGACCAACCCCGGAATGGTGAAAGTGTACCAGTAAGTCGGGTCCGTGATCCAGTCCCTGGCGATGGAGACCATTCCGCCCCATTCGGCGTAGCCCACCTCCAGGAATCCGAGGAAGCCAAGGGCAGCGGCTACGAGGACGACGGCGCCGATGTCAAGGGTGGCGATTATCAGCATGGGGTAGATGGCGTTGGGCAGCACATGTCTGAAGATGACCCGGAGGTCGCTGGCTCCCATGGCCTTGCCGGCCTCCACAAAGGTCTGCTCCCTCACGGAGAGGATCTCACCTCTCACAAGCCTTGTATAGCTCGGCCACCACACGATCATGATAGCCAACATGATGTTGTCTAGGGTCTGGGCCCTCAGAACCGCGAGGAATGCAAGGGCTAGAACTAGGGCCGGGAAGGCCAGGAAGATGTCAACAATCCTCATGATGATCTCGTCAACCTTCCCACCGTAGAAGCCGGCGACGGCCCCAAGAACGACGCCGAAGATGCCGGTGATGGCTATCACGCGGATGCTTAGGGAGAAAGCGCTCCTAGTCCCCCAAACGATGCCGTAATAGATGTCCCACTGGCCTGGGAGGGTGCCCAGGGGGTGCTCCGGGCTGGGTGGCTTAGGTGTTGGTTCCAGGCTATCCCTGGGCATGATGTAGGGGTCGGCGCTCTGTGGCGGTGCCAGTATCGGGGCGAGGGCTGCGATTACCACAAAGAAGAGGATGATGGCGAGGCCGGCAAAGGATGTGGGGTTATCCTTGAACCTGTTGAAGATGAAACGCATTTCCTTTAGCCTGGGGGCCATGGCCCTCTTCCACGTCGCCCATTTCCCCAAGGGGGCCCCTTTCTGAGCACCTTCTTCAACCATCGTGTCACCCCAGTCTTACCCTTGGATCGATGTAGGCGTACAGGATATCCACGATAAGGTTTGCCAGGACTAGGAGAATGGCGTTGAATAGGGTGAAGCCTAGGATCCCTGGATAATCGAAACGGATGACGGCCTCGAGGGCCCATCTCCCCAGGCCAGGCCTATTGAAAATGAATTCCGTGATGACTACCCCATTGAGGAGGCTGGCGAAGGTTAGGCCGCTAATGGTGGCGACGGGAATCATAGCGTTCCTCCGAGCGTGCCCTTTCACGACGGCACGTTCCGCCGCTCCCTTTGCCCTCGCCGTCCTCACGTAGTCCTTCCCCAGGGTTTCCAGCATGCTGGACCTCATGATCCTCATAATGACGGCCCAGCTGGCATAGCTCAGGGTTATCACGGGTAGGGCGAGGTGGACGAGGCCGTCGACGAAAATGTCGAATCTTCCATTGAGCAGGGCATCGACGGTGATCAGATATGTGTAGCGGGTGAACTGCTGGGGGTCTCCCACTGTCTGTATGTACTGGGTGCTTACAAGACCTTCGGGGGTGGATCGGAGGACGGTACTGGAGAAGAAGAGGAGTAGTAGCCCAAGCCAGAAGATTGGCAGTGAATAGCCTGTGATGGCCGTTACCCTGAGAATCTGGTCCGCCGTCTTGTCCTTTCGCACGGCGGCAATGCTTCCCAACCAGATGCCCCCCAGGATTATGGGTATGATGGAGTAGATGGCCAGCTCAGCCGTGTTGGGGAAGAAAGCCAGCAACGCATCCAGAACCGGCAGTCTCGCTGAGACGGAGTAACCCATGTTGCCGCGAACCAGTTCATTCAACCAGTAGTAGAACTGGACGTAGAAGGGATCGTTCAGGTGGTATTGTTCGATAATACGATCGATGTCCCTGAGCTGATTAACGTCTCTGACGAAGACCGTGGCCCGACCCTCGGGTGGCACTAGCTGCATTATTCCGAAGACCAGTATGACCGTGCCGAGGACTACGGGAATGAGGAGAAGAAGCCGCCTCAGCACGTAGGTCCGCAGGTCCATCTGGAACCCTCTCTGTCAGGCTATCAACATCTCCTTCGTTATATAAGGGTTACAGAAAAAGGGAAAGGAGGGCCTCAGAATTTGTCTAAGGCCCAGACGTAGGCATCGATTCCCATAGGGTTGTGGTACCAGTTCTTCAGCCAGGTCCTGTCCACCCTGAAGCCGTGGGCCTGGATGATCGAGGCGTATACAGCGTCGTTGAAGGCGCTCTGGGATATCTCTTGGTACAAGCTGATTCGAGTCGCGGCAACTGTCGTCAGCACGGCCTGCTCGATTTTACCGTCCAGCGTTGAGTTGTCGAAGCCCATGAAGAAGGCGAAGGTGCCGGTGCTGTGTAGGAAGGGTTGCACGAAGTTGTGCGGGTCTGCGTAGTCAGCTATCCAGCCAAGGGTGAACAACGTCAGGCCATGGTTGATCAAACCTGGAATGTAGACGGAACCCCAGGACTCTCCCCTGACGTTTATCTTGAATGGCGGCAGACCAGACCTCTTGGCGTTCAAGGACTCCACGTTGGTCTTCAACTGGCTGCAGAGGCCTTCCCGGGCTGTGTTGCCAGAGTTGAACAGGCAGGCTACCTCGAAACCCCTGGTCCAGACGGAGCTGCCGGTCTGATTCCAGGCGGCTCTGAAGTGTTCCTCGGCTTTGGTGAGGTCCAGCGTCCTCGGTGCGGGAGAGGTCTTGTTGTATCCGAGGAGCCCTTCAGGAATCGGGCTGGTGAGCTGCTGCGCGTTGCCTCGATAGATCTCTGTGATGTAGCTCTGGGCATCGAAGGCGTAGCTGAGGGCTAGCCTAAGGTCTCTGTCAGCGAACCATGTGAGCCAGTCACCAGCCACCGCCTCGGGATACACCGATAGCAGGGTGCCGACCCACGCGGCGGGGGCATAGGTCTTGTTGATTCTCTGGTTGAAGGTCAGGAAGGGACTCGCAACCAGGTTCTTTAGTCCTCTGTAGATCTTGAGTTCCGGCTTGCCCGTGAACTGGTCCTCGAACTGAATTGGGATGTCGGCATGATCGACATCGCCAGACAGTAGAAGGAGCTTGCGGGTGCTAAATTCCTCCACTAGCTTCGAGACGATTGTCTTCAACTTCGCGGGCCTCTTGGCCTCGCCTGGGAAATTGCCTCCCCAGTAATCGTCGAATCGCTCCATGATGACCTGTTGTCTTCGGTCCCATCGCACGAACTTGTAGGGCCCGGTTCCGACTAGATGGTCATTCCAGAAGTCATAGCCCTCTTCGAAGATGGCTTCGGCGTGCAGGGAGGTACCGTTCCAATCGCCGTTGGCTATGGCGTAGGCTTTGGGCATGATGTTGCCCACCCAGAAGGCCATCACCTGCAGGAAGTCAGCCCGGGGCTCCTTCAAGTGGAAGGTGACGGACTGCTCAGCGTCGTTCCTCACAACCGCGGCATCGATGACACTGTACGGGAGGAAGACTCCGCTGGTATTCTCAACACCAAAGAGTATCTCCTTGAGCATCCACATGGGACCCCCGCTGGGGTCGCGGACAAGCATTCTCTCAATGGAGTATTCCACATCTTCTGCAGTTAGGGTAGTCCCTGTATGGAACTTCACGTTCGGACGGATTAAGAACTTGTAGCTCTTGTTGTCGTTGAAGATGGTGCCGGCGGCGACGCTTGGCACGTTAGTGGCCAGCCAGGGTACGAGTTCCGTAACGCTGCCCTTGTTGTACCAAATGAGCGGCTCTGTAACGTGGGTCACGACGAAACCGCTCGCAGTATCGTACGCTTTAGCCGGGTCGAGGTGCTCCGGCTCACCGATGACTGCTCTCACATAGGAGTCGGGGTTCTTGATGACTCCCTGGAAGGGGGAACCCGGCTCCAAGGCTCGGATGGTCTTGATCACGACATCCCTGCGCCCATCAGCCGTGGATACCACTAGTTTGACAGGATAGTTACCGGGCTGGACGAACTTGTGAGTCGTGACATTTCCAGTGCCTGTCTGCCCATCGCCGAAGAACCATCGGAAGCTGGTGAGGCCCTCGGCAGGTCTCTGCTCATCCTCTTTCAGGTCGATGTCTGTTACGAAGTCTCCGTCACTCCACACCCATACCCACGAAGAGTCGGCATCGAAAGACACTGTCGTGTTCGGCTGTATGACGGTCACGTCGGAACTCAATATGGCAAAGGGTGCAGTCCCGTTTGCAGCCGGGACGGGCGGGTGAAGGGTCTTTACGGTAATGAGGGACACGTCGTTGTTGGCGGTGGCCCCGCGGGTGTCGGTCACCGTCAGGCCAACCACGTAGTCGCCCGAGACAGAGTACACATATTGGATCCTTCCGTCTCCTCCCTTCGCTTTCACTTCTCGTATGATGGTGCCATCACCAAGGTCCCACTCCCAAGAAGCGATCGAGTCACCGGTGTCTGGATCCGATGAACCTGAACCATCGAGGGAGAACGCGTCACCAATGTCACCGACGGTCCTGTCCACTGAGCCAACAGCGGTCGGAGCAGTATTGGGGATTTCCTCCTCCGGGGCAGGACCGACTGGTCTCAGCCAACCCCACGCCGCAACAGCGACCAGGATGACGACGACAACGGCCAGGATCTTGTCCCACGGCACCTTCCTAGGGGCCTCAGGAGGCTCAACTTCCATCATTTCACCTCCGCGATGAATTCACAACTCATGTAAGTCCACTCCTCCGTTCCCTGAATGTGAGGGACCAAATACGGCATATAGTATTCCCTAATAAGCATTTCGGCGGGTCAATCTGCTGTAAATTCGTGAGATTCTCATTGCTACCATGACACCTCTGGCGTGGCGAAGATAGGAAAACACGAGACAGATCACACGTGTTGCCGGAGCCGAGTCCTGAGAAGAGGTTCCGCCAAGACGCCCCGCATCATACGCTCAGCTGCCCATCCTTGCAATGACTGCTGTGTCTATCTCCAGGGTCTAGCCGAATACTACCTTCTCTGCCGCTCGCCTTACCTTGGAGGTGTGGTCAGGGTGGCAGGCCACCATGAGGGCCCATTCGACGGTTTCCCTAAGCTGAAGGGCCTTGGCAAGGGCGCTGACCTTCCTGAAGGGGAGAACCTTGCCCCCCTCCAAGACACCGAGGTCCACTTTGGAGATCCTTGGCTCCGTCACCAGGAGTTCAGGCGCAGGAAGATCGATTATGACCCTTCCTGGGGGGATTCCCGCCCGCCTGCACACCGCGTCCTCTAACCTCAACCGCTTCTCGGGGTCAAGGAGTTCCAGAACCTTCTCTAGGTCCTTCTTGCCTAGCTCTTCCTTATCCTTCGTGAGGACCCTCTTGTACAGCCTCCTGTACTTCAGCCCGAGGGCGGTCTCCCTCTGGAGGCCCTCAGTGCTCAGCAGCCACGAAAGAAGTTCTGAATCGTTCATGAATCTGACCGTCTCGAGGGAATCTGGAACCCGCTCGACCGCCCTCGACAGCATAGCTTCAGCGATCCTCACAGTCTTGTGGAAGTAGACGGAGGTGTACATCAACCCCCGCGCGACCAGCATGCCCTCCACAGCGCTGAGCCCCTTCCGGTCTACGACCAGGTTGCCGTCGGCCACCCGGAAGGTTGCCAGCAGCCTCGGAAGGTCTATGATGCCATGGGCGACCCCCGTGTAGAGGGAGTCCCTCAGCAAGAAGTCGATCTGGTCCGCATCGAGAACCCCGTGAATGATCTGGCCCAGGTAGGCCTTCCCCTTCGGTGGAGCGGGAGCCTCGAAACCTGGAAGAGGGGGTATGGACTGGCAGCCCTCAATGAGTTCTGCCACTTCCTTCGGGTTGGCATCCCACCTCTCGAGGATTTCTGGCACCCGGGGACGGTCACTGAAGAAGTTCCTCTCCATGCCAGGGACGCTGTCCTCATCCCCAAGGATAATGCGCCTCGTGACCTCCATGTGATCCAGTCCAGTCTTGTCCGCCAGGACCCTTTCTAGGGTGTGGGAGAAAGGTCCATGCCCTAGGTCGTGAAGGAGGGCGGCAGTGGTGGCAAGGCGAACTTCCTCCTCGGGAAGGGAGAGGTTTGAGGCGATCTCCTTGGCCACGTGGTAGGTCCCCAGTACGTGTTCCAGGCGAGTGTGATTTGCCCCCGGAAAGACGAGGTAGGTGAGGCCGAGCTGCCTAATGGCGTTGAGACGCTGGACCTCCAGGGTCTCCAAAAGGTCCAGGGCCATACCTTCAACCTTGATGGAGCCGTGAACGGTATCACTGATGGTCTTAAGCGTCACTGTGGGAGGAACTTCGCCGTGGTAGAAATGTTTTGTCGAATGCAATGGGTTTTCAGATGGTCAAAGGTCGGGGGCGTGATAGACAGCCTTCGCGGACCACCTTGCCGCCATAATCACCGTTATATACGTGCCAGGAGGATTGTGAATCTGCCGGGGTGACAGAGTGGCCCATGTGACCGCCTGCAGAGCGGTTTCACGGGGGTTCGATTCCCTCCCCCGGCATCATCCATGGCCCTCCACAACTCTTTTCTAAAGAGCGTCCCTTTGGGTCCCCGGGGACTAGCATGTTGGTGATCTGGAAGGCCAATTTTGGCGGGACTAGAGAGGAGCTGGAAATGGTGAAGAAGAAGCTGGAGGAGATTTCCAGGAAGAGCGGGGACAGGGTCGATGGCCCCTATTATGCCCAGGATGCGGACCTCATGTGGCTCTTCTGGACGAAGCCGGGCAACGTCGGTCTGGGCGGACGGGATTTTCTGCCCTGGGTTGCGGAGAAGGGGATTCCCATCGAGCCCGTCAGCTGGGAGATAGGAGTCACGGAGCAGGAGTTCTGGGGTTAGGTATCTCTCTGCAGAGCCCCTCCCTGTTCCAAGCTCTCAGTTGGGTGAGGGCGTCAGATCCAAGATTACTCACGACTATCCTTTGACTTGTCTCCATCCTCCGCGAGAGGCGATCGGGCTACGGCCCTTACTCCCAGCTTCTCTCGCGGGACCCTCGGCTCCTGCCCGTAAGGGACTATTTCCATATGCGGGTAGGCGATTTCAACCCGTGAATCCTCAGAGAACCTTCTCCAGACCCTCTCCACAATATCCGACCTTATATTGCGTCGAGATTCTACCGGGCAGAAGTATATGACCTGCAGCTTGACCCCCGAATCGCTGAATTCCATTCGCAGCTGTGGCTCCTTCAGCATCAACTTCTCGAGATCCCGAATCTCCAGCCTCTTGAGGTACATCTTGTGCTTGGAGGACATGAAGCTCCCAACGACCTCCTTCGCCGACTCCAGCATGTGCTCCTTCGCGACGTCAATATCGCTTTCATACGTGACTAGGTTCTCCACCTCGTCCCACACGATAGGTATGTCCCTGGTGTAGTTGGAAACAGGGGCATCGAAAACCAGGCTGTTGGGGACCGCCACGATTCGACCGGTGAAGGTGTCCCCATGCATCCATTCCCCGAATTCGCGGAGGAAGGTATGCGTGATGCGTATATCGGTCACGTACCCTCGAGTGGGACCCATGGCTATTCGGTCGCCGATCCTGTACATCCTCTGGTAGGAGATTATTATCCAGGCCAGGGCGTTGAGGAGGGGCCTCTGAAGAATGAACGCCAGGGCGGCACCAATCAGGCCGACCCCGAGGGCGGTGGAGGTAACGTCCCCCAGAAGACCCAGGACGACGACGATGAGGACGATCGCCCACACGAAGGTCGCAACAAGCCTCCATATGGACCGTGCCTGGGCATGGCTTCCGATCCTCTCCACGGTTACTCTCTCGAAGAGGCGACCAGCGATCCGCAGGGCGATTCCCGCGATGATGATAACGAGGGCTATCAGA
>JABAOD010021626.1_pt1 | contig 19265 bp, 14 predicted proteins | sample 7062151 | NCBI WGS metagenome assembly JABAOD01 (sample SAMN14538626, study PRJNA623070) | marine sediment metagenome | biome: marine biome [ENVO:00000428]; feature: marine pelagic biome [ENVO:01000023]; material: deep marine sediment [ENVO:00002113] | place: India: Gulf of Khambhat ... | reverse complement strand
GAGCTCTGTGCCCGCCACGGCGTGAGCCGTACTCCGGTCCGCAAGGCCCTGCGCACCCTCGCCGACGAAGGCCTCATCGTCAGGTACCGCCGTCGTGGATCGTTCGTGGCCGACGACCGGCAACCCACCGACGAGCTCGACGTCCTGGTCGCGCACGGTGCGGAGGGGGAGTGGGATGCGTTCGTCCACCGCATGGCGGCCGGAGCGGCTCCCGATGCGGCGCTGGTCCCGGCGGCCTGGGTGGCTGCGCTCGTCGCCCTGGGAGCGATCGCGCCCATCGAACTCGATCCGGATCCGATCGAGGTGCTCGCGGTCCCGGATCCGGTGGCGGCGATGTGGGAGCGCGGGGACCTCACCTACGCAGTGCCGATCGCGATGGATCTCCAGGGTCTGTGGATACGGGTCTCGGCCCTCGAGGCGATCGGTGATCGACCACCGGTCGTGTGGGGAGACCTCAGGACACTCGCCGTCGCCGCCCGTGACCTGGACGCCGAAGTGAGCTCGCCGATCGTCCTGCCCGCCCGATCCTCCGGATCGCAGCCGGCGTCGATGACCGCCTGGCTGCTGCTGGCCGCAGCGGGCATCGGCTTCGGGGGAGCGGGTCCGCTCACGGTCGCTGCCGCCGGCGGCTCGGTCTTCACGTTCCTGCGCCGCCTGATCGACACCGGTCTCATGAGCCCCGATGTGGTGCGCTATGAACCGGCCGACGTCGTCGCCGAGCTGCGTGCCGGTCGCGCCGTTGCCGGGGTGGCACCTCGCAATGCGATACAGGGCGACGATCGGTGGCTGTTCACCGGGTTCCCGGGGAGCGGGCGAACCGGCATCGAGACGGCGACCTTGGCCAGTTGCACGGTCGGCGTCGTGTTGCGCCAGTCCGATCGTCGCCGGGCCGCCGAGCACCGGCTGGGTGAGCTCCGCAGCGCCCGGCTCCGCCCCATCGATGCGGGGCTGTCGGCAACCGTCCACGCTCCGCCGGCCACTCGGTATCACACCGCGTTCGGGGCGGCGACCGCAGACCTGATGGACGACGTGATCTCGGGACGTTCCACCGTCGACGCCGCAGTGGCCCGGTTCGCCGTGGTGGCCGATCTGCTGGGGAGCTGACCGGCTACCCGGGCACGGTCGCCAGCAGGACCGGCTCGAACACGGACGAGAGCAGCAGATCACGCTCCGACTCCGAAGTGATGAACGCCACCAGGACCTGGGTCTCGTCGAACGTGCGCACCGCGATGTCGATGGTGAAGCCCTGCAGCGACGTGATCCAGCGTCTCCAGCCCTCGAAGTCCGGTTGCTCCACGAGACCGTCCCCGGCGCCGAGATTGGATCCGAAGAGATCGGCGATCTGGTCGTCGGTCATGGACGGGGGGAATGGCTGGATGATGAGCGACGTCTGGTCGACACCCGACGAGCCCCTGATGTAGACGCCCGGCTGGAACTCGTTCCATGCATCGGGGCGGAGGGTGTCCACGACCACCCCGAACCCGGCGACCTCGGCCGGGACCAGCTCGAAGCCGACGATGGACGACGGCGTGCCGGCCCACAGCGGCGGGGGCAGTTCGTCTACGCAACTCGTATCCAGGGCTCCCCCCGGATCCTCGATGAAGGCCAGGCTCACCAGGGCGGTGCAGTCCGATCCGAGGCTCGCGCCGTGGCCGAGCCCGGGGGCGAGCAGGAACCGGGAGTTGCGGAGCGTCCGTGTGACCCGTCGCCCCCATTCCGGAGGCGTGATCGGGTCGTACTCGCCTGCCAGGACGAGCGTCGGGATGTCACTTGACACCGGGTCGTTCTCGACGGCGGACAGTGCAGGCACGTCCCAGATCTCACACAGCTCGAAGACCGGTGGTCCGATGTTGACGGCGATCTCGAAGAAGTCGCCGAACTCCGGGTAGGGATCGTCCGCCGCCTCGACGTCGGTGGGATCGCTGAAAGGGATCTCTTCTGCGCACTGCACGGACAGGTGCATGCCGAGACTGAGGAACGGGATGTTGGAGAGGTTGATGCTCACGAGCTGGGACAGGGTGGCGGTGGCGCCCCGGTCCACCTCATCGATCAGGAGGGGGAGTGTCGGGATGATCTGCTCCGAGTACAGACCCTGGAAGACGGTGCCGAGCAGACCGGAGCCGTCCACGATGACGTCGTACTCGTCACCCTCCAGGAAGTCGGTGGCCTGGATGAGGAGCGGAGACTCGTCGAGCTGCTCCACGAGCGCGAAGAGCCGGGACTCGAGGTCGGGGTAGAGCTCGGCGCATTCCTCCGACTCGGCGCAACCGCCGAAGAGCTCGTCCAGGGCCCGGTCGAGGTTGGCGGGTGTCGAGACGGTGAGATCGACGTCCGGCGTGTAGACGCTGTCGAGCACGACGCTGCGGATCCCTTCCGGGTGGTCACGCATGACGGTCTGGGCCAATCGGGTGCCGTAGGAGATGCCCAGCAGGTTGATCTCGTCGTATCCCAGTGCGATGCGGATGTCGGCGACATCGGCGGCGTTGGTCGCCGAGTTGTACTGCGAGAGGTCGATGCCGTCGTCGGCGAGGCGGTCCCGACACGCCTGGATGGCCTCGTACTGTCTGGCGAGATACTCGGTGTCCGGGAGGTCATCGTCGAGCAGCTCGTACGTGAGGTCGAGCTCCTCCACGCAGTCCAGGTTCGGTTCGGAGAGGCCGACGCCGCGCTGGTCGAAGAAGACGAGGTCGCGGGTCTGGGCGAACGGCTCGAACACCTGGTCGAACGTGAACTCCAGGGGCACCAGGGACTCACCGCCAGGCCCGCCGTCGAGATAGAAGATCGGGTCGTCGGCGGTGGGTCCTACTTCGGCTTTGACGATCGCCACTGCGATGCGCACTCGCTTGCCGCCGGGCTCGGCCCGGTTCTCGGGAACGGTGACGAACCCACAGGTGATCTCGCGCCCGCGCGGCTCGGCGAAGCGGCACGTGTCCTGCTCGAAGACGGGGCTGTAGCCACGCGAGGGCGCCTCGGTCGTGGTCGCTGTCGAGTCGGGTGCCGTCGACGTGGTGGGGCTCGTCGGTGGAACACCCGTGGCGCGTGGCGTCGCATCGTCCGTCGGGCTGCAGGCGGCGAGCACGAAGGCGAACGCGGCGATGGGGACGAGGCGTCGATGCATGGGCGGGAGCCTATCGGCCCCCGGCGGTTGTGCAGCGGATGACGGAGCGGCTCAGAGGAGCAACGCGTCGGTCACCACGTCGACGATCGCAGGCCCCGGATGGTCGATCGCCGCCCTGAGCGCATCGGCGAGTTCGTTGCGGTCGGACACCCGAAAGCCCTTCGCTCCACACAGCTCGGCGAAGGCGGCGAGATCCGGGTTGTGGAGTGCGGTCTGCCACACCTCCCACTCGCCTGCGCGCTGTTCCTTCGAGATCTTGCCGAGCTCGTCGTTGTTCAGGAGCACGTGGGTGATGTTCATGTCGTACTTGACGGCGGTGGTGAGCTCCATGGCGTACTGGCCGAACCCGCCGTCACCCGATACGGACACGATGGGGCGGTCGTTGCCGAAGGCGGCCCACGCTCCCATGGCCGCCGGGAAGGCGAACCCGATCGACCCGAGGTAGCCCGACATCACCACCTGCTGCCCGCTCGACTCGAAGTAACGGCCGAAGCTGTAGGTGTTGTTGCCGACATCCACCGGCATCACGGCATTGCTCGGGACGACGTCGCTCATGGTCTCGAAGAGGATGGCGGCATTGATGCCCTCACCGCGATCGTCGTGACGACGTCGGTGCTTCTCGTCGCGCCAGATCGCCCACCGTTCGGCGACCTCCTCACGATGATCGACACACCGGAGGTCGTCGGGCATCTCATCCATCATCTCGCGTGCCGTGACCGAGGCATCGCCCTGTACGGCGACGTCCACGGCGTGGAACCGACCGAGCGCCATCGGGTCGCGATCGACCTGGACCGTCGTCTTCTTCGTCGACAGACCCGTGTGATCGGAGAACGACGCACCGAACACCACGAGCGCGTCGGACTCGTTCATGAACCAGCTGGCGATCGGCGTGCCGGTGCGACCCATGACACCGACGGCGAGCGGGTGGTTGTCAGGGATCTGCCCTTTCGCTTTGAAGGTCGTGGCGACGGGTGCGCCGATCTGCTCGGCCATGGCGATGATGTCGTCCATCGCCTCGCGGGCACCGGCGCCGACGACGATGAGTGGTCGTTCCGTGCCGGCGATGACGGAGACCGCCTCGGCGAGCTCCGCTCGGGGCGGTCTGATGAGCTTCGACCCCACCCTGCCTTCGGGTCCGCCGACCTTGGCGCCCTCCGGTGCCGGGGCGGACTGGACCTCGTCGGGGAAGACGAGGTGACCCACATCCCGGTCCACGAGCGCGGTCTTGCAGGCGAGATTCATCAGCTCGGCGTGACGAGAGTCGAGGTGGACCACCTCGGAGTACCGGGCCGCCTCGGCGAAGGCGGCCGACAGATCGGTGTCCTGGAAGGCACCGCGGCCCCGTACCTTGGACGGCACCTGCCCCGAGATGGCGAGCATGGGGGAGCGGTCGGCCTTGGCGTCGTACAGCCCGGTGAGCAGGTTGGTCGAGCCGGGGCCGGCGATGGCGAAGCAGGCTGCCGGCCGTCCGGTGAGTTTTCCGTGGGCGCTGGCGGCGAACGACGCGGCACCCTCATGGCGGATCCCGATGTAGGTGAGGTCGCCCCGCTCCTCGGCCTCTCGCATGGCGTCGGCGAACCCGAGATTCGAGTGACCGACCATGCCGAAGACGTGGGTGACGCCCCAGTTGACCATCGTCTCGACCATCACGTCGGAGACCGTGCGGACCCGTGGCTCCGGAACCGGAAGGGCGACGTAGACCCCGTCCTCACGGACTTCGGTCCGGTAGGCCGGCGGCCGATCGTCGAAGCCGCCGGGTGGCTTGCCGTTCTTGGGGGAGTAGTCCCACCCGTGCCAGGGGCAGCGCAGCCAGCCCTTTTCGATCGTGCCTTCGCCGAGCGGTCCTCCCTGGTGCGGGCACTTGTTGCCGAGACAGCCGTAGCCGCGGTCGGTTCTGGTGATGGCGAGCCACCGCTTCCCGATCGTGATCTGCGTCACGCGTCCCTCGGGGAGATCGTCGATCTCCATGACCTTGTGCCATTCGTACTCGCCGTCCGGCAGGGCCGGCTCGGTGGTCGATGGTCGTTCGTGCTCGGCCATGGGTTCCCCTCAGTCGGTCCGGTCGATCTCGTCGAGCCAGGCGTCGAACAACGCCATGGCGTCTTCTTCGTCGACGGTGCGGCGCATGGCCGCCAGGAGCTCCTGGCTGTCGGCTCCGGCCCGAGTCGGGATGCTGCTGGTCTCGACCCAGTGCTCCACGTCTTCGACCCTGACCTCCGGGTGAGGTTGGATGGCGAGGGCGCTGCCGCACCGAAAGGCCTGGACGAATCGGTCGGATCGGGCGATCACCGTGGCGTTGGCCGGCACGTCGAACGTGTCCTGATGGAACGTCAGGACCGGCTTTGCGATGAGTTCGGCCACCGGATCGGCGGCGCCCTCGGCCGTGATCGCCGGCGCGATGACACCGGCTTCCGGTCTGTCGGCGAGATACGCCCGGCCACCGAGGGCGTGAGCGACGAGTTGCGAGCCGAGACAGATGCCGAGGACGGGCACGTCCGCCGCCACGGCGGTGCGGATGGCCTCCATCTCGTCGTCGAGGTAGGGATGGATGGCCGCTTCGTAGGCACCCTGCGACCCCCCGAGCACGACGAGGGCGCTGAAGTCCGTTGGGGCCGGGATGGCATCACCGGCCGGGGGTCGTACCACCTTCGTCGTGAGTCCGCGGGCGGCTATGGCGTCGCCGAGGATGCCGAGTGGGTCACGGGGGTCGTTCTCGATGACGAGGATCGGTTCCATGGAGCGATGGTACCGGCGCCCACCACCGGTGATCGCGTGTACCTTCGGCGCATGGATGCCGAAGCCGCCGTCCGCCGCCATCGGACCGACCGAGAGGCCGATTTCGTCGCCGGGTTCGTCGACCTGCTCTCCCTCGACAACGTGACGGGCGATGTTCCCGCGCTGACCCGTAATGCGGCCGCGATCGTGGACCAGTTCCACAGGCGGCATCTCGAGGCACGTGCCGTCGCCCGACCCGGCGTGGCTCCGGTGGTGGTCGGCCGCATCCCCGCCGAGACCGAGCCGGTCCGACGGCTCGGCATGTATGCGCACTACGACGGGCAGCCGGTGGATCCGAGCGCGTGGATCACGCCGCCGTTCCAGCCGGACATCCGGGACGGCCGCATCTACGCAAGGGGGGCAGCGGACGACAAAGCACCGATCGCCGCCGTGCTCGCCGCCGTCGATGCACTCGCCGCAGCCGGTATCGGCCGTACCACCGAGGTCGTGGTGCTCTTCGAGGGCGAGGAGGAGTCGGGCTCGACCAATCTCGCCGACTACATGCGTGAGCTCGCCGGGGAGCTGACGGCCGACTTGTGGCTCATCTGTGATGGGCCGGTCCATCCGTCGGGACGGCCCCAGGTCGTCTTCGGAGTGCGGGGCTACTGCGGGTTCGAGCTGACGGTGTATGGCCCTGAGCGAGAGCTCCACAGTGGCCACTTCGGCAACTGGGTGCCGAATCCGGCCGTCGACCTCGCCAGGCTCCTCGCAACGTGCAAAGACGACACCGGGCACGTGCTCATCGAAGGGTTCTACGACACGACCATGCCCATCACCGTCGCCGATCGTGAGGCCATCGCGGCACTCCCGCCCGTGGAGGACCACTACCGCGACGACATCGGATTCGCCGAGGCCGAGCGAGTGGCGAAGACCCACGCCGGTGCCCTGTTGTGGCCGACGTTCAACGTCCGCGGCCTCCGTGCCGCAGACGTGGGTGCGGGGGCCCGCAATGTCATTCCGACGTCGGCGAGCGCATCCGTCGACATCCGGCTGGCGGCCGGGAACGACCCGGATGACATGCTCGACCTCGTGCTGCGTCACGTCGAGAAGCAGGGGTATGTGGTGCTGGATGGTCCCCCGACCCCTGCAGAGCGTCGTACTCACCGTCACCTGGCGACCATGGTGCGCGATGTCGGATACCCGGCGGTTCGGGTGCCCGTGGATCAGCCCGGCGTCGATGCGATCGTGGCGGCGGCCGGCGCCGCCGCGGGGAGCGACGTCGTCAGGCTGCCCACGTTCGGCGGCTCGGTGCCGCTCCACCAGTTCGGTGAGATCCTCGACACGCCGATGGTCGTGCTTCCCATCGCCAACTACGACAACAACCAGCATGCCGCAAACGAGAACCTGAAGATCGACAACCTCTGGTACGGGGTCGAGCTGTGGGCCCGACTGCTCACGAGCCACGGCGTCTGATGGTGTCAGGAGGTTGTCTCGCTCGCCTGGCGAGCTACCGTGCCCGGCCATGGCGGCTCGTGACATCCGGCGTCGGTCCATGGCGGGCACGATGAGGGACTGCTCCGCATGACGGGCCGCGCCGCGACTTCACGCATCGGTGCGTCCCTGCAACGTGTCATCGCCATCCTGAAGGCCGCCGCCAAGGAGTTCGGCCTCGACGGCGGGCTGCGGATCTCGGCATCACTCAGCTACTACACCATCTTCTCGCTCGTGCCGCTCATGCTGCTGGTCGTGTCGATCGCCGGGTTCGCGTTCGATGATCCGGCGGTGGCCCAGGATCTCGTCGATGAAGTCTCGGACGTCGCCGGGGCCGAGGTGGCAGGTGTCATCGACTCGCTCCTCGAGCAGGTGGCACAAGATCGCGCCGGCGCCCTGTCGGTCGGCGTGGTGCTCGCCGCGTTCTTCGCGTCGGGCATCTTCCAGCAGGTGCAGACGGTGCTCAGCGGGATCTTCCACATACCCCGTGACCAGCGAAGGACCGGTGCGATCGGGTGGCTCGTGAAGCGGGGCATCGCCTTGGCGTCGGCCGTCGTCCTGGCAATACTCGTGTTTGTACCGATCATGGCCGTTGCGGCGATCGATGGGCTCGTCGCGCTCCTCCCCGACGCCGTCGATTGGCTCGAACCGGTGCTGCGTCTCGGCGTACCGATCGTGTCGCTGCTGCTGCTCATGGTGGTCGTCGGCGTGACCTTCCAGGCCATGACGGCCATCGGCATCCCGTGGAAGGCGGCGGTTCGGGGCGGCGCCACGACGGCGCTCGTCGGGCTGACTGCAGCCTTCCTGGTCGGGCTCTACCTCACGCGGGCCGGGTCCACAGGAACGCTGGGCGTGCTCGGTGGGGTCGCCATCCTGTTGTTCTTCTTCAACCTCATGTGGGCCGTGTACGTGTTCGGCGCCGAGGTCACCAAGGTCTACGCCGACTACCTCGAGTACGGCGACGTGCAGCTTCCGCACGAACGGCATGCCGCCGAGTGGGCCATGGCCGACGCAGGTGTGTCGCCAAGCCCGGAGGAAGAGGAGGAGCCGTCTGCCGCCAAGGCCGGTCTGTTGGGACTCGTGGTCGGGGCCGCCCTCGGCTGGTCGGCGCGGCGCGACCGCTGACGGTCGGCTGGGCGCGCGCGTCCGTTCGCGCCGTCGCCTACGCTCCCGCGTCATGTCTCCCACTCTCTTTCGCAACCTCAGGCTTCTCGACCCGCGATGGGACGAGGTGCGCGGTGGCTACGAGGTGCTGGTCGAAGGCGAGACGATCCGTGAGGTGAGCGACGGCCCCATCAGTTCCGGCTCGGCAGACGTCGTCGACTGCGGAGGCCGGACGGTGATGCCCGGCCTCATCGATTGCCACGCCCACGTGACGCTCACCGAGATGAACATGGCCGCACTCGAGGCGATGCCGGTGACGCTCATGACGGCGCGGGCCGGCGTCTCGTTGCGAGCGATGCTCGATCGCGGGTTCACCACCGTGAGAGACACCGGTGGTGCCGACTGGGGGATCCAGAAGGCGGTCGCAGATGGCCACTTCGCCGGGCCCCGCCTGTTCGTGTCCGGACAGTCGATCGGCCCCACGGGTGGCCACAACGACTCCCGACGGCGCACCGACCAGGGCGGCGACGGATGCGCCTGCTCCAACGCCCTGAGGTTCACGGCTGCCATCGCCGACGGTGCCGACGACGTGCGCCGAGTGGTACGGGAGCAGCTGCGACAGGGCGCCAACCAGATCAAGATCATGATGTCCGGCGGCGTGTCGTCTCCGTACGATCCACTGGACAGCATCCAGTTCTCGATGCCTGAGGTCGCCGCGGCGGTCGAGGAGGCGAAGGCGTTCGGCCGCTACGTCCTTGCCCATGCATACACCCCCGAGGCGATCGCGAGAGCCGCCGAGGCGGGTGCACGCACCATCGAGCACGGCAATCTCATCGACGAGCATGCGGCGAGGCTCATGGCCGAAAAGGGGATGTTCCTCGTTGCCAACCTCGTGACGTACTACTCGATGAAGGAGCGGGCGGCGTCGTTCGGGATGAGCGCCGAGATGCTGGCGAAGAACGACATCGTGCTGGAGGGCGGGCTGCGGTCGCTGGAGATCTGCAAGGCCGCAGGAGTCGAGGTCGCGTATGGGTCGGATCTGCTCGGACCGCTGCAGGTCGACCAGAGCCTCGAGTTCCTCCACCGTGCCGAGGTGCTGAGCCCGGTCGAGATCATCCGACAGGCGACGCTGGTGGGAGCGAAGGTCGTGGAGCAGCAGGGCCGGCTCGGCATCGTCGAGCCCGGTGCGGTGGCTGATCTGCTTCTCGTGGACGGAGATCCACTCCAGGACCTGCGGCTCCTCACCGATCAAGGCGCCCACCTCCCGGTCATCATGCAGGCGGGTCGCTTCCACAAACGCACGATCTGACGCCGGCTCTGCCGCAGGCGCACAGATGCCGGGCGCCCGTGAGCACCCGGCATCGTTGCGTGGTCTCGATTTTCAGCCGGCTGTCGCTGCGAGGTACTCGGCGATGGCCACCCTGTGTGCCTCGCGAAGCTCCTCCGTCTGGATACGCATCGATGCGCCTCCGAACAACTCGGCGAGAGCCTCGGGGTCGTTCTCGGCCAGCCAGGCCCGGTACTCCGGGACACCCGGCGAGGCCGCCTGGTCGGTGAGCGCCTCGAGGATGCCGTTGGGCAGGTCGATCGTCCAGATCCACCCGTCGCCACCCGTCCACAGCGTCGTGATCGTGCCGAGCGACCGTCCCGGAAGCAGCCCCGAGAAGGACGTCTCGGTGCACCGCACCTGGTTGGCGTCGATGATCTCGCAGTCACGCTCTGTCGTGATGCCGGTCACCGACACGAACCACGACGCCGGAGCGTCGCTGCCGCTCTCGTAGCCGGTGAGCGGGAAGAACAGGGCTTCGTAGCCGGCGACGTCACCCGCATCCCAGCGCTCGCCGAAGGTCGTCACCACATCGATCAATGGCGTGTCGGCCGGAAGTGAAGGCGCAGACCTCGGACCGGTTGCTGCGACGAAGATCGACGACCACTCGCGGTGTGTCTCACGCTGCTCCGCGGTCTCCAGTCGGGGGTTCACACCGAACGCAAAGAGTTCCTCGAACTGCTCGGGTCGGCGTTCCTGTAACCAGGAGCGATACGCGTCCAGCCCCACGGTCTCCTCGAGCGCGCCCACGTACCCGGGGAAGATGAACATGTCGAAGACCAGACCGTCGAAGACCTCGAAGGCGACGCGGCCACCACCGACGGCGGCACCGGTCTCGAGACCGGAGGTGATCACGTCGTCGCAGATGACGAGAGTCCCACCCGCGAGGTCGGGCACGCCGGCCGTGAAGTCCGCCGGTGTCCCGAGGACACACTCGCTCTCCACTGTCATGTTGGTTGCGTACCGGTACCAGATCTCACGTGACACACCTGCGCTCATCTCGCCGGTGAAGTAGCCGCCATCCGGGTGGAAGAGCGTTTCTGCTGTGCCCATGTCGCCGGCTTCGAAAGCGGCAGCGAGTTGTGCCACCACGTCGAGTGCCGCAGGGTCCGCCGTCGGATCGACGGTGCTCGGTGGCAGGGTCGTCGGTGCCACGGTTGTCGGGGCCACCGTCGTAGGTGCGGTCGTCGTCGGCGCGACGGGCGCAGCATCGTCGCCACCGGGCGCGAGCAGCNNATCGTCGCCACCGGGCGCGAGCAGCAGCACGACCCCCAGGACGATGACTGCGGCGAACGCCGCTGCTGCCACCCAGATCGGGCGGAAGCGAGGCGGCTTCGGCTCGGGTACGTTGCGCCTGATCTCACGTTCTTGCGTCTGCACGGTTCCTGTCCTCTCGTCGATTGCCTGGAGGACGACGGCGGGCGACCAGATGCCCTGCGGCAGGTCGTCGGTGGCTGGAGAGGGATCCAGGGCCCGGACCTGGCGGAGCAGATCGGTGTTCACGCGTCACCTCCTTGTCGAATGACTCGGGGACGGACCATGTCTCGTTTGCCGACGGCGTTGGAGAGCCGCCGCATGGCTCGACTCACACGTTTCTCGGCGGCCGCGACCGACACACCGAGCACCGTTGCGATCTGAGGAGCCGTCAGCTCCTCCCAGGCACGGAGCCGGATGACCTCGCGGTCGTCTTGGCTGAGCGTGTCCAGCGCAGCGGCGACCTCGGTGTACTCGCTGTGACGCACGACGAGCACCTCGGGACCGGGATCGTCGGCTTCACGGACCGAGTGGGCCTTGGCCGACAGCCGGCGGGTGCGCCGCCGGCCGCGCTCGATGTTTCGCACGGCATTGCGGGCCACGCCGAGCAGCCACGGCAACTTCTCGTCGTCGCCGGGAATGTCGTCGAGTCTGCGCCACGCCACGAGAAACACCTCTGAGACCGCGTCGTTGGCGTCGGCGGTGCCGAGGCGTCGGACGCAATAGCGTTGCACCGTGGGGAGATGGGCATCGAAGATCGCACGGAACTTCGCATCGTTGCTCGGGGACTGAGCCACTTCCACTCCTCACGGGGCCTTACGACGCATCATGTCCAGGAGTGCGTCGGCCCGGACAGGGGAATTCAAGCGTCCGGAGGGTGCGGCTGCCGGACATGAGGGCATGTTGGAACCGGTTCCCACGGGGACGAGAAGGGGAGCGGCCTTCGGGCCGCTCCCCCGATCATCGTCCGGGTACGCTCGGGACGAAGCGACCTCGGCCGGAGGAACTCGATGCGAACCGCAATGCTGATCCTCTCCGTGCTCACCGTCGGTGCCGTGGCCGGGGTGATGGGCCTCTACGTGAACACGCTCATGCCGGGTCTGCGCCGGACGGACGATCGCACCTTCGTCGGCGCCTTCCAGGCCATCGACACCGCCATCATCAACCCCCTGTTTCTCGCCACCTTCTTCGGAGGGCTCGTCTTCACGGTGCTGGCCGCACTGCTCCACCTCGGTGACGAGTTCGGTGACGTGCTGCCGTGGCTGGTGGTGGCGGCGGTCCTGTACTTCGGTGTGGTCGTCATCACGGCCGGCCGTCAACGTGCCCCGCAACGATGCCATCAAGGCCGCCGGCGATCCCGACCGGATCGACGTCGCGGCGACGAGGGCCGACTTCGGCGAGGTGATCTGGGTGCGCTGGACGCTGGTACGGACCGCCCTGACGTGGGTGGCGTTCGTGTGTCTCATCTGGGCGGCGATCCTGGCCGGGCAGGCGTCGGGCTGATCCGGGAGCGCTGCGGGGGTCGCCGCGACCTATCGTGGGGCCATGACGACGGTCGTGCTCGCCGAGGACAGCTTCATCGTGCGCGAGGGCGTGAAGATGCTGCTCGAAGAGGCGGGCTACGACCTCATCGCGGTCGCCGAGGACTACGACGAGCTGATGGCCGCGATCGAGGCGTCGCCACCGGACGTGGTGGTGACGGACATCCGTATGCCCCCCACCAGGACCGACGAAGGCGTGCGAGCCGCTCGCGAGATTCGCGCCGCCCACCCCGAGACCGGTGTCGTCGTCCTGTCGCAGTACGTCGAGCCGGACTACGCGTTGTCGCTGTTCGAAGAGGGCTCGGCGGGCCTCGCCTATCTGCTCAAGGAGCGTGTCGGCGACATCGATCAGTTGCGGAACGCCATCGAGGCCGTGCAGCGCGGCGATTCGTCGATCGACTCGAAGGTGGTCGACGCACTCGTCGAGGGTCGGATGAAGCGCAAGGAGTCGAAGATGGACCGGCTCACTCCGCGCGAGACCGAGGTCATGGCGGAGCTGGCCACCGGCAAGTCGAATGCGGCGCTGGCCGAGACGCTGTTTCTCTCGGAGCGTGCCGTCGAGAAGCACATCAACTCGATCTTCACCAAGCTCGATCTGCTGCCCGAGCGGGAGACCAATCGCCGGGTCCGCGCCGTGCTCATGTACCTGGCCGAGACGGGCAGATGACAGGTGTGGTTTTCCACACCTCGCGGCGCGAGTCTGCACCCTGGATGCCAAAGGCGCGATCGCCGATCATGATGGGGTGAACGTCATGACGAAACCGGTGCGAGTCATCATCGTCGACGACCAGGAGCCCTTCCGCTCTGCGGCTCGTCTCGTCGTGGAGCTCACCGACGGCTTCGAGGTCATCGGCGAGGCTGCTTCAGGCGAGGACGGAATCCGCCTGGTCGAGGACCTCCGACCAGACCTGGTGCTCATGGACATCAAGATGCCCGGCATGGACGGTCTGGAGGCCACGAGACAACTCGTCGCTGGCGGTGTCGATGCCAAGATCGTCGTCCTGTCGACCTACGCCGCCGAGGAGTACGAGCACCTCGCCCTCGACGCCGGTGCCATCGCGTTCCTCTCGAAGTCCGACTTCGGCCCCGTGGAGCTCGCCGAGATCTGGAACTCCTGACTCACGAGGTGCCGGCCTCCGGCTCGCGGCATCGCCAATTGCGATTCTCGAAAGTCACCATGCGGAACGTCTGCGAAGAGCGTTGGAGCGCTTCAGGTGGCGACGACTTCTCGCACGGCGACCGGAAGCCGCCCATGCACAGTCGTCCCACCCTGTTCGGTCGACGACACGTGGAGTGAACCGCCGAGCGCTTCGAGACGGTCGGCCATGTTGCTGAGACCCACACCCCTCTTCACCCTCTTGACATCGAATCCGGGCCCGCTGTCGACGATCTCGAACTCGACGTCGTCGTCCGTCCGTGTCACCGACACCCTCACCGGCCCTCGGGCGTGCTTGGCAGCGTTCGTGAGAGCCTCGGCAAGGCAGAAGTAGACGGCTCCTTCGATCGGCAATGGGAGCCGGTCGGCGGATGCGACTTCGGTCGTCACATCGAGTGGCGAGAGGGCGGCGAGGGCGGGGATGGCGGCTGCGAGACCGTCCGCTTCGAGGAGTGGCGGGTAGATGCCCTGCGCCAGCGACCGGATTCGCTCGATCGCGGCTTGCGCCTCCCCCTCCATTTCGTCGATGAGCGCAGTGGCGTGGAGCGCTCCTTCTTTGGCGGCCAGTTGACGGGCGAGGCCGAGCTTGACCTTGAGCGCCACCACCTGCTGCTGTGCGCCGTCGTGCAGATCGCGTTCCAGTTTGCGCCGCTCTACGTCTTGCGCATCCACGAGGCGGCGACGTGACGCGTGGAGTTCGGCGGCCCTCGAGGTGAGCGCCCGATCGAGGCGCCGGCGCCGCAGCACCAGCCCCGCAGAGCCGGCGAGATCCTGGGTGAGCCGCTCCTCGATGGCCGTGAGAGATTCGCCCCTCGGTTTCTCCACCGAAAGCGCACCGAGGACCTCGCCGTCGTGTTCGACAGTCACGACGAACCCGGGAAGGTCGTCGATGACCGCAGCGCTCTCGGCGAGGAACTCCCCGGGTGCCGATGCCGCCGCATCGAACCCGTCGCCGTCAGTCGTCCACACAGTGGCGCGGTCGGCACCGGTGCCTTCGGCGAGTCGCTGCGCCATGCGCTCCAACACGCCTTCGCCTGCCTCTGCGCTCGCCAGCTGTGCGGTGAGGTCCGACAGCACCTCGTAGGGCGTGGCCCGACGTCCGAAGACGAGACGGTTCGCCCAGCGTTGTGTTGCGGTTCGCGCCGGTTCGAAGATCACTGCCACCACGGCCGTCGCGGTGATGACGAGAGCACCGTTGGGCTCGTCACCCGAACCGATGAGCGTGCCGACACCGACGACGAGGGCCACGTACACACCGCCGATGAGCGCAGCCAGAGCGCCGTACACCAGCGATCTCGAGATGACGACGTCGATGTCGTACAGCCGGTACCGGGTCATTGCCACGAAGAAGCACGCCATGTACACGAGCAGTGCGACCAAGACGATGATCGCGACGGCAATGTCACCCGGATCGGAGAAGGTGACACCAAAGCCCAGTNNGACGTCGATGTCGTACAGCCGGTACTTCAGGATGGCGACGCCGAACGAGATCGGGATACCCGCGAGCAGCCCCGTTCCGATGAGTTCGCCGGCGACGCCCAGGTTCGAAACGACGACATAGAGGCCAACGCTCACGAAGGCGAACATGCCGACAGCCCACACGACCAGTCGGTATTGCTGACGCTCCTCACCGGAGCTGCGGCGATAGCGAATGATTAGACCGACCAGCGACACCGGCGTCAACGCCAGGGGGACAATCATCAGCACGCCTATCACTTCCGGGAACGCGATGCCGTCGCTGGCCAGCTCGGCATACGGCGTATCGACCCAGGGTGCCAGGCGCACGGTCGCCGAGATCGCAAGCAGCAGCATGCTGATGGCCGACGACCACGCAGCGAAACGCCATCGGGGTGACGCCGACGAGCCGCCGGGAAAGGTGATCAGGAGGTGATTGGTGAAGAGGAAGGCTGCAGGAACCCAGGCCCAGTAGGTGACGGCCGCACTCAGCGCCGTCATCAGCGAGAGATCCGCCGGGGAGAGCAACACGTCGGGGCTCTCGAGAGCGTCCAGTGACAACCCCTCGGCCATCACGATGCTCTCACACATCACTCCCAGTACCCCGAAGAACATCGCCCAGATGAGCGTCCAGACTGCGCCGTTGCGCGGTTCACTCCGGAGGGCGAGTGGAGTGACGGAGAGAAAGGCGAGTGCGATGACGACCGTCGCGAGGACCTCGGCGGTGTCCCCTTCTGACAGCGCGATCAGACCATGGATCGTCGCCATCGTTGCGTTGATCGCGAGCACCATGTATCCGATGCGCCGCAACGTCTGCTCGGAGAGCCGTTGTCTCATGCGTCGACCTTCGCTCGAGCCGTCGGTATGGATCCGACGACGGTCGTCCCGCGACCCGGGATGCTGGTGATGTCGAGTGAGCCGCTGACTGCGCCGAGGCGATCTCGCATGTTGGCGAGACCCGTGCCGCCGCCGTTCGTGTTGAGGTCGAATCCGCGGCCGTCGTCGACCACGCTGAAACCGAGTGTGTCGTCGTCCACGAGCTCGAGCTCGACGGTGACCGAGTCGGCATCCGCATACTTCGTCACGTTTTGCAGCGCCTCGAGGACACAGAAGTAGACGGCGGTCTCGATCTGGCGATCGTGCCGCCCCGCACCGTGATCGACGATCTCGACTGGAACCGGCACACGCCGGGCGTGAGCCCTGATGGCGACAGCGAGGCCTTCGGCTTCGAGTAGCGGTGGGTAGACGCCACGCGCGAAATCCCTCAATGCATCGACCGTGTCGTCCGCATCCGACGTCAGGTCGTGCAGCAGCGCCGCGGTGCGCTCGGCCCCGTCGCGTTCGGCGAGTGCCTTGGCCAGACCGAGTTTCACCTTGAGCGCGACCAGCTGCTGCTGAGCGCCGTCGTGCAAATCGCGTTCGAGCTTGCGACGGGTCTCGTCCTGGACCGCGACCAGGCGCTGCCGGGAACGGCGCAGCTCGTCCACCCGGATCTGCAGCGATTCGGTGAGTGCCTGGTTGCGCATGGCGAGACCCATCGCAGAAGCGATCTCGGTGGCGAGCTGTCGGTCCTGCTCGGGAAGGGGCTCGCCGCGGGGCGTGAGGAGGGAGAGCTGTCCCATGGTGGCGCCATCATGGAGGATCGGGAAGGTGGCTTCCTCGGCTCCATCGACGACCTGACCGTTCGGATCCGGCCAAGTCGCCGTAGGGACGAACCGCTCACCGACTCTGATCGATACGACGGCTCGACTCGCTGCCGTGCCCTCGACGAGACCTTGCGCGGCTTCTTGCAACAGCTCGCCACCGGTGGCGGCGACACGCTGCGAAAACTCCGACAGCACCTCGTATGGCGTTGCGCGACGACCGAAGACGATGCGATTCGCGATCCTCTCGAACCGTCGGCGGAGCGGCTGAAACGAGACCGCCACGAGCGTGGTGGCGGTGATGGCCAGGGCGGTGTTGGGCTCGCCACCCGTTCCGACGAGCGATCCGACCCCGACCACGACGCCGATGTACATGGCCCCGATGAACCCTGCGAGGGCGCCGTACACCAGCGATCGGGAGATGACGACGTCGATGTCGTACAGCTGGTGCCGGATGATCGCAATCCCGTAGGCCGCCACGAGGGCGAGCACCCCGAACACGATCACGTATGTGAGCCCGCTGACAGATCCGATGAGGACCGCAGGAATGAAGATCGTCGCTCCCCAGATGATCCACTTGATACGTCCACGTTCGGTGGCGTCGCCGCGCCGGAAACGCAGCACGAGTGAGGCGAAGGCCAACAGCGGACCAATCAGCATGAAGAAGGCGAGGAAGATCGCTGGGAGCAACACGTGGCCAGGACCATCTTCCGCAAACGGGGCGACCGTGTTCGATGGCATCCAGGCCGTGACGTTCCCGATGGCGCTGACGATCACCCCGACCAGGAAGAAGTACCCGATGAAACGCCAGCGGCGGCTGGGCAGGTGACCGTCGGGGAACAGCAATAGCCCGAACGTCATCAGCGAGGTTTGTCCGAGGGTCCCGATCGCATTCGCGACCCCCTCCGTCCAGGCGACCCGCGGATCGAGATTGGCGGGAACGACCGTCTCGTTGTCGAGGGGGAGGACGAGGTCGGGGCTGATGTTGGCCATGATGAACTGACCAAGCCCCACAGCACCCACGCCGAAGACAAACAGGGTGATGATCCACACGACCCGGTTGTCGGGCTGGGCACCGGCACCCAGCCACGCCACGAGGCCGAAGCTGACGGCGATGGTGGCGACCAGGATCGTGAACTGGGCGAGATCGACCGTCGGCATGTCGGTCACGAGAAGAGCGAGCGGTCCGAAGAGAGAAGCGCCCACGCCGACGAGCACGGCGATGCGGATGAGCCGCGTCTTGTTGCCGCTCACGTCAACCTCCTCGGGAAGCGGTACGCCCCGATCGGGGTGGTGCGACCCTTCACCAGCGCCGGCTCGAGTTCGTCGGCGTCGGGTGGGTCGTCGAGGGCCGCATACGTGGGTGCGCTGAGGACCGTCTCACCGGGCTCGCCCCATTGCTGGAGCCGCTGGGACAGGTTGACGGTGTCTCCGACCACCGAGTACTCGAGCCGTTCTTCGGAGCCGAGGAGGGCGGCGGCGACGGGTCCGGTCGACACACCGATCCCCAGCCCGAACGGTTCGAGACTCTGCTCGGCCCACTCGGCGTTGACCTGCGCCTGGGCGGCGTGCATGGCGATGGCGGCTGCAACGGCACGCTCGGCGTGGTGCGGCATCGGATCGGGTGCGCCGAACACGGCCATCACGGCATCGCCCACGAATTGCATCACCGTGCCGCCGCACTCGAGGATCGCCCGGTTCATCTCGGCACGGTGCCGGTTCAGCTGGCCCGCCAGGGCGCTCGGGTCGGTGTGCTCGGCGATGGTCGAATAGCTGCGGATGTCGGCCATGAGCACGGTCACGACGAGCTCCTCGGTCTCACCGATCCTTCTCCCGTCACGTCTGAGTTTGTCGATCACGCCGCCCGGCAGCAACCGGGACAGCTCCTCGCCCTGCTCCTCGCGGTCGGCGATGGCCCGCTGCAGCGCACGCAGCCGATCGAGCGCGGTCCGATTGCCCGACGACGTCCCCTCGGCGAGTTTCACGAACAGCGCCTCGATCCGGGTGTCGACATCGGCGGGGGTGGTGTCGAGAGCGAGCGCGATCGCCTTGATCGGTGTGCCTTCGGCGACGTGATCGAGGAGTTGCTGTTCCGTCGCCGTCAACAGACCATCGACGGTCACGGGCTTCGTGAGTGCCTCGACGATCTTCGGGTCGAGCATCGATCCCCCGGTGGCGACTTCACGGATCGCCCGGACCAGCTGGTCTCCCTCGGCCACTCGATCCTTCAACAGATAGGCGTAACCGGCGGCGCCGTCGCTGAGGAGCGAAACCGCGTACTCGGGATCGTCGTACTGCGAGAGGATGACGATCCCGGTGCCGGGGTGGCGCTTGCGGACGAGCTTGGCCGCCTCGATTCCCTCCCGCTGGAAATCGGGAGGCATCCGGATGTCGGTGACCACGACCTGCGGCTGTGCGGCGGTTGCGCCGTCGACGAGCTCGTCGAAATCCCCGGCCACGC
>JABAOD010011899.1_pt2 | contig 19312 bp, 16 predicted proteins | sample 7062151 | NCBI WGS metagenome assembly JABAOD01 (sample SAMN14538626, study PRJNA623070) | marine sediment metagenome | biome: marine biome [ENVO:00000428]; feature: marine pelagic biome [ENVO:01000023]; material: deep marine sediment [ENVO:00002113] | place: India: Gulf of Khambhat ... | reverse complement strand
GTCGTGGTCGTCGACGACGACGGACAGCATATAGGTCGGCGCGCCGTCGCTACGCAGCAGTACCATGTCGTCGAGCTGTGCGTTGGTGATCCGCACTTCGCCCTGGACGGCATCCGAGATGACGGTCTCGCCATCCTGCGGCGCCTTCAGGCGAATCGCCGGCGGAACGCCGTCCGGTGCTTCGGAGGGGTCACGGTCCCGCCAGCGGCCGTCATATCGCACCGGCCGGCCTTCCGCTTTGGCCAGTTCGCGCATTTCCGCCAGCTCGTCCGGGGTGCAATAGCACCGGTAGGCACGGCCCTTGTCGAGCAGCGACTGCACCACTGCGGCATGCCGTTCGCGGTTGGCGGACTGATAGATGACGTCGCCGTCCCAGTCGAGTTCAAGCCATTCCAGGCCTTCGAGAATTGCCGCGATCGCCTCCGGCGTCGATCGTTCGCGGTCCGTGTCCTCGATGCGCAGCAAGTAACGTCCGCCGTGATGGCGCGCGAACAGCCAGTTGAACAGGGCGGTTCGGGCGCCACCAATGTGCAGAAAGCCAGTTGGCGACGGCGCGAATCGGGTCGTGACCGTCATGCTGTGTCCTCGGCATTGCTTCAGGTGCGCGTGAAATCCGGGCGGATGTAGCACATCGCGCGGCAATGCGGCAAAATCGTTTTCGCCACCACAGGGTCGGATCAGGGATGACCGAACGCGCCGCACCGAACTCGCGCGGCTCAGGGCCGGCGGCCGAGTTGATGCTCCGGCTGAGCGCAGCGCTGGGCGCGGTTGTGCTCGCCGAACGCGAGCGCTGGCCACTTTGGGTGCCGGTGCTGCTGGGCGCGGGCATCGGGCTGTATTTCGCACTTGCCGACGAGCCCGCGGGCTGGACCGGCGCAGCAGCCCTCGTCGGCGGACTGGCGCTTGCGCTTGCGGGACGGCAAAGTCCGGCCTTGCTGCTGGGCGGCCTCAGCTGCGCCCTGATTGCCGGCGGTTTCATGGGGGCGCAGCTGCGCAGCCACCTGGCGGCGGCGCCGGTGCTGGATGGCCGCTACGGGCCGGCCCCCGTTGTCGGCGTCGTGGTCCAAGTGGAGAGCCTGCCCGACGGGACGCGGGTGACGCTGGAACAGGTCCGGCTGCAAGATCACGCGCCGGAGCAAACGCCACGGCGGGTGCGCGTCAAGCTCCGCCGCGGCGACCATCCCGCGGTTGGTGACCGGATCGACGTTTTCGCCAGACTCTCGCCACCGTTCGCGCCGGCCATGCCGGGCGCGTTCGATTTCCAGCGCACCGCCTGGTTCAGGGGGTTGGGCGCGACGGGGTTCGCATTGGCGCCGATCCGGGCAGTGCCGGGTGACGACACGTCCTCGGTGCGGCTCGTGATGGCCAGCCTGCGGTATCGCATGGCCGAACGGATCCGGCAGACGCTGCCGGGCCAGACCGGGGCCGTAGCGGCGGCGCTGATGACCGGCGACCGCAGCGCGATTTCCGAGCGGACGCTGCATTCGATGCGCGATTCGGGGCTTGCGCATCTGCTCGCGATCTCCGGCCTCCATCTCGGCCTCGTGGCCGCCACCCTGTTCTTCGGCGTGCGCGCGTTGCTCGCGCTGTCCGAGCGGCTGGCCCTGCGTCACCCGATCAAGAAATGGGCCGCCGTCGCGGCGCTCACGGGAAGTCTCGGCTATCTCCTCCTTGCCGGCGCAACGGTTCCGACCCAACGCGCGTTCCTGATGACCGGCCTGGTCCTGATCGCGGTGTTGCTGGATCGCGAGGCAATCTCCATGCGACTGGTGGCCTGGGCCGCTGTTGCGGTTCTCTTGCTGGCGCCGGAAAGCCTGCTCGGTGCCAGCTTCCAGATGTCGTTCGCCGCGGTGATCGCACTGGTCGCGTTCTACGAGGCCGTGCGGGGACGACTGCAGAGTCTGCGCGCGATGCTGCCCGGCGGAATTGCCGGCCGGATCCTTGCCTACACGGTCGGTGTCGCGGCGACGACCATCGTCGCCAGCGTGGCGACCGGGATGATCGGCCTGCACCATTTCGGGCGCATCGCGATGTACGGTTTGCCCGCAAATATGCTGGCGGTCCCGGTGACCGCGCTGTGGATCATGCCGTGGGGCGTGCTGGCGGCGATTCTGATGCCGCTGGGTCTGGAGGGGCCCGCCCTGACGGCGATGGGGTGGGGCATCGATGCCGTCCTGTGGGTTGCGGGCTCTGTTGCGGATTGGCCGGGCGCCGTCCGGCATGTCGCGGCGATGCCGCTGGCCGGCCTCGTCCTCGTCGCCGTCGGCGGCCTTTGGCTGTGCCTGTGGCGATACCGGTGGCGTTACCTGGGCTTGACGGCCATTGCGGTCGGCGTCGCCACGATTCCGTTGACGCCGGGGCCGGACATCATCGTTTCCGGCGATGCACGTCTGATGGCAGCGCGCCTCGCCGATGGCCGGTTGAGCCTGTCGCATGGCAAACGGGAGCGTTTCCGAGCGAGCATTTGGCTGGAACGCAGCGGGCAGTCGACCGCCGATACCTGGCCGGAGGCCGGAGGTACCCCGGATTCGAGGCTCGTATGTGACAGGCTCGGCTGCACATACCGTGTCGCGGGGCTTGAGATCGCACTGTTGCGGGACGGCCGCGCCCTGGACGATGATTGTCGGCGGTCCGACGTGGTGATCAGCGCCGTGCCGGTCCGCACGCGATGCCCGAGTCCGAAGCTGCTGATCGACCGATTCGATCTATGGCGCGGCGGAACCACCGCACTCTGGGTGAAGCGGGGGAGGGTGAGCATTCGCACGGTCGCGCAAATGCAAGGAAACCGGCCCTGGTCGTCCCTTGCGGAACGCAATCTCCGCCGGCAACCGCGCGACCGGCGCGTGAGTCAATAGGCGCGGATCAGTCCGACGAGGCGCCCCTGCACCTTGACCCTGTCGGGGCCGAAGATCCGCGTCTCATACGCCGGGTTCGCGGCCTCCAGGGCGATCGACGCCCCCTTGCGGCGCAGGCGTTTCAGCGTGACTTCGCTGTCATCGATCAGCGCGACGACGATGGTTCCGTTCTCCGCAGTATCGCAGCTCTTGATCAGCACGGTATCGCCGTCGAAAATGCCGGCGTCGATCATCGAATCCCCCTCGACGGTGAGCGCATAGTGATTGCCGCCCCCCACGAGATTCGCCGGTACGTCAACGTCCGAGGAACTGTCGCGCAACGCTTCGATCGGCGTGCCCGCGGCGATTCGGCCGAGGAGCGGCAGAGTCGCGCTTTCGCCCACGGTTGCCGCGCTTCCCTTGAAGTCGGGCCGGACGATGTTGCCCCGCGCCTGGCCGCCCATATTCTCCGGCAGGCGGGTAACTTCCAGGGCCCGGGCGCGATGCGGCAACCTGCGGATAAAGCCGCGTTCCTCCAGGCCGGTGATCAAGCGATGGATCCCGGATTTCGACTTTAGATTGAGCGCATCCTTCATTTCATCGAAGGACGGCGAAACCCCGGTCGATTCGAGACGTTCGTTGATGAAATTGAGTAATTCGTATTGCTTGCGTGTCAGCATGGCCGGTTTGTCCCCCTTGGTCGCCTTGCCCCTCCCGGTCGAGCCTCGGTCTCCGGACTGCCCTTAGCTTCCGTGGCTGCGCCTGGTTCCGTCCTAGTGGTCCGCGAGCCGGCGGCTACCACATATAGAACAAAACCAAAACATCGATACATGTTCTAGTTTAGTTCTAATAGGGGGTCAAGGAATTTCCTGGGGGTGCGACGCTTTTTTCACGCCGACAGAAGACTTCCAGGAATCGGAAGGACTTCGACGATGGCGCCGGCATCCAGAGACGGCGCATGCGGCGCCCGGACGATCAGGCAGTCGGCCGCCGCGAGTGTTGCCAGCATGGAGCTGTCCTGGCGGGCGAAGGGCGTGACAACGAGACCCCCGTCCGGGCCATTGCCCAGTGCCGCCCGCAGATAGTCCTGTCGCTCATCGTTCTCCGCCAGCGGCTCGGCCAGCCGAGCCGTCAGGCGGGGCGCCGCCTCCACCTCGGTGGAACCGAGCATCCGGCACAGCGCCGGCCGCAGATAGACCATCGCGCAAACGAGCGCCGAGACGGGATTGCCCGGCAGGCCGAGCACCGGCGTAGTGCCGACTCGGCCGAAGATGAGCGGCTTGCCCGGGCGCATCGCGATCTTCCAGAAATCGAGTTCGAACCCGATCTCACCGAGCACGCTGCGCACGAGGTCGTGATCGCCAACCGAGGCGCCGCCGCTGGTCAACAGCAGATCCGCCCCGGCAGCGCCTGCGGCCATGGTGGCAAGGGCATCCCGATCGTCCGGGGCGATTCCCAGCATGCAGGGCTCACCGCCGAAGACGCGGACGGCGGCGGTGAGCGCGATGCTGTTGGAACTGACGATCTGGCTCGGTCCGACGGGATCGCCGGGCATCACCACTTCGTCGCCGGTCACGAGGATCGCGACCCGCGGCCGCCGGCGCACCATCAGCCACGGCACATTCATCGCTGCGGCAAGCCCGACATCACGTGCGGTCAGCACCCGGCCTGCCTTCAGGCGTACCTCGCCGGCCCTGAAATCAAGACCGGCCGGGCGCACGAAACGTCCCTTTTCGGCACTCGCGAGCACCGAGACCGTGCCGTCGCCGGGTTTGGTGTTCTCCTGGATGACGATGGCGTCGGCGCCGTCCGGCACCGGCCCGCCGGTGAAGATGCGAACCGCCTCACCGGCCTCGACGGTGCCGGAGAACGCATCGCCGGCCGGCGCCTGCCCGATGACCTTGAGTGTGACCGGAACCGTCGCGACGTCGGCGGCCCGGACGGCGTAACCGTCCATCGCCGACACCGCGGCGGGCGGCTGGCTGCGACGCGCGGCGACATCCTCGGCGAGGACGCGGCCGAGTCCGTCGGCAACGCCGACCTGCTCTGCCGGCAGCGGTTTGAGGGTGGCGAGGATGCGCGCCAGTGCCTCGTCGACCGACAGCATCAGCGCGCCCTGAACTCGCCCGACTTGCCGCCGGCCTTGTGCGTGAGCCGGATATCGGCGATGCGCATGCCGCGATCGACGGCCTTGCACATGTCGTAGACGGTGAGCGCGGCGACGGCGACGGCGGTGAGCGCCTCCATCTCCACCCCGGTGCGGCCGGCCAGCTTGCAGGTCGCGCTGATATCAACCGCGTTGCGTGCCTCGTCCACCGTCAGGTCGACGGTCACCGAGCTGAGAGGAAGGGGATGGCACAGCGGGATCAGGTCCGGGGTGCGCTTGGCGCCCATGATGCCGGCCAGCCGCGCGACCGACAGCACGTCGCCCTTCTTCACGCCGCCTGAGACGATCATGGCGATGGTCTCGGGCTGCATGATGACGCTGCCGCTCGCCGTGGCGGTGCGCTCGGTCACGTCCTTGCCGGACACGTCGACCATTTGCGCCTTGCCCTGTTTGTCGAAATGGGTGAACTCTGCCATCTCGGTCTTACCCTCGTCAGGCCTGCACGGGGTCGGCGAGCAACAGCGCCGTCGCCGCCGCGACGTCGGCCGACCGCATGAGCGACTCGCCGATCAGGAAGCACCGCGCGCCGGCCCGCGCCATGCGGGCGAGGTCGGCCGGCTCGTGAAGGCCGCTCTCGCAGACCGGTATATGGCCCGCCGGTACCGTCGGCGCCAGCGCTTCGGTCGTCGCGAGATCGACGGTCAGTGTCTTGAGATTGCGGTTGTTGATGCCGAGCAGGCGCGAGCGCAGATTCAGGGCTCGCGTCATCTCGGCGGCATCGTGCACCTCGACCAGAACATCCATGCCGAGCGCGCGGGCAACGTCCTCCAGCTCGGTGGCCTGATCGTCGCCGACCGCCGCCATGATCAGCAGGATGCAGTCGGCGCCGAGCGCCCGCGACTCGTAGATCTGATAGGGCTCCAGCATGAAATCCTTGCGCAGGACCGGCAGGTCGCAAGCCCCGCGGGCCGCCACCAGGTCCTCGTCGCGCCCCTGAAAATAAGGCCCATCGGTCAATACCGACAGGCATGACGCGCCGCCGTCGCGGTATGCCCGGGCCAGTGCCGGCGGATCGAAGTCGGCACGGATCAGCCCTCTGCTGGGCGACGCCTTCTTGATTTCGGCGATCAGCCCGTACCGGCCAGCGGCCAGCGCGGCAGCCAGCGCATTCGCGAATCCGCGCGGCGGCGTCGCGGCGGCCGCACGCGCCTCAATTTCGGCCTGCGGGACAGCCCGTCTTGCGACCCCGACATGGTCGCGCTTTTCGGCGCAGATGCGGGACAGGACGTCGCTCATCGTTGCTCCGCCGCAAGCCCGGCGATCGCGACCAGCTTGTCGAGCGCTGCCTTGGCCCTGCCCGAATCGATTGCGGCGGCGGCTTGTTTCGCGCCGTCGCGCAAATCCGACGCCTTGCCGGCGATCAACAGGGCGGCCGCCGCATTGTATACAGTGATATCGCGGTAGGCGCCGTGCGTCCCATCGAGGACGGCGCGGAGGGCGACGGCATTCTCTTCCGGCGTTCCGCCCTTGAGGTCCTGCGGTCGGGCCTCGGCGATGCCGGCATCCTCCGGCGTGACCTCGAGTGCGGAAATGGCACCGTCCTTGTATTCCACGACGTAGCTGACCCCCGTCGTGGTCAGCTCGTCCAGCCCGTCGCCACCATGCACCACCCAGACCCGCTCGGCGCCGAGCTTGCCGAGTACTTCGGCCATCGGTTCGATCCAGTGGCGCGAGAAGCAGCCGACGAGCAGCCGCTTGACGCCGGCGGGATTGGACAGCGGGCCCAGAAGATTGAAGATCGTGCGCGTGCCAAGCTCGACGCGCGTCGGCCCGACATTCCGCATCGCGCCATGGTGCCGCTGCGCCATCAGGAAGCCGATCTTCGCCTCACCGATTGCCTGCTCGACCTTCGCGAAATCCGCCTCGATGTCGACGCCCAGGGCTGACAATACGTCGGCCGATCCCGATTTCGACGAGGCGGCGCGGTTGCCGTGCTTGGCGACCGGCACGCCGCAGCCGGCCACCACCAGGGCCGCCGCGGTGGACACGTTGTAGGTGCCGGACGCGTCGCCGCCGGTGCCGACGATATCAATCGCATCCTTCGGTGCCGGCATCGGGACCGCCTTCGCCCGCATCACGCGCACGGCGCCGGTGATCTCCGCAACAGTCTCGCCGCGCACCCGCAGCGCCATCAGGAACGCGCCCATCTGCGACGGCGTCGCGTCGCCGGACATCATGATGTCGAAGGCGCGTTCCGATTCCGCTTCGGTCAGCGGCTTGCCATCGGCAACCTTGCCGAGCAGCCCCCTGAAATCCTCCATATCCCCTGTCATGCGGGTGCCCCGGTCTTCTGTCGTGATGCCTGATATAACAGCCGAAAGGGCGAATCGACCACAAAAGTTTGATAGCTGTCGGTAATTTCGAAACTCGCGGAAACCTGCGTTTCGGACAAGCCTGCTGTACGGCGCTGGCAGTGGCCGCAGTCGAGACAGGCACTACGAGGAGCCACGGAGGGAGGAAAATTCATGCCCGTATACGACTCCGCCATCGTGAAGCTCACCGACGACAGCTGGATCCCGGATAATGCAGCCGCGGTCCACGAAATCGCCGCCAAGCACGGCGGGCGGTATCTATCGCGCAGCGGCAGCATCACCACCGTCGAGGGCGAACCCCGGGATGCGGACATGATCGCACTGATCGAATTCCCGTTGCTGGAGTCGGCCCAAGCGTTCTACGACGACCCGGAATACGCGCCCTATCCGAGGGCCCGCATCGCCGGAACCGTCAGCGGGCTTTACGCCATCGACTATACCGACGCCACCGGCGGGACTCCTTGCCTCGCGAAACGCTAAATTACGCGTAGTCGACCTCGCGACCCGCAAGCTTGAGGAAATTGGCCAGCAGGTCGTGTCCGTGTTCGGTGGCGATGCTTTCCGGATGGAACTGCACGCCGTGCACCGGCAGGTCACGATGCTGCAGGCCCATGATCAGACCTTCGTCGGACTCCGCCGTCACTTCGAAGCAGTCGGGGAGGCCGTCGCGCGCGACCACGAGCGAATGGTAGCGGGTCGCAGGGAAGGGGTCCGGCAGGCTCGCGAAAACGCCGGTACCGGTGTGGTGGATCTGGCTGACCTTGCCGTGCATCGGCAGCGTGCGCACGATCGTTCCCCCGAAGGCCTGGCCGATCGCCTGATGTCCAAGGCACACGCCCAGCAGCGGCACTTTGCCGGCGGTCGCCCGGACAAGCTCGAGGCAAATCCCGGCCCTGTCGGGATCGCAAGGGCCCGGCGAGATGACGATCCCCTCGGTCTGCAGGGCCAGCACTTCGTCCACGGTGATCGCGTCATTTCGACGCACGGTGACCTCCGCCCCGAGTTCGCCCAGGAAGTGCACGAGGTTGTATGTGAAGCTGTCGTAATTGTCGATTAGTAGAAACATATCAATCCCTTGGCGCCAACGGCGGCGGCACCGGACGGCGGTTTATAGCAGTGTTCGGCGCAGGACGGAAGGGACGCGTCGTCGCTTACTTCCGATACTTTCCAGTATTTGGAAAGTTTGTCATTGACCTTCCAGTTTCTGGAACCCTTATGTGTGTCGCCGACAGGTTCCATTGCTCGTACTGAAGGGATACGGCCATGACTGGATCAACAATGAAAACGGTGACGCTGAAGATCGCGGGCATGACCTGCGGCCATTGCGTGGCGCGCGTGCAGAAGGCGCTCGATGCCACATCCGGCGTGCGCGCCGCGAAGGTCGATCTCAAGACGGGGACCGCAGAGGTCCAGTTCGACGGCGCAGCCGATCCGTCGACGCTGATCGGCGTGGTCGAGGCTGCGGGCTACGCCGCCCAGGCCGCGTGACGGTCGCCGCAATGACCGATCGAATTGTCGGGTAAGAGTTGAGAGGAGTTTCAGATGACCGCGGCACACACGGCCGAAACAGCCGATCACAGGGCACCGGAGCACATCACTCGCCATGCCCGGCTCAAGGTCGAGGGCATGACCTGCAGCGCCTGCGTCGGCCACGTCGAACGGGCGCTGAAGGCGGTGCCGGGGGTCAGCGGGGCGTCGGTCAACCTCGGCACCGAGCAGGCCGATGTCGACTTCGCGGACGGCGTCGGGGTCGACGCGCTCGCCCGTGCGGTCGAGGACGCAGGCTACGGGGTCACCAAGAGCGAAATAAGGCTGTCAATTTCCGGCATGACCTGCGCCGCCTGCGTGGGTCATGTCGAACGTGCGCTGAAGGGCGTGCCGGGGGTGCTCGACGCCAGTGTCAACCTCGGCACCGAAACCGCACGGATCACTGCGCTCGGGGTCGAGCCGACGGATCTCGTGGCCGCGGTGGAAGGGGCCGGGTACGGCGCAGAGATTTCCGACGGCGGCGCACCGGCGGAAGAGGCGGAGCGCGCCGCCGACCGCCGCGAGATGCTGCTGGTGGCGACGTCGGCGTTGCTGACCGTGCCGCTGGTCGTGCCGATGTTCGGGGAATTCGTGGGATGGCACTTCGCCCTCCCCGGCGTGTGGCAGCTCGCCATCGGCGGCATCGTTCAGTTCGTCATCGGCTGGAGCTTCTATGTCGGGGCCTGGAAGGCGCTCAAGTCGCTGACCGGTACGATGGACCTGCTGGTCGCGCTGGGCACCAGCGCGGCCTATGGGCTGAGCACCTACAACCTGTTTTTTGCGACGCCGGGCGTTGAGGCGCATCTGTATTTCGAGGCGGCCGCCGTCATCATCACCCTGATCAAGCTCGGCAAATGGCTCGAAGCCAGGGCCCGGCGCGGCACGTCGGCGGCGATCCGCCAGCTTATGAAATTGCGGCCGGAGCAGGCGCATGTCGAACGCGACGGTGTCGTCGTAACGATTTCGGCGGCGGCGGTGCGGACCGGCGAGATCGTTGTCGTCCGGCCGGGCGAGCGGATTCCGGTCGACGGCAACGTGGCGAGCGGCGACAGTGCGGTCGACGAGTCGCTGCTGACCGGTGAGAGCATTCCGGTTCACAAGGCGCCAGGCGATCGCGTGACCGGCGGCAGCGTCAACGGTGACGGACTGCTGCGCATCGAAACCACCACCGTCGGCAAGGATTCGATGCTGGAGCGCATCATCGCCCTCATCGAAAGCGCGCAGGCGGCGAAACCCCCGGTGCAGCGCCTGGTCGACCGCGTAACCAACGTGTTCGTGCCGGTCGTCGTCGTGATCGCCATCGCCGCCTGGGCCGGCTGGCTGCTGAGCGGCGGCACCATGGAGCAGAGCATCATCGCCGCCGTCTCCGTGCTGGTCATCGCGTGCCCGTGTGCGCTCGGGCTCGCCACCCCGACGGCGATCATGGCGGGAACCGGCGCGGCCGCGCGTGCCGGCATCCTGATCAAGGATGTCGAGGCGCTGGAGCGGGCGGGTGCCGTCGACACCATCATCTTCGACAAGACGGGGACACTGACCGTGGGCCGCCCCGAGGTGACCGACGTCGTTGCCGCGGCGGGCGTCGACGAGGCGACCCTGTTGCGCCTCGCGGCCTCGGCGCAGCAGGGCAGCGAGCATCCGCTGGCCAAGGCCGTGCTCGCGGAGGCAACGGCCCGGGAGCTTGATCTCCATGCCGTGGAGAGCTTCAGCCGCATCGGCGGACGCGGCCTTACCGCGCGGGTTGACGGGACCGGTCTGTGGATCGGCAACCGCAGCCTGATGGTCGAGGCCGGCGCCGACACCGGACCGCTGGAAGACCGGGTGGCGAAGCTGGAAGATGACGGCAAGACCGTGATGTGGGTCGCGGCCGAGGACGGCCGAATGCAGGGCGCCATCGCCGTGGCCGACCAGCTGCGCGACGAGGCGGCGCAGGCCCTGGAGATCCTGCACAGGCGCGGCGTCGCGGTGATGATGCTGACAGGCGACAATACCCGCACCGCGCAGGCGATCGCGCGGCGTCTGGGACTCGACGATTTCCGGGCGGAAGTTCTGCCAGAGGACAAGGCCGCCGAGGTCGAGCGGCTGCGCCGCGAGGGGCGGGTGGTCGCGATGGTCGGCGATGGCGTCAATGACGCCCCTGCGCTGGCTGCCGCCGACATCGGCCTCGCCATGGGCAGTGGCACCGACATCGCCATGGAGACCGCCGGCGTTACCCTCATGCGGCCGGATCCGCGGCTCGCCGCCGACGCCATCGACGTCAGCCGGGCGACCGGACGCAAGATCTACCAGAACCTGTTCTGGGCGTTCATCTACAACGTCGTCGGGATCCCGCTGGCCGCCTTCGGGTTTCTCAGCCCCATCATCGCCGGCGCTGCAATGGCCTTCAGCAGTGTAAGTGTCGTCACCAATGCCCTGACGCTGCGCCGTTGGAAAGCACGGGCATCATCTAAATAGATCAAACATATCAATGAAAAGTAGCGGGAAACGGAGGATTTAGATGAATATTGGACAAGCTGCGAAGCAGTCGAATGTGAGTGCCAAGACGATCCGCTATTATGAGAGCATCGGCCTGATCGCACCGGCCAGCCGCACGGATAGCGGCTACCGGACCTACAGCGAGAAGGACGTCCAGACCCTGAGCTTCATCCACCATGCCCGGAATCTGGGGTTCAGCGTCAAGGACGTGTCGATGTTGCTGGATCTGTGGCGCAACCAGAAACGTGCCAGTGCCGACGTGAAGGCACTGGCCACGGCCCATATTGCGGCGGTCGACCGCAAGATCGGGGAACTGCAACGGATGCGCGACACGCTCCTGGACCTGACGCATCGCTGCCACGGCGATGACCGGCCCGACTGTCCGATCCTCGAAGGGCTGGCCGGAGAACTGGTCGACGCCTGACTGGCAACGCCGAAAAAATACAACGTCTCAACGATTTTGAAACGGTTGGCCGGTAACGCTTTCCCCGTTACCCTGTGCGATGCGGGATATGCGAGGGAATGATGCGGCGTAATAGTGCCCCACGACCGATCGGCCGCCGGCGGATGATCCGTCGGCGTCGGCGTGCGATTGCGCCGGCTGCGCCAGCTGTATGCCGGCACGACCGGCTGCGGTGGCGCCTCCTGCCGCTGACCGCTGGTGCGAGCAGGGTTGCGCGCCGTGCGGGCATGTTCGGCTGCCGCCTCGCTGGTTCTTTGACATCGATCCCGGTTCGCGAAACCTGTCGCGAACTGGCCGTTCGCGGGCGGTCCGCCTGGGTGCGGGTCTTCGCGCGGGCCTCGGCTCGGCTTATGTTAAAATGCCGCCAACTGGCGGCGCCGGCAGCCCGGCTTCGTCTCGCATGCGGCCGCGTGGCGCAGCGGATCGCCCGAATTCGCCTGCCGGAGATCCCGGGCCGTAGTCCCGTCATGTTCGGCACCGCGGTTGGCATCGCGGTCATTGCCTTGGCGGGCCTCGTCGTCCTCGTCGGACACGCGCTGCGCGATCGCGGCCCGGCGCCGCAGAGCGTTGCCGTGGCCACGACGGATCGTGCGGTCCCGCATCGGGATCGTCGCGTGATAGCGATGCCGGAACCGACCCCATCCGCAGATTTCGAAGCGCAGATGCCGTCACAATGGCGTGGTTTGACACGCGGCGTCGTCGAGCCGGCACCCGGTGTCCTCGTGGCACGCAACGGAGGGGCGGCCGATCAGGACGAAAACCTGGCGTCGGCATTGCCTCTGCTCGACCTTTCGGATGGCCGTCACCGAGACGGCGTTGAGAGTGGTCCCGCGCGCCCGCCGTTGCCGGACTTGCCCTACCGGCATGACGGGCAACCGCCGGCGCCCTCGGTCCGTCCGCAATGGCTCGCCAACGCGGTTGAGACCGAACACGCGCCGGGCCGGAGGCCGATGATTTCGATCGTCATCGACGACGCCGGTGTCGCCGAGGCGCGGACCGCGCGGGCCATCGAGCTGCCGGCCCCACTTACGATCGCCTTCATCCCATACAGCCGGAACCTGGAGCAACAGACGCGCCGGGCGCGCGACAACGGCCATGAACTCCTGCTGCATATCCCGATGGAGCCGGGCAGCGACGCCGTCGACCCCGGCCCGAACGCCCTGTTAACGTCGCTTGACGACGATGAGATCATGCGTCGGTTCCGCTGGGCGTTGGCGCAGTTCGACGGTTATGTCGGGGTCAACAACCATATGGGCAGCAAATTCATGGCCCGGCCCGACTTGGTGGAGCCGCTGCTGACCGAAATGAACGCCCGCGGCCTGATGTTCCTCGACTCGCGGACCGACAGCAGGACCGTCGGCGCCGAACTGGCCCGCAACATGGACCTGCCCCATGCCAGCCGGCAGGTCTTCCTCGACAACGAACTCGACGCCGAAAGCATCCTGGCACAGCTTGCGGTGCTGGAACGCGTCGCACGACAGCGCGGCCATGCCATTGCCATCGGTCATCCCCACGACGTGACCGTCGACGTTCTGGCGCAGTGGATTCCGGCGGCGCGGGCACGCGGGCTCGACCTCGTACCGGTGAGCGCGATCGTCAAGCTCGCGTATGGAGCCGAAGCTCGAAGCCAGCTAGCCGCGGCCGCCGGCAGCGGCAAAACGAACGGCCTCCTCGGCAGCCCGCAGTAGCGCGCGAGCCTTGTTGCAGCTCTCCTGGAATTCGCCTTCCGGATTGCTGTCGTAGACGATCCCGCCGCCGGCCTGGACATACATCCTGCCATCCTTGACCACCGCGGTGCGCAGCGCGATGCAAGTGTCCATGTCGCCGTTGGCGCCGAAATAGCCGATGCAGCCGGCATAGACGCCGCGCCGGTCCGGTTCCAGCTCGTCGATGATCTCCATCGCTCGCACCTTCGGTGCGCCGGAGACGGTGCCGGCGGGAAATCCCGCGGCGAGGGCCTGGAGGGCATCGAACTCCGGTGCGATGTCGCCTTCCACGTTGGAGACGATGTGCATGACGTGGGAGTAGTACTCGACGTTCATCTGCTCGGTCACCGTAACGCTGCCGACGCGTGCGACCCGGCCGACGTCGTTGCGACCCAGATCGAGCAGCATCAGGTGTTCGGCCAGTTCCTTGGGATCCGACAGCAGGTCCTCGGCCAGCGCCTTGTCCTCGGCGGCGTCCTTGCCGCGCGGCCGGGTGCCGGCGATCGGCCGGATCGTGACCTTGCCGTCGCGCAGACGCACCAGGATTTCGGGGCTCGATCCGACGATGCTGAACGACCCGAAATCGAGATAAAACAGAAACGGCGAAGGGTTGAGGCGGCGCAAGGACCTGTACAGCGCGAAGGGCGGCAGTGCGAACGGCACCTCGAACCGTTGCGACAGGACGACCTGAAAGATGTCGCCGGCCAGGATGTATTCCTTGGCCGCTTCGATCATGGTACAGAACTCCGCAGGCGTCACGTTCGATGTGGGTTCCGGCGACTCGGCCGTGATCGTGCCCGGCTCCCGCCGATAGGGCAGAGATCTCTCGAAGTCGGCCACAATGTCGGCAAGCCGCTCCTGCGCGCCGCGCCAGGCCGTCTGCGCGTCGACACCCGGCTGCGGGCGGACGGGTGTGATCACGGTGACGAGGTCTTCGATGGTGTCGAACACTGCCATCACGGTCGGGCGCACCAACAGCCCATCCGGCACATCGATGATCCGGGGGTTGCCGTCCGGCAGCCGTTCCATCAACCGGACCATGTCGTAACTCATGTAACCGACCAGCCCCGCGGCCATCGGCGGCATGTCGTCGGGCAACTCGATCGCCGATTCCTCGAGCACTGCTCGGAGCGACTCGAGAGCGCCACCGTCGCATGGTCCGAACGCGTCCACGTCGAACCGGGCATCGCGATTGATCTCCGCCCGGTCGCCGAAGCAGCGCCAGATCAAATCGGGTTTCAGGCCGATGAACGAATACCGTCCGCGGATCGATCCGCCCTCCACCGATTCCAGCAGGAAACTGTTCGGTTTCCCGTCGGCAAGCTTGAGCATTGCCGAAACCGGTGTCTCGAGATCCGCGATCAGCGACGTCGACACGACCTGCGGTCTGCCGGCGGCGTAGACGCGTTCAAACTCCGCAAAGGCCGGCTTGACGTTCATTGCGACGCTAGAAGCGGTTGAGGGCGGCCCGGTCGACCTCCACCCCGAAACGCTGCCGCACGCTGTTGTTGAACTGAATCACGACGTCGCCGATCATCTGATTGGCGAGGATGGTGGGCAGCTCGCCGGGTTTCGACGGATCGGCCGCCTCGATCGACTTGAGCTGCGCGACGGTAAACCCGTCCGGTGCCTCGTCCATGGCGGCCTGCCCGGGCCGGATCTTGAAAATGTCGCTGGCCAGCAGCGGCGTGATGCGCGGTGAATCCGCGCCGTTGCCACGCCGATCGAACGGTTTGCTCTCATTCACGACGAGCCCGTCCGCGGCGGCAACGTCGGACAGCGCCTCGCCGTTCTCGACACGCGCAACGATCGCGAGGGCACGCTCCCGGGCCGCCTCGCGGCGGCGCTCCTCCTTCCACAGGGCGGCAACCTCATCACGGACGTCCTCGAGCGGACGCAGGGCCGACGGCACGACTTCGTCGACCCGCAAGAGGTAGTAATCACCCTCGGGAAGCTGGGTGACATAGCTCAACTCGCCATTGACGGTCAGGAATGCGTTGTCGAGGAAATCTCCGCCAGGCAAGTTTTCGGCCGGCTCGCCGTCGACACCGGCACCGCCGATGTCGATCAATCCCGTTTTCCGTATCGGTACGGCAAGCGCCGCCCCGGCCTCCTCGAGGGTCGCCCCGCCCGCCAATTCGTCCTCCAGCGCCCGCGACAAGCGCCAGAGCACGTCACCCGTTTGCTCAGCCTTCAACTCTTCCTCGATGCGGGTGCGCGCTTCATCGAAGGGCGTGACGGATTCGGGAACGATGGCGGTGACCCGGAAGATGTGCCAGCCAAACGGCGACTCCTGGGGTTCCGAGACTTCCCCCTCGGCCAGTTCGGCAATGGAATCCCATAGCTCGGGCATGGGAAATGCCGCTGCACTGTAGGTGCCGAGCTCAAGATCCGCCGCATCCAGGTCGGCAACCTGCTTGGCAACACTTTCGAACGTCCGGCCTTCACGCAGCGCACCGGACGCTTGTTTTGCCGCCGACTCATCGGCCACAAGAATTTGTTGGACAGTGCGAGTCTCGGGCTCGGTGTAGGCTGCAAGATTCTCTTCGTAGCGCTGCCGCAGCTGCTCGTCGGTGACGACGATCTCCTTCTCCGCAACTTTCCGGTTGAGATGCAGGAAGCTCAGGCGCCGCCGCTCCGGCGCGGTGAAGCGCTCGGCTTGTTCCTGGTGCAACGTCTGCAGTGTCGCCGCGTCGGGTTCGCCGACATCCAAATCGGCGTCTACCGGTACGGTGACGTAGGTGGCCACGCGCTTCTCGCCGCGCCAGCGATGCAGCGTCGTGACCAGGGCGTCGGGCGCCTTGTCCGAGAAATCCAGGCTGTTGAGGATCTGGCGTCGCAGGATGTCGCGCCGCACGTCGGCGATGAACTGCCCCTCGGATATACCCGACTGGCTGAGAATGAATTCATAGCGCGAGCGACTGAAGCGCCCGGTTTCGTCGAAGAAAGACGGTTCTTCCGCGATAACCCTGCGTACGATATCGTCACTGGCCGCCAAACCGAGCCATTCGCCGCTCGCCTCATAGACCCGAGCCGAGATCAAACGGTCGAGAACCTGATCGAGAAGTCCCAGGCTGCGTGCCTGTTCCGAGGAAAGCTCGATGCCCTGCGCGCGAAACCGATTAAGCTCCCGCTGGAACGCCGTCGAAAGTTCAGCGGCGGAAATCGAGACGTCGCCGACGGTGGCGACGGTATCGTCCTGCTGGGCCTGAGTGATGTAGTCGGTCACGCCCCACGCCGCGAAACTGATGATCAGCAAGACGACGAGTAGCTTGGCTACAAGGCTGGCGGCGGAGGTACGAAGCTGCTGAAGCATGGGCGGACCCGGTGATAGCGGTGATCATCTCAAAAATACGCGCGGCCGGCGCGGCGCGGCATCATAGAGGCGCACGGGTGCGCATCGCAACAGGCAATCCGCCAGCGAAATGCCCGCCGATATGGCCAAGCGACTGACCGCATGTTAAGGCAGGTGCGGCGCCGGTACACCGACGCGATGTCGCGAACCGAGGAAGGAGCACAGGCATGGCCAGCCGCATCCCGCTGATTGCCGGAAACTGGAAAATGAACGGACTACGGACCGACTCCGTTTCTCTCGCTCGCGCCATCGCCGCCGGTTCCGTTCAGGGATGCGATTTGCTCGTTTGCCCGCCGGCGGTCCTGATCCCGCCGGTCGCAGAGGCACTTGCCGGCAGTGCCGTCGCGCTGGGTGCCCAAGACTGCCATTTCGCGGAGGCCGGCGCGCACACAGGCGATATCGCGGCGCCCATGCTCGCGGATGCGGGCTGCAGTCATGTCATCCTTGGCCATTCCGAGCGCCGCGCCGATCACGCCGAGGACGATGCCTTGGTTCGAGCCAAGACCATGTCGGCGCATGCCGCCGGGATGGTCGCCATTGTCTGCGTCGGCGAGACCCTGGACGAGCGGGACGCCGGCCGAACGCTGGCGCGGATCGGCAGCCAGATCGAGCTGTCGCTGCCCGACACCGCCACCGACGAAAACACGGTGATCGCGTACGAGCCGGTCTGGGCGATCGGGACTGGTCGCACGCCGACCGCGGACGACGTCGCCGAGGTACATACGCACATCCGTGACCAGATCGCTGCGCGATTCGGTGCTGCGGTCGCGGATGGGATGCGAATTCTGTACGGCGGGTCGATGAAGCCGTCGAATGCCGAATCGCTGCTCGCGATCGATGGGGTCGACGGTGGACTGATCGGCGGGGCCAGCCTGAATGCACGGGATTTCCTCGCGATCGCGGCGAGCCGCCCGTGACGTCGGTGGGTTCCGCACCAGTCGGCGTACGGCAGCGAAAGATGGCGCTGGCAATCCGGCACATGACTCGCTAAATAAGCCGCGAGCGCGGCCGGACCGGGCAAGAAGCTCCGCCCGCTTTCTTATAACCGCTGGCCCCGGAAAGTTTTATGGAAGCCATCATTCTCGTTATCCACCTGCTGGTGATCCTCTCGCTGATCATCGTCGTCCTGCTGCAGCGCAGTGAAGGCGGCGGCCTTGGGATCGGCGGCGGCGGGGGAGGCGGCCTCGTCAGCGTGCGCGGCAGCGCCAATCTTCTGACCCGCACGACAGCGATTCTGGCGGTCGCGTTCTTCGTGACCAGCCTGACCCTGGCAATCATGGCCTCCAGTCGCATGGAACCTCGCTCCATCATGGACGAGGCGCCGGCGGTGCCTGCCGCGCCGGCACAGCCGGAGCAGCCCGGTCAGCCGGGCGTCCCGCTCTCGCAGTAGCGGCGTCCGACCAGGAACATGCCGCGGATGGCAAGGACGGAACAATCGAACGGAGCCGTCCCGGCCCGGTGCAATTCGTGCTTGGGTGCAGGTCGCTCTTTGGCTACAACGTAAGTCCATGACGCGGTTTATCTTCATCACCGGCGGCGTGGTTTCCTCTCTGGGAAAAGGCATAGCATCTGCGGCTCTCGGCGCGCTTCTGCAGGCGCGCGGCTACAAGGTCCGCCTGCGCAAGCTCGACCCCTACATCAACGTCGATCCGGGCACGATGAGCCCGTTCCAGCACGGCGAGGTCTACGTCACCGACGACGGCGCCGAGACCGACCTCGACCTCGGGCACTACGAGCGGTTTACCGGAGTCGCTGCGCGGCAGAGCGACAATGTGACCACGGGTCGGATCTATTCCGACGTGATCGCCAAGGAGCGCCGGGGCGAATATCTGGGCGCCACCGTCCAGGTCATCCCTCACATTACCGACGCCATCAAGTCGTTCATAACGTCGGACCTGACCGACGAGGATTTCGTGCTGTGCGAGATCGGCGGCACCGTCGGCGATATCGAGGGGCTGCCCTTCGTCGAGGCGATTCGTCAGCTGGGCAACGAGCTGGGCCGGGATCGGGTTCTGTTCGTACATCTCACGCTGCTGCCCTATATCCCGGCAGCCGGCGAGATCAAGACCAAGCCGACGCAGCACTCGGTCAAGGAACTGCTGAGCGTCGGCATCCAGGCTGACATCATCCTCTGCCGCTCGGACCGTCCGATTCCCGAGGATGCACGACGCAAGCTCGCTCTGTTCTGCAACGTCAGGCCCGAGCGCGTGATCGAGGCGCTGGACGTCGGCACCATCTACGAGGTGCCGATCCATTACCATGAGGCCGGATTCGACACCGAAGTTCTGAAGCGGTTCGGTATGGACAAGGGCCACGAAGCAGACGTCGACCTGTCGGCATGGCACAACGTCGTGCAGCGGGTGCAGGTGCCGGAAGGCGAGGTCTCGATCGCCGTTGTCGGCAAGTACACGAACCTCCTCGACGCCTACAAGTCGCTGAGCGAGGCGCTCGGCCACGGCGGCATCGCCAACAATGT
>JABAOD010023415.1_pt3 | contig 19313 bp, 22 predicted proteins | sample 7062151 | NCBI WGS metagenome assembly JABAOD01 (sample SAMN14538626, study PRJNA623070) | marine sediment metagenome | biome: marine biome [ENVO:00000428]; feature: marine pelagic biome [ENVO:01000023]; material: deep marine sediment [ENVO:00002113] | place: India: Gulf of Khambhat ... | reverse complement strand
GCCGTCACGTTGGCCTCCGGCTCGACCTCTGTCTCTAGAGACAGCACAAGCGCCAGGGCGCCATCGGGGCTTTCAAACGGGAAGAGAGACACCTCCACATCGAACTTCACCTCAGAGGGCCGAACAGCCACGCCTTCGACCTCGCCGCCCGTCTGGAAGATCCAGAAGGTGAGGGTCACGGACAGATCCGTCTCCGGCAGGCCGTACTCCACGCGGAGCACGTACCCGTCCTCCAGCTCATCCACGACGGGCGGGCCGAAGACGAGGTCCTCCCACTCGACGCGCTGGATCTGCTCGGCGAGGCCATCGAAGGGTGCGCCCTCCAGCTCCGGGATGTACTCGATGAGGGACACGAACGTGAGTTGGAGCTCCACCTCCAGGGTCTCGTTCACGGGGTCCATGAAGTCCAGGCGCAGCTCTCCGTCGTCCGCCCGGAAACGGACACGGATGCGGTCCCCGTCCTCTCCGAAGGAGCGGATCTCGAACCGGTCCTCCTCCGGCTCCACCTCCACCGTCCGCGGCTGCTCCCCAAAGTCGTCGCCGCTGTTGAGCTGCGGCGCGCGCCGATGTGGGCGCTCGACGCGCCCAAGAAGGAGAGGAGGAGCACGGCACCCACCAAGGCGGCCGGGAGGACTCTCATGCGGCAACTCCATGCCCTTGTAGCCCACTTAAGCGTTCTTCAACAAGATTGAAACGCAAGCCTTGCGGAGGTCGGACGTGGGGCGTTCCCCCGTCAGTCAAGGAGGAGGTGTGCGTCATGAACCTGTATCAACCCGTAGCCGTACCAGTCGTCGTGCGGGATCTGCTGTCCCTCAAGGGTCCGCGCCGTCTGCATGAGGGCGACCTTGACGTCCCGCACCGCCTGGACGTCCTGCCGGCGGTAGGAGGGGTGGGCCTGGAGCAGGAGGGCCAGCATGCCCGAGAGGAGTGCGGCAGACGCGGAGGTTCCCGTGATGGACGTATAGGACGCACCCCGCGCCGTCGTTGCCAGGCCCACCCCCGGCAGCACGAACTCCGGCTTTCGGTCCGGGTTCACCCGCTCCTCCAGGAGGGGGCTGTTGTTGCCTCGGGAGCTAAAGGCCGCGATCTCCTGCCGGTGATTGAGGGCCCCCACGGCGATGACGAGGGCCTCGTCGGCCGGGGTCCCCACATCTCCATCGTCCTCCCGCCCGTCGTTCCCCGCGGAAGAGACGACAAAGATGCCCTGCGCCACGGCCTCCAGGGCCGCCTTGGCGGCGGCGTTCGTGGTGAAGGGGGTCCTCTGCGCGCCCAGGGAGAGGGAGATGATGTCGGCCCCGTCGACGGGGCTGCCGTCCCCGTTCGGGTCCATGCAAAACCGAATGGCCTTGCCCACGGTCTCTGAACTGCCCGTTCCGTCGGCGCGCAACGCCTTCGCCACGAGGAGGGAGGCCCCCGGGGCCACCCCCGGAAGCCGGCCCCGCGAAAAGATGAGGCCTGCCATGGCCGTGCCGTGGCCGTCGTCGTCGTAGGCCTGCTCCTCGCCCCGGATGAAGTCTCGCCAGGCCTCTAGGTTCACGTGCGCCAGGTCCGGATGGAGGAGGTCAACGCCGCTGTCCACCAGGCAGACCCTGACGCCCGTTCCATCGTACCCCCCNNCACGGTCAGCAGGAACGCCCCCGCCACAACGAGGGCCCGCTTGGCCTTGGCCCGCCGGACGTGACGCACGACGCTGCCGGCTTCCTTCGCTTCCCCGCTCATCGATACGTCCCCCGGTCGGGCGTGAACGGGGGGAAGGCGATCCCCTCAAGCTTCGGCGTGCCCTCCTCGGGCCGGCCTTCACGGAATGCGTCCCCCCACGCGTTGCGGTCCATCTCCATGGCCCTCTGGGCACGGGCCTCTGGGGCCTCCTCCCTCAAAGCCAATCTCTCGATCGCCTCCAAGCGCGGAAGTAGGCCGGCGCCGTTGGCCTTCTGGATGTCCAGGCCCGGACGCCGGTTCACCTCCAGCACCAAAGGACCTTGCTGCCCGTCCAGCACGACGTCCACGCCCGCGTAGCCCAACCCCGTCACCCGCTGCGCCTCGCAGGCGATCTCCAGAATCTCCCGCCAGAAGGGCACCACGAATCCCAGAAGCTTCGTTCCCGTGTCCGGGTGACGGTCCACCAGCTCTCCCCTCCACACCGCGAAGGTGATATGTCCCGTGGCGATCTCCACGCCCGCTCCCACGGCGCCCACGTGGAGGTTTCCCTTGCCCCCCGACCGGCGGGTGGGCAGTCGCAGCATGGCCATGACGGGGTAGCCGCGGAAGCACAGCACGCGGATGTCCGGCACGCCCTGCGGCGCAATCGACCGGAGGGCGGGATGGGTCTCAACCAGTGCCTCCAGAAGCGCCTCGTCGGGTCGCCCCTCGTTGTACTCCCCATCCAGGACGGCGTCCACGTGCTGCAGGAGCCCCTCCGGACGTACGTACCCGTTGCTCGTGCGGAGCTGGTCCTTCCATCGGCCGTGGACTGTGACAATGCCCTCCCCGCCGTAGCCGTCCGCTGGCTTGATGGCAAAGCGGGGCACTGCCAGGAAGAACTCCAGGGCCTCCGCCATCTGCTGCTTGCGGGAGACCAGGAGGTAGTTGTCGGGGACGGGGACGCCCTCCGCCAGGAGAAGGGCCTTGGCCCGGGCCTTGTTCAGGCTCCCCATGGCCTCGGGCGGGTTGTAGCGGGCGATGTAGTCCCGATTGCGCCGGTTCATCGTCAGAATGGTGGACGACAGACCGCCGTTCAGGACCACCTCCTCCAACCGCTTGAGAGGACCGAAACGAAGCCTCTCGGACACGCGCATGCGGAGGCGCGTCCCGAGGAACCAGTGGAGGAGCACCAAGAGGGGCCACGTGAGGGGCTGCCGCGTGAGCAGGTCCACCAGAGGCTCCTGCACGACCACCACGTAGGCCGCCGCGATGAGGACGAGGGTCCAGAGCAGCGCCTTCGTGGGGCCGCCCCACCCCACCTTGTCCACCTGTTGGAGGTAGCGGTCCGCCACCCAGGAGGTGATGACCACGGGGAACAGGAGGACGTAGGCCAGGGCTGGCTCCCCCAGGCGGGGAGCCAGGGAAGCCACCACGACGCCCACCACCGCCACCATGAGGACCATGATGGCCACGCGGTGGCTCTGCTGGATGCGCTGCCCCTGAAGGGCGCCCCGTGTGAGGATCATGACCCCCAAGACGAGGCCAAACAGCAGGAGGCCCAGGAGGAGGCCCGTGTACAACAGGCTCAGGGCCACGATGACGGGGGCGAAGNNGGCGAAGGTGCCGAAGGCCTTGATCCCCACCACGTTCCGCAGGATGGCGATGACGGTGGCCGCAAGGGCGAGCTGAAGGAGGATGCGGGCAGAGTAGAGGGCCGGCAGAACCAGGTTCAGGTTCTGGTCCAGAAAATACGCCAGGAGGAAGAGAAGGGCCAAGAAGATGGCGAAGGGGGCGTGCTTCCTCCCGGGGGACCCTGCCTGCATCCTCTCGGCGTGTTTCCGGAGGTGGGGGCGTATAAGCGTTGTTCAACAAACCTCGAACGCTTCGGCGACGAAACCTTTTCACGGCGAACCCCCTCCCGCGGAGTGCGGGTGAAGTGATGGAACGGTTCGACGTGGCCATCGCGGGCGCGGGTCCGGCGGGAAGCGCCGCCGCCTGCGCCCTGGCCCAGCGCGGGTACGAGGTTCTCCTGGTGGAGCGCGGGAACGTCCCTGGGCAGAAGAACATGTACGGGGGCCGCATCTACGCGTACCCCCTGCAGCGCCTTTTGGGCGAGGCGTGGAGGGAGGCTCCCATCGAGCGCTTCGTGACCCGGGAGCACCTGGTGTTCCTGGACGAGCGGTCCGCCGTCGCACTCCAGTACGACGCCCCCCACGCCGCCGTGATGCCCGCCCCCAGCTTCACCGCCCTCCGGGGCCGCTTCGACCGGTGGCTGGCCGAGCGGGCGGAGGAGGCGGGGGCGATGCTCATCACGGGCATCAAGGTGGACGAGCTCTGGAAGGAGGCCGGCCGCGTGCGAGGGGTCGTGGCGGGGCGGGACCGCGTGGCGGCGGACCTGGTCATCGCAACAGACGGGGCCCTCTCCCGCCTGGCGACGAAGGCCGGGCTGCGAGGGGAGCTGCGGCCGGAGGAGGTCTCCGTGGGCGTCAAGGAGACCGTGGAGCTCTCAGAGGAGACGATCCAGGAACGCTTCGGCCTGACGGAGGAGGAGGGGGCCGCCTATGTCTACGCAGGCTACGCCACGGAGTGGCTGCCCGGGGGCGGGTTCCTGTACACGAACCGGGACACCCTCTCCCTGGGCCTCGTGGCCAAGGCCCGCGACCTGAGCCTGGCGCAGCAGGAGGTGCAGGCCCTGATGGAGACCTTCAAGCTCCACCCCGTGGTCCAGCGTCTCGTGCGCGGAGGAAAGGTCATCGAGTACTCCGCCCACGTCACCCCCGACCAGGGGCTCGGTATGATGCCCCGGGCGTACGGGGACGGCGTCCTGGTGGCGGGGGACGCCGCCGGGTTCCTCCTCAACAACGGCTACACCTTCCGAGGGGTGGACCTGGCCGTCGCCTCCGGCATGGCGGCGGCGGAGACCTACCATCAAGCCCGCCAGGCGGGCGACTTCTCCGCCCGGACCCTCCGCTCCTACCTGCGCCACCTCCGGGAGTTCTCCGTGCTGGAGGACATGGAGACCTTCCGCGGGGGTCCCGACTTCCTGAAGACGAAGCGGCTCTACGACGCCTACCCCCGGCTGCTGTGCAACCTGATGGAGCGCATCTACACCGTGGACGGGCAGCCCAAGGAGCGGGTGGCCTCGGCCCTGCTGCGGGAGGCGAAGATCCTCAGCCTGCCGGGGGCCCTGGTGGACCTGGTCCGGGGTGCGTTGGCGATGTGAGGCTAGTCCTGGAAGAGCCAGAACTCGTTGCCGTCCGGGTCCTGCAGCATAGCGTAGGTGCCCCACTCCTCCTGGCGTTGGCTCAACGGCAAACTCCACTCCCCTCTCCTTCAGCGCCTCGAAGGTCTCCTGCAGGTCGTCGGTGTGGAGGCCGATGCCCGTGTTCCCTGGCTCCAGGGGATAGATGCCGGCGCAGAGGTGGAGGTGGGTCCCCTCCCCCCCGCCGGGCGGGTACACCACGACCCAATGGCCCTCCGCCTCCCCTCCCACGCGGAAGCCGAGCTTCTCCCGGTACCAGTCGGCGGAGGCGCGGGCGTTGGAGACGACCACCGCCACGTTGGTGATCTTCGAGATCATGGCGGGCGCATGCACGGAGGGCTATATCACGGCTCCCCCGCGCCTCATCCGGAGGCGTCCTCGGGCTCGGCCTCCGGCGCCAGCACGTCGAAGAACCGGTTGGACAGGGACCGTGAGACCTCCCACGGACCCGGCTTGATGTCGTGGGCGCGCCGGAGGTGGAACAGCATGTGCTTGAGTCCGGGAGTGGGATGCCAGCATAGCTTGCACTTGTAGCGCATCGCCTCCTCCGGGAGGGCTAGGTTCCGGGTGTAGTTGTCCTCCGGAAGGGGTCCCGGACCCGGTCCGTGCCGTTCGTAGACGTGGACCTTCATCCACGCCTCCTCCGCCTCCACCTCCTCGCAGGAGGCGCACTGGAAGCCCTCCTCCCCTTCCACGTAGGTCTCCCCCGCCGTGGCCGCATGGGTCGTGAAGAGCTTCTCCTTCGCCATCGGCGCCGCCATGGCAGGGAGGCCATAAAAAGGGGCGGTGGGACGGCCCCCGCTAGCAGTAGGGATTGTAATTGCACAAACCTCATGCGCGACCCCTCCTCCTCTCCCCGCGGAAGGTGCTTGCATGCGGACGGTACCCCTGTCAAAGGTGACGGAGGCCGTGAAGGCGTCCTACATCGAGGCCTGCTACTCCATCCACAAGGACGTGCTGGCGGCGTTCCGGGAGGCGGCGAAGCGCGAGGAGTCGGCCGCGGGGCGGGAGGTCCTGCAGCTGCTGATGGAGAACGCCTCCGTGGCGGAGGCCGAAGAGATCCCCCTCTGCCAGGACACAGGCCTGGCCGTGGTGTTCGTGGAGCTGGGCGAGGAGGTGCGGTTCGACGCGCCCGACCTCCTAGGCGCCATCCACAAGGGCGTGGCCGAGGCGTGCCGGGATGGCTACCTACGCGCGTCCGCGGTGAGGGACCCGCTGGAGCGGACCAACACCCGGGACAACACCCCCGCCATCGTCCACCTGGACCTGGTCCCCGGGGACCTCCTGCGGATTCTCGTGGCCGGGAAGGGGACGGGAGCGGAGAACATGAGCGCCCTACGGATGCTCTCCCCCGCCCACGGGGTGGAGGGCATTCGGGAGTTCGTCGTGGAGACGGTGGAGAGGGCGGGCCCGAACGCGTGTCCGCCGGTGGTGGTGGGCGTGGGCCTGGGGGGCAACTTCGAGACGTGCGCCCTCCTGGCCAAGCGCGCCCTCTTTCGGGAGTTGGGGGCGAGGAATCCCGCGGCGCACCTNNTGCTGGACGCCGTCAACGCCCTGGGCATCGGGCCCCAGGGACTAGGTGGCACGACAACCGCCCTGGCTGTCCACGTGGAGGCGGCTCCGTGCCACATCGGGAGCCTGCCGGTGGCCGTCAACCTGGAGTGCCACGCCCACCGCTACCGGGAGGTGGCGCTGTGAGCGAGGCGTCAATCCTGACGCCCCCCCTTTCGGACGCGGACGTGGAGGGACTGCGGGCCGGGGACCGTGTCCACCTCCGCGGCACCATCTACACGGCACGGGACGCGGCCCACAAGCGCCTCGTGGAGGCCCTCGACGCGGGCAAGGAGCTTCCGCTTGGACCTGCGCGGACAGGTCATCTACTACGTGGGCCCCACGCCGCCACGGCCGGGCCGGGTCATCGGTTCCGCCGGACCGACGACTTCCATCCGGATGGATCGCTACGCCCCTCGTCTCATCCAGGAGGGGCTGAAGGCCACCATCGGGAAGGGATACCGCACGGACCCCGTGAAGGAGGCCATGACCAGGCACAAGGCCGTCTATCTCATCGCCGTCGGCGGGGCAGGAGCCATCCTGGCCAAGCGCATCACAGGGGCCAAGGTCCTCGCCTACGACGATCTGGGCACGGAGGCGTTGCGGGAGCTGCAGGTGGAGGACTTCCCCACCATCGTGGCCAACGACGTCCACGGCGGGGACCTGTTCAAGGAGGGACCGAAGAGGTACCGTCGGGGGTAGAGCCCCCAGACCGCGCCGACGGGAGAGCGGGAAAAGCTTATCCCGGTGACCGTTCATCGCCGCCTGGCGGAAGCCATGCCAGGGGATGGGATGCGTGGCCGCACTCGTTGAGCTGGGGCTCCTTCTCGCCCTGGGAGTCATCGTCCTCCTTCTCACGGCCGTGCTGCTCCACCTCCGGAAGGGTGCCCGGAGCCCCGCCCGGTTGGGAGAGGCCGTCCGAGCCAGTTTAGCCGAGAGCTCGGGGGTGCTTCAGGGGGCCCTGGCCGCCTCCGTGCAGCAGCTGGGGATCGTGGAGGACCTGGGGAGCCTTCGCGCGGCCGCCCAGGAGATCCAGCGATCCTCCCGCAGCCTGGAGAGGGTGCTGGAGGTGAAGCGGGCCCGGGCCGACCTGGCGGAGTTTCAGCTGGCCGAGATCCTCCGCGACCTCTTCCCGCCGGACAAGGTGCACCTGCAGACCCCCCTCCCGAGGCTTGGGACGCCGGATGCCCATATCGCCACCCCGGAGGGCCTGCTCTGCATCGACGCCAAGTTCCCCTTGGAGGCATACCGCCGGGTCGTGGAGGCAGAGGACCGGGGGGCCCGGCGCCACCATGCACGCCGGTTCGCCCGGGACGTTCGGGCGCACGTGGAGAAGATCGCCGCCACCTACGTGCGGCCGGAGGCGGGGGGCGCCCCCTATGCGCTGGGCTTCCTCCCCGCTGAGGCCGTGTACCAGTACCTCACGGAGGCGGAGCCGGAGCTTCTGCGGGAGGCCGCCCTGCGGGGGGTGAACCTCGTCTCCCCCGCCACCCTGATTNNGGCCATGAGATTGCGGAGCGGGCGGAGGAGATCGAGGCCGGGCTGCGGAGCCTGGAGCGCCAGTTTCGCCGCCTGGACGGCGAGTGGCGAAAGGTCAAGAGCCACTTCTTCCACGCCTACCAGCGGCTGGAGGACGCGGACGCCGCCTACGGGAAGCTTCGCCTCCGCTTTGAGCGCGTGGCGAGCCTGGGTGAGCCACCGGGGACGGAGGGGACCGCCCGCCCGGAAGAAAAGGCAGAAGTAGACTGAGAGGGATGGGCCCGGGATGGTCCAGCTGACGTGCTACGACGGCGTCGGCAAGATCGGCGGGAACAAGTTCCTGTTGGAGGACGGGGACACCCGCCTCTTCTTGGACATGGGGCAGGCCTTCGACCTCCTGCAGCGGTTCTTCGTGGACCCGTGGCTCATGCCCCGAATCCGCTTCGGCCTGCGGGACCATCTGGCCCTGGGCCTGGTCCCGCCCCTACCCGGCCTCTACGATCCCGCGAAGCTGGAGGGTACGTCCCTCGCCCCCGAAGAGGCCGCCTTCGACGGGGTGTTCATCTCCCACCCCCACTTCGACCACATCTACCACGTCCAGTTCCTCCACCCGGAGATCCCCGTCCACCTGGGGGAGACGGCCCGCCTCATAACGGAGGCGTGGGAGCAGACCTCCAGTCGGATGAGCCTGGGGGAGCGATCGTACCGCCCGTTCCGGACGGGGGACACCGTGGAGGTCCATGGCGTGGATGTGGAACCGATCCACGTGGACCACTCCGTTCCCGGGGCCTACGGCTTCCTGGTCCACACCTCCCAGGGTCCCGTGGCCTACACGGGCGACCTGCGGACCCACGGACCCCACGGCGAGATGACGCAGGACTTCGTAGAGGCGGTCCGGGAGGCGCGTCCTCTGGCCCTCCTAACAGAGGGCACCCGCATGGCCAGGGAGGAGCGGCACGAGGAGCACACGGAGGAGGAGGTCCACGAGGGAGCCCGGGCCATCGTCCAGGGTGCGGGGGAGCGCCTCGTGGTCGTCACGTTCTATCCCAGGGACATTGATCGCATGCGGAGCTTCTACATGGCCGCCACGGAGGCCGGACGGGAGTTCGTCGTGGCCGCCCGCACCGCCCTCCTTCTCACGACCCTGGAGGCGGACACCGGGCTCCACTTCCCCCGGGTGTTCCGGGATTACGAGGCGAAGGCGTACTTCAGGAGCCTCACCCAGCCAAGTCGCTGGGAGCAAGCCCTGCGCGAGGAGCTGGGGGATCGGGCCGTGGACGCCCCGTGGGTCCACGACCACCAGGGGGAGGTTGTCCTGCAGCTCGACTTCTCTCACTTGGCCGAACTGGTGGACATCGACCCTATCCCCGGCGGCCACTTCATCCATTCCAAGAGCGAGCCCTTTGAGGAGGACGACCTCCAGGACAAGGTCCTCCGCGCCTGGCTGCGCCGTTTCGGCCTGCGGCACCATCAGCTCCACGCTAGCGGTCATGCCAGCCGGGCGGAGCTGGAGGAGATGGTCCGTGGAATGCGACCTGGGAAGGTGGTCCCCATCCACACCGAACACCCGGAGCTCTTCGTCGGACTGACGCCGGACGTGGAGCTTCCTCAGGTCGGCAGGCCCATCCCCCTGTGAGAAGGAAGCGGTTCGGATGCGGACCGACGTTCTGGTTGTGGGTGCGGGTCCCGCGGGGGGCGCCGCCGCACGAGGGTTGGCGCGAAGGGGGCTTCGGACCCACGTGGTGGAGATGCGTCGCGAGGTGGGACGCCCCGTGCAGTGCGGAGAAGCCGTCAGTGAGGCCGCGCTGCGACTGAACGGTCTGGTTCCAGGCGACTGGGCCCTGTCCCGGGTCCGCGGGATCCAGGTCGTCCCCCCCACAGGCCCCCCCGCCGCTGTGGGCGCCCCCGGCTACTCCATTGACCGGGCCGCCTTCGACGCCTCCCTCATGGAGGAGGCCCAGGCGGCGGGTGCCACGCTTTGGACCGGTTGCATGGCGAAGCGCCTGACGGCGGGGGAGGGGGGCTTCGTCGCCCACACGTCGGGGGGCCCCGTCCGGGCGGTCTTCGTCGTGGCGGCCGACGGCCCACGCTCGCTCCTCGCCGAGGCCGCCGGGCTGACGGACAGCGCGCCCTCCAACATCGGCCTGCAGTACAAGTTCCCGGCAGAGGCCGTGCAGACGCCCACGGAGTGGCTACGCCTCTACCTTGCCCAGGCGTACGGCGGGGGCTACGCATGGGTGTTCCCTCGCGGAGCCGAGGTCAGCGTCGGCGTGGACGTGGAGGATGGGGCGAGGGCACACCTGGAGGCCTTCTGCCGTGGCCTGGGCCTCGATTCCGGTCGTCGCCTCGATGTGAACGGCGGCAGGATCCCGACCTCCCGACGCCTCCGCCACTTGGGCCGCGGGGGCCTCTTGGTGGTCGGAGACGCCGCGGGGGCCACCAACCCCATCTTTGGGGGCGGCATCCACGCCGCCCTGGCCACCGGACGAATGGCCGGCGACGCCATCGTGAGGGCGTGGGAGGAGGGGGACGGACGCGCGGCCTCCCGCTACGAGAGGAGGGCGCTGGCGAGCCCCTTCTTCGCTGCCATCCTCCCCCTGATCGCGCGCCGGCTGGCCGAGGCCTCGGACGAGGAGCTCGACTTCATCGTGAACGTCTACCGTCGCCGGCGGAACCCTGCGAGGCTCCTCCCCCTCCTCCTAGGCATGGTCGCGCGTCCCGAGTACCTGCCGGGAATTCTGGACCTCCCCCGCCTCCGAAAGGCCCTACAGCTCACCATCACGTACGGCTGGTGACGAGTCTCCCGGCCTAGACGGCCCCCGCCCGCGTGTGCGGAATGCCGCCGCCTCCACCCGGCACGGGCACGGGAGGCGGGGCACGGTTTCCCCCCTGCCCCTTGGACGCCTTGTAGCGCGCCGTCTCCAGGTCCAGATCGAACTCCAGGTCGCGCTTGGCGTCTGCGGGACGGAAGACCTTCCCCGCGTCGAAGACGGGTCCCTTCCGCTTGCGGCGGCGTGGCCGTGGCCTCTGCTGCCTCCTGACCGGCACGAACGGAGCTTCGCCTGACGCCCCTTGAAGCTTGTCACCGGGGTATCAGCGGTGAGAAGCAGGCCTAGACGATCTTCCCCTCGCGGACGATTTCACGTCCGTCCAAGGTGACGGTGGCGCCCAGCAGGGTCGCGTTCCAGTGGAATCCGGTCTTGTTGGTGCCGCCCAGGAAGTCGTTGCTCCCGATGGCGATGCCCACGGCGCCGGAGACGAACCAGTCTGTCAGGTTCACCCCGAGGGGCTTCGCCTTCGTGTTCAGGCCCACCGTGAACCCGGCGATGCGATCCTTGTCCCCCGTGGCTGGCCCGTAGAAGTCCTCCCATATCTGGGCGTTGTCGCCCACGGAGTACTTCGTCACCCGGCCGTTCTGGAAGGTCCAGCGAACGTCCGTGAGGACGCGGCCCCACAAGGCCACCTTGTCGAAGACCACCGTCCCGTTCGCCGTGGTCTCCCGCGGTGCGATGGATACGCTGCCCGCAGGGAGGGAGGCGAACAGGTTGCCCTTCTTGATGTCCTCGGCATCGACGACCCCGTCCTCCAGGTGTGCCTTCCGGCCCGCGATCTCGAACTGGAGGTCCGTCCCGTTCTTCGCCGTCACGTGCACCGTCGTGCCGCCCTCCAGGGCGTCCACCAGCGCCTGTCCCCTCTTGCTAATGTCCTTGAGATCCGCGCCCAGCGCGGACTGGACGGCCTTGGACCAGGCGTCGTAGTCGAGGCCGTACTGCTTCGCCCGCTGCGGCGTCACCTGTCCGAGCTCGATGCCCACGCCGCGAATCTTTCGCTCCAAGAAGCGCTCGTCGAAGGGCTTCTCCGCCTCGTTGAGGGCGCTCATCCTCGCCGCCGGCATCTCCTCGAAGATGGCCGGGTCCTGCGGCCCGCCCAGGAACGTCATGGCGCTCAGGCTGTTGTACGCCTCCAGCATCAAGGCCGACGGCTGCCGAAGGTACTCCTCCGGCACCTCGGAGAGCGTGCGTCGATAGACCTCGTCCGTGGACAGCATCATGTGTGCATGGGCACCCACCTTGGAAGCTTCCACGGCCAGGGCCTCCGCCAGGGGGATCGTGTGCTGAAAGGTGTCGATGAAGATCTCCTCTCCCTCCCTCAGGGCGAGGCTCCTCTTGATGACCTGCTCTGCTAGCTCCTCCTCAAACTTTCCCACGTTGGTACCTCCCGATCGGAGAGCACGACCCTATCCATGGGGCCAAAACGCTCCTGCAGAAGTTCCGCACTCCCCGCGGTAACGAGCGACCCGCCCTATAAGAAGGCTTGGCCCTCACGGTGCCGGGGTCTTCTGCGCCGCGAAGGCCAGGCCGAGGCGGGCCAGGGCGGCGGCCCCCAGGGGAAGGATGTCCTCGTCCACCTGGAAGTGGGGGCTGTGAATGGAGGCGGTCAATCCCTTGGCCTCGTTGGCCGTTCCCAGGAAGAAGAAGCTCCCCGGGACGACCTCCAGGTAGCGGGAGAAGTCCTCCCCCCCCATGGTCGGCGGCACCTCCACCACGGCGTCGTCCGGGAACACCTCCCGGAGGACCTCCACGGCCCGCTCCGTGGTGATGGGGTCATTGACCGTCACGGGGTAGCCCTCCTCGAGGCGGAGGTCGTAGGTGGCCCGGTAGGCGGAGGTCACCCCCTGCGCGATGCGTTCCAGTCGCTCCCGCAAGCTCCGACGGATCTCTGGGTCCATCGTCCGCAGCGTCCCCTCCAGCTGCGCCTCTGAAGGGATGACGTTGTGGACGGTCCCCGCCTCCAGCCTCCCCACGGTGAGGACGAAGGGGTCTAGGGGATCCATCTCCCGGGCGGCGATGGCCTGGAGGGCAACGACGACGTGGGCCGCCGCGACGACGGGGTCCACGGCTTCGTGGGGCTTCGCCCCGTGCCCTCCCCTCCCGCGGACCGTCAGGTAGAAGGTGTCCGTCGCGGCCAGGAGGGGCCCCTTCCGGTACCCGATCCTCCCCGCCTCGAGGTTCGGCCATACGTGCAGGCCGAAGACAAAGTCCACCTTCGGGTCCTCCAGGGCGCCGGCCTCGATGAGGGGGGCGGCGCCTCCCTGCTGCCCCTCCTCCTCCGCCGGCTGGAAGAGGAACTTCACCGTGCCCGGCAGCTCCTCGCGGACCGCCGCCAGCGCCTCGGCGGCGCCCAGGACCATGGCCATGTGTCCGTCGTGGCCGCAGGCGTGCATGCGTCCCTCGTGAACGGAGGCGAAGGGGAGGCCCGTCTGCTCCGTCACGGGAAGGCCGTCCATGTCCGCCCGAAGCGCGACGATCCTGCCGGGCCTGTCGCCCTTGAGCAGCCCCACGACCCCCGTTCCGCCCACCCCCTCCCGGACCTCGATGCCCATGGCCTCGAGGAGGTCCGCCACGAGGCCGCTGGTCTTCTCTTCCTGGTTTGCCAGCTCCGGGATTCGGTGGAGGCTGCGGCGCCACTCCACCATCTCCTCGTGGTGTCTCCGCGCCCTCTTCAACGTCCCGTCCATCTACGGCCACGAGCACGACGACGCGGTACTAGGCCTTTGTGGGCTTCGAGCCTCAAGGCAAGGGTTGCCCGCCGCAAATGACGCCTCGTCAACCTTTCCTCCCGGCGAGGCAGAGAAGGTTCAAGTAGCGGCAGTGGCTAGAGTAAACCGCTCATGGCCTATGAACTGGACGCGACGGACCGTCGCATCCTGGACAAGCTCGTGGAGGACGCCGGAAGGAGCTTGGCCCAGATCGCTCGGGAGCTCGACCTCCCGCGGCCGACGGTCAACTATCGCATCCAGCGCATGCGGAAGCAGGGGATCATCCGGAAGTTCACGGTCCTCCGAGACCACGTCCTTCTCGGCCAGGGCCTGACGAGCTTCGTCTTCGTTCGGTACGCTCGGGACGGGAAGCGCTCGCCGAAGGAGCTGGCGGCGGAGGTGGCGAAGCTCCCGCAGGTGTACGAGGTTCACCTGGTCACCGGGGAGTGGGACCTCCTCCTGAAGGTGCGAACCGCGGACCTGGAGGAGCTGGGCAGCCTCGTCATGGAGGAGCTCCGGGGCTTGGAGGGCGTCGCCCGGACCCTCACAAGCAGCGTGCTGGCGACGGTCGCGGAGGAGCCCTAGGTCACGCCTAACTGATTCTCGGCCCGGTGGGCTTTAATAGTCCAATCTCCACGCTGAGGCACCGGCAGGGGAGGACATGTCGCAGGAGCTGAGAGGCGGGACGGCCTACATCGTCCGTGAGCAGAAGGGGGAGGCCTCCTTTCAGCTGTTCTCCAAGCTCACGTCCAAGGGGAAGAGGGGCCTCTGCCTGACCCGGAAGCACCCGGAGATCATCAGGAGCCGCTACCACCTGCCCCCGACCGTCCACCTGCGCTGGCTGACACCCTCCCTCGGGCGCGATCGTGTGGACCCCAAGGCCCTCAACACCCTGACCAACGTGGTGTACCACTTCGCCACGGGGAACCCGGGGGCCGTCATCCTGTTGGATGGCATGGAGTATCTCCTGCTGCACAACGAGTTCTCCAAGGCCCTGCTCTTCCTGGAGAACCTCAACGACTTCGTCATGCAGAGCGACTCCGTGCTTCTGGTGCCCATCAACCCCGAGGCCATGGATGCCCACGACATGGCACTCATGGAGCGGAACGCCGAGGTGTTGGAGGGGGCCCAGCTGGTCTCACGACAGAAGGTGGAGCAGTTCGTCCGGCTCATCGACCGCTACATGCGGCGCTGAACGCGTTGCGCGGGCGTCCCCCTGAAAAGTACTTGCCGCGGGAGGGCCATGCCCCCTGCTCCTGCCATGCTGACTCTGGAAGAGGAAGATCTGGGGGAGGAGCTTCGTCGCGAACTCATCGTCCTCCTCCACGTGACGCGGGGGGAGTACGGCGGCCTGCGGGAGGGCGAGCTGGAGCGGGCCCTGGCGGCGCTGTCGGAGGTCCGGGGGCGGGTAGTGAGGGTCAGCCTTCGTGCGGCAGCCCTCACGATTGCCATCCCGCCCTTCCTCCCCAGCGACCGGTTGCGGGAGGTTCTGCTCGGTTGTCTGGAGAAGGTCTTCCACCGCGAGATCTCATTGAGCCTCCGCCTTCCCGCAGAGCTGGCGGACACCGTCGAGGTGGGACGGGAGCTGGCCCGGGAGTGGGAGCGGTCAGCCGCCGTTCTGTGCCTCGCAGACGAGCGGGCGGTGGGGGACCTAGACCGCCCTCTCGTGGACCTGAAGGCCGTTCTGGAGAGGCGCGTGGAGGCCCCGGTGGCCGCGGCGTTCCCCGTAACGTTCGTCGACGTGCTCTGCCGCTGGGAGGAGACGATGGACGGCGTGGTCTGGGGCCCGGAAGCGGTCGTCGCGGGGGCGTACATGGAGCTGACGCGGCGGGAGGTGAGCGTCACCGCCCGCAGCCTGGAGGTCCTGGCCGACGTCATGGGGGGCGCGGAGTCCCGAGAGTGAGCGGCCGGTGAGCAGGGTGCCGTTCTGGAACCGCCGCAGCCTTATATATAACGCCGTTATAGAACGGGACTATGGCTGCGGCCGCCTACCGCGCTCCGGACGTGCCCGTCGAGGACCTCACGCCGGAGTTCGCGCGCGATGAACTGCTGCGCTGCTTTGAGAGTGCCAACCGTGAGTTCTACCGCATCCTGGAGGAGCCCGTCGTAGATGAGGCGTTGCGGGAACAGGTGCGCCAGTTCGTCACCGGCGTGTTCCAGCAGTGCGGCGCCGACTTTGAGAACCCCACGAAGGCGGGGATTCTCACGGCCATCGGACAGTGCAAGACCAACGCCGAGCGGATGATGGGGGACCGAGGCGCCGATGTCATTCGCCACCACTACGACGAGATGATGAAGCTCGTGCGTCGGCTGCCGGACTGAACCTCCGAAGCCGTCCACCCCTCGCCATCGTCTCCCTGGAAAGCCCTTAAGGCGCGGGCCCAGTAGCCCGCCGTGGTCTTGTCCCTCCTCCAAACCCTCTTCCTCGTTCTCGGAGGGGGCGCCCTTCTCTTCGCCCTCGTCTCCCTCGCCGACGGACTCTCCTTCCTGGGAAGAACCCGGAGGGCCCTTCGCCCGCGGGGGTCCCGGGAGCCCCCGGTGGTCGTGGTGGTCCCCGTCCGGGGCGTGGATCCACGCATCGCGCACACCCTTCGGGCCCTCGAGAACCAGCGGTACCCCACCTACAGGCTGATCGTGGTGACGGACGCCGACGACGAGGCGGAGGAGGCCATCCGGGAGCTGCCACAGCGNNCGCTCCTCCCCTGGCGGGATGCTCGGGCAAGATCGCAGCCCTCCTGGCCGGCCTGCAGCACGTCCAGCCCACGGACGAGCTCGTCGCCTTTGCGGACTCGGACATCCATCCGGATGCCGAGTGGCTCGCCCACCTCGTGGCCCCGTTGGACGATGCCTCCGTGGCCGCCGTAACGGGCTACCGATGGTACTTTCCCACCCGCCCGGGCCTCGGCCCAGCCCTCCAATCTGCCTGGAACAGCGCGGCGGCGAACGTCATGTTCACCCCGCGGTGGATGTACCTCTGGGGCGGGTCTTGCGTGATTCGGAGACAGGTCCTTGAGTCCCTCCCCATCGAGGGCCGGTGGCGCCGAAGCCTTAGCGACGACATGGTCCTGACGCAGGCGCTGAAGGAGGAGGGGCACGCCATCGCCTTCGCCCCCCAGGCCACGGTGGCGAACGAGGCGGATGGGACCCTCCGCGAGGTTCTCCATTGGACGAACCGTCAAGCCTGCATGGCCCTCCTCTACGCCCCCGCCATGGCCCGCCTCACCCTTCCATATGGCCTGTATGCCGGGTCCGTGGTCCTGGGCCTTGTGGCGGCGTCCCTGCTGCCCATCGCCCAGGGCTTCTTCCTGCCCGCGATCCTCCTTCTGAGCCCCTTAGTCTTGGGTCTGTTGAAGAACGCGCTGCGGCGGGCAGCGTTCCGGCTTGCCATGCATTCATTCCGCGTGCCCTTTTCACGCCACCGGGGCTGGTTCTACCTGGCGGCGGCCGTGCTCCCCTTCGTCATGCTGCTCAACGTGCGCCGGGCGCGCCGCATGCGGGAGTTCACGTGGCGGGGGAAGCGCTACCGCTTCCGAGGCCCCGATGACGTGGAGTTCGTCGATGTCGTGGAGGCGGACCCTACTCCTCCTCTTCCCCCAGCTCTAGGGCGGGACCGTACTCATCGTGGAGAGTCCGATCCGTGAGGACTACGCCCGTGCGGTAGGCGGCCCGCGCCAGGAGGTGGCCGGCCACGGGGTAGGTGAGGAGCAGGAAGACCACAATGGCCACGGCCTTGACGGACACGGGCGCGAAGCCTAGGGCCACGATGCCCGCCAGGAGGATGCTGACGACGCCCAGGGTCGTGGTCTTCGTGGCGGCGTGGAGGCGGTTGTAGACGTCAGGGAAGCGGATGAGGCCCAGGGCGCCGCTGAAGTAAAAGAAGACGCCCAGGCCCAGCAGGGCCAGGGAGGCCGCGGCGCGGAGGGGCTCAAGCAAAGACATCCCCCCGCTCCAGGTACTTGGCGATGGCCACGGTGCTGATGAAGCCGAAGATGGAGAGGACAAGGGCGGCGTCGATGTAGACGGAGGACTCCTGGAGGTACGCGTTGAGGACCAGGAGGGCGACCACCAGGGAGACGATGGCCTCCAGGGACACCACCCGGTCGGGGATGCTGGGCCCCAGGACGAAGCGGTAGAGGACCAGGGGGATGATGCCCCCCAGGATGATCATGGCGTACAGGAACGCGCTCATCGAAACACCCGCCCCACGTGGCGGCCGATCTCCACCAGGTCGTGCCGCACCTCCTCCAGCTCCTTCGCGTTGATGGTGTGGACGAAGAGGAGCCCCCGCTCCATGTCCACGTCCATGGTGAGGGTTCCCGGCGTGAGGGTGATCGTGTTGGCCATCATGGCCACCTCCACCTCGCTCATTCCGTGGATGTCCACCGCCAGGATGCCCGGGTGGACGGGGAGGCGGGGGTGGAGGGCACGGTAGGCGACGTCCAGGTTCCCCAGGATCACGGTCGGCAGGAAGAAGGCCAGGTACCGGAAGAACGCGGGGGCCCTCCGGAGGACGCGGGGGAGGGACTCCAGCGCCTCGGGCTTCACGATGGAGCGGGAGATGAGGACCGCCAGGACGCCGAAGAGGCCCCCCTCCACCAGGGCCAGGAGGCTCAGGTCGCCCTTCAGGAACATCCACGTCACGGCCAGGGGGATGGCGTAGGCGTACTCCTTCACGGCAGGCCCCCCAGGACGGCGTCCACGTAGATCTCCGGGGTGGTGGCCTGGAGCCCCACCTGAGTCACCAGATCCACCAGCGGCTCGGGGAAGAGGCCTAGGAGGAGGCAAAGCCCCGCCAGGCCGCCGATGGGGAGGAGGGCGGAGGGGTGGAGGAGGCCCCCAGCCACATGGCCCTCGCCCCAGAAGATCCGCAGCCAGGCGCGGAAGGTGTAGAGCAGGCTGAGGAACGCACCCACCAGGGCCGCCAAGACGTACGCCAGGCGGCCGCCATCGATGAGGGCCTGGAAGACGAGGAGCTTGCTGACGAAGCCGTTGAGCGGGGGGAGGCCCGCCAGGGCCATGGAGCCCACGAGGAAGGTGGTCGCCAGGAACGGGGAGGCGCGGACCAGGCCCCCCATGCGATCCATGCTCCGCTCGTGCGTCAGGTGCATCACGCCCCCCGCCGTCAGGAACATCATGCTCTTGATGAGGGCGTGGTTCACCAGGAAGAAGACGGCGGCGGCCACGGCCTGGGCGCTAGCCAGACCGATGGCGAGGAAGAGGAACCCCATCTGGCTGACGCTGCTGTACGCGAGGAGACGCTTCACGTCGCGCTGCCCTACGGCCAGGAGGCCGCCCAGGAGGACGGTCGCGATGCCCAGAAAGAGGACGACCTCGCCCAGGACGCCTAGCCCCACGAAGAGGAGGGACGTCAGGCGTATCATGCCGTAGGCCCCCANNGAGGGAAGTGAGGCGTATCATGCCGTAGGCCCCCACCTTGATGAGGATGCCACTGAGGATGGCGCTGACGGGCGTCGGGGCCGAGGGGTGGACGTCCGGGAGCCAGAAGTGGAAAGGGGCGGCGGCGGCCTTCAGTCCGAAGACGGCCACGAAGAGGAGGGCGATGACGTCCAGGTGGGCCACCCCCGCCGCCCGGAGGTCCCGGATCCGCACGGAGAGGTCCGCCATGTTCAGCGTCCCCGTGGTCCCGTAGAGGGTCCCGATGGCCAGGAGCATGACGGCGGCCCCGATGAGGTTCAGCACCAGGTACTTGAACGTGGCCTCCAGCTTCTCCGCCCGCGGGACCAGGCCATCGGGGTCGTGGGTGATGACCAGCCCGTAGATGGCCAGCAGCATGACCTCGAAGAACACGAAGAGGTTGAAGATGTCCCCCGTGAGGAAGGC
>JABAOD010002532.1_pt17 | contig 19337 bp, 21 predicted proteins | sample 7062151 | NCBI WGS metagenome assembly JABAOD01 (sample SAMN14538626, study PRJNA623070) | marine sediment metagenome | biome: marine biome [ENVO:00000428]; feature: marine pelagic biome [ENVO:01000023]; material: deep marine sediment [ENVO:00002113] | place: India: Gulf of Khambhat ... | reverse complement strand
CTCTTCATCATTGCCAATTGCTTGTGGGAGACCATGTGGCGGGTCTCTTCCGTGAGAGCGGCGTGGATGCTTAAGAAGTCACTCCTCTGGAGGACATCCTCCAGGGTGGTGAGTCCTATTCCTGCCGGCTCTGCAACCTCCTGCGGCAGGTAGGGATCATAGGCGGCGACGGTCATTCCCATGGTCTGACAAATGCGAGCCACCTCTCTCCCAATCCTCCCAGAGCCGATTAACCCCAGAACCTTACCTGAGAGCTCTGTACCCCTGAAGCTGGCCTTCTCCCAGCGATTCCCCTTCATGCTCATGTCAGCCTCGGGAATCCTTCGCGCCAGGGAGAGCATCAGGCCGACTGTAAGCTCAGCGACTGACTGAGTGCTCCCCGCCGGGGCGTTTACCACCATGATGCCCATCTCCGTCGCCGCGTCCACATCGATGTTGTCGACGCCTACCCCGGCTCGGGCCACCACCTTCAGCCTAGTCCCTTGCCGAAGGACGTCCCTCGTCACTTTCGTACGAGACCTGACGATAAGGGCCTCGTAGCCCCCGATCAACTTCAACAGCTCTTCCGAGGAGACCTCCTTCGACGTGACGTCGAAGCGTTGCTGAAGGGCCTCCACGGCCTCAGGGTGGAGTCTGTCGGCTACGAGCACCTTTGGGGTGTTCTCCTTCTCAGTCATATGAACAGGAAGATGAGGGTTACCGTTAGCACGATGGCCAGTATGAGCATTGCGGTGGTGACCTTCACATCAGAGCCGAAGACCACCGGTATTGGACCTAGCAGAAGGAAGCCGCCCCATCTCCTCCTGCGCCCCTCCTGAGTGGGCGATTTCTGAGGATAGACTTCCTGGGACACCCCTGGCCTGGGGAAGAATCCCCTGGGAACGAAGCCTGCGATGGACAGGAACCCGAGGAAGAGGGAGAAGAATATAAGGAGAACTCCCAAGAAGGAGAGCGGGCCGGAGAGGACGAAGACTGGGAAGATCAGGACAAGGTAGACCTGGCCTCCCTCCACCCTTAGACCTTGATATAGGAACACCGCTCCGACAGCGAACAGGAGGAGCGCTGTGAAGGAGATAACTCTCATCGACTATAGTAGCTGGGGCCCTGCCTTTAACCTTTCTTGGATGGAGCGTACTCCAAGATAGGCTTGACAGAGAGCTGGCCATCCTTTGCCTGGGCCACCGCATCTGCGGCTGCCCTAGCACCCTCCAGCGTGGTGATGAAGGGTATGTTTAGGTCTATGGCGAGGCGACGCATCATGAAGCCGTCCCTTCGGGATCCCGTGGTCTCTGTAGGCGTGTTGATAACCAGCTGTATGGCGCCGCTTCTCATCAAGCCAATGGCATCTGGCTGCCTGCCTTCGCTTATTCGATACACCGTCTCCACATCCACGCCCGCATCTCGGAGGTACAGCGCAGTGCCCCTGGTCGCATAGATCTTGAGGCCCTGGGAGGCGAACAGGGAGGCCACCTCGGCGATTCCGGGCTTGTCCTCATCACGCACGGTGATGTAGACGGAACCGCTGAGGGGCAGCCTGCTGCCGCCCGCGACCATGGCCTTATAGTAGGCTTTCCCCAAGTCCGTGTCGAGGCCTATGACCTCCCCAGTGGACTTCATCTCAGGGCCCAAGATGCAGTCCACGCCCGGGAGCTTCTGAAATGGAAAGACGGGGGCCTTCACGGCCACCTGTTCTACCCTCGCTTCGCCCACATATCCCAGATCCTTCAGCCTGTGGCCCAGCATCACCCTGGTGGCCACCTTGGCTAACGGCACGCCGATGGCCTTGGATACGTAGGGAACAGTTCTGCTCGCCCTGGGGTTTGCCTCCAAGACGTACACCTTGCCATCCTTGACGGCCAGCTGCAGGTTAATGAGACCCACCACCTTCAGGGCCCTACAGATTTGCTCAGTAATCCTTCGAATCTCAGCGAGCACCGCCCGGGATAGAGTCTGGGAGGGCAGGACACAGGCCGCGTCACCGGAATGGACCCCCGCCTCCTCGATGTGCTCCTGTATGCCGCCTATGAATATATCCTCCCCGTCCGACACCGCGTCGACGTCCACCTCGATGGCGTGAGTCAGGAACTTGTCCACCAGCACGGGATGCTCCTTGGACACCCGGGTGGCCCTCCTCATGAACCTCTCCAGGTCCTCCTCGCCGTAGACCACCTCCATCCCCTCGCCCCCCAAGACGTAGGAGGGCCTTACCAGGACGGGGTAACCGATGTCGGAGGCGATCCCCCTCACATCCTCAAAGGAGTGCCCAGTGCCGAAGGGGGGCTGAGCGATTCCGAGGCTTTTGACAAGGCTGGAGAATCGGGCCCGGTCCTCCGCCACGTCTATGGAATCTGGCGACGTTCCCAGGATGCGGGTTGGAAGCCCCCTCTTCTCAATCTCTCGCTGAAGGGGGACGGCCAGGTTCACCGACGTCTGACCCCCGAACTGTAGTATGGCGCCCTCCGGCTCCTCCAGCTCGATGACATTCAGGACTTCCTCCAGGGTCAGGGGCTCGAAGTAGAGGCGGTCTGAGACGTCGAAGTCGGTAGATACCGTCTCGGGGTTGTTGTTCATCAGGATAGCTAGATACCCCTCCTCTCGGAGGGCCAGAACACCGTGGACGCAACACCCGTCGAACTCTATCCCTTGGGAGATACGGATGGGGCCTCCTCCCACGATGAGGACCTTCCGGCCCTTCGCCGGCCGAAGCTCAGTGGCCTCCCCGTGGGTGGAGTAGAAGTAGGGCGTCGTGGCCTCGAACTCCCCTGCGCACGTGTCTACAACCTTGAAGCTCGCAGGAGAACGGAGGCTCCGCACCTCCTCTGGCCGGGCCTCGGCGAGACGGGCGATGTCGTCATCGGAGAACCCTAGGGCCTTCGCCCGAGCTACGAGCCTCCGAGAGAGGCCTTCTTCCCGAAGGGTGGCCTCCAAGCGGGTCAGACGGTGAATCCTCTCCAGGAAGAAGGGGTCCCAGTGTGTCAGCTCTGACAACCTCCCCAGGCTCCATCCCCGCCGACAGGCTTCAAAGATGGCGAAGATCCGCTTGTCCGTGGGCACAGCAACTTCCTCCGCCAGGGCCGGCTCATCCCACCCATCGGGCTCCTCCCCCAGCTCCAGGGAGCGAAGGGCCTTCATCAGGGACTCCTCGAAGGTCCGACCGATGGCCATGACTTCCCCCGTTGACTTCATCTGGGTCCCAATCCTCCTATCGGCGGCGGTGAACTTGTCAAAGGGCCAGCGAGGGATCTTAGTCACCACGTAGTCCAGGCTCGGCTCGAAGGAGGCTAGGGTCCTCTCGGTCACCTGATTGGGGATCTCGTCCAGCCGAAGGCCCACGCCGATCTTGGCGGCGATGCGGGCGATGGGGTAGCCAGTGGCCTTAGAAGCCAGGGCAGAGGACCGAGAAACACGGGGGTTCACCTCGATGACCCTGTACTCGTAAGTCTCCGGGTCCACGGCGAACTGGATGTTGCAGCCTCCCTCTATCCCCAGGGCCCGGATGATCCTCAGGGCGGCGCTCCGCAAGACCTGGTGGTCCCGATCCCGAAGGGTCTGGGCCGGGGCCACGACGATCGACTCCCCAGTGTGGAACCCCATGGGGTCCAAGTTCTCCATGGAGCATATGGTGATGCAATTGTCGCCCCCATCCCGCATGACCTCGTACTCGTACTCCTTCCAGCCGAGGACGCACTCCTCCACCAGAACCTGGCCGATGCGGGAATAGGCTAGCCCGATGGAGACCACCCGCTCCAACTCCTCGGGGGTGGAGACGATGCCGCTGCCAGTCCCGCCGAGGGTGTATGCGGCCCGCACGATGACAGGGAAGTCCCCCACATCGAGGACCGCTCGCTGCGCCTCCGCCAAGCTCTCGCAGGCGATGCTCCTGGGGATCGGTTCGCCAATCCTCTTCATGAGGGCAGCGAAGGAGTTGCGATTCTCGGAAGCCTCGATGGCGGCAAGGTTGGTCCCTAGGAGCTCCACGCCGTACCGCTTCAGGACACCCTGTTCAGCCAGCTCAGAGGCCAGGTTGAGGGCCGTCTGGCCCCCCATGCCGGCCAAGAGGCCTCGTGGCCGCTCCCGGGCGATGATCTTCTCAAGGAACGACGCCTCGAGGGGCTCCAGGTAGACAGCGTCCGCCATATCGGGGTCCGTCATGATCGTTGCGGGGTTGGAGTTCACTAGGACGACTTGGACGCCCTCCTCCCGCAGGGCCCGGCAGGCCTGGCTTCCGGAGTAGTCGAAGTGCCGTCCCCTCAGAGGCCTGAGGAGATTTCGGCCGCCTGTCCGATGACCACCGGGCCGGAGCCGATAACGAGAACCTTCTCCATGTCTTGCCGCTTAGGCGAGGGTCTCACCTCCTAGGTGCCGTATGCGTGCTGTTCCACCTCCTTCACGTACTCCTTGAAGATGTAGAGGCTGTCATGAGGGCCCGGGCTGGCTTCGGGATGGTATTGCACCGAAAGCATGGGGACCTCGTCGTGGGCGATGCCCTCTACCGTCCCGTCATTCAGGTTCACATGGGTCACCCGCAGCGGTCCGTCCAGGCTCTCCTTCTTGACGGCGAAACCGTGGTTCTGGGAGGTTATGTGGACCCTCCCCCTCTCTACGTCCCGGACGGGCTGGTTGCCGCCCCGGTGCCCAAATCTCAGCTTGTAGGTCTCCGCCCCGAAAGCTAGCGCTAGAAGCTGATGACCCAGGCAGATGCCCAGGATGGGAAGCTCTCCCGCCAGGGCTCGAAGGGTCGGCACGATGGAGGACGTCATCTCCGGGTGGGATGGGTCTCCCGGACCGTTAGAGACCACGAGACCATGGGGCTCCAAGGCAAGAATCTCCTCTGGCGGTGTGGCGTAGGGAACCTGCGTCACCGATCCATGGGCGTTGAGGTAGGAGATGATGCTACGTTTCACCCCGCAGTCGAGCAGGACGAAACGTAGGGGTCCTCGACCCGGGTGATGGGCGGGTTCCCTGCAACTGACCTGGGCCACCAGGTTGTATGCGTCCGGGAAGGGTCGCGACAGCACCTCCTCCAGCAGATCCTGAGGGTCTGCCCCCTCCGTCGAAAGAGCGGCCCGTACCGTCCCGTGGACCCGCGTCCGAATGGTGAGTTCTCGGGTATCCACCCCTTCGATTCCCGGGACCTCCTGGTTCGCCAGGAACTCGTGCACGCCCATCTGCGACGTAGGGTGGGAAGGCCCTCGCCAGAGGTCTCGGGTAACGAACCCCTTGGCCTGAATCCGATCGGACTCATAGGTCTCTGGATCCACGCCGTAGTTCCCCACCAAGGGGTACGTCATCATCAGAATCTGTCCCTTGAAGGAGGGGTCCGTGAGGGCCTCGCAGTAGCCCGTCATGTTGGTGTTGAACACCAACTCGCCGAAAACCGTGGTCTTGGCCCCAAAGGAAGGCCCCCTGACCACCTTCCCGTCTTCCAGGACCAAGGTGCCTTGCATCCCGAGACCTTTGGTGTAAAGGGGAGGCAGCTTATTAGGCTTTTGAGGGGCCGTCACTTACCCTGTCGAGAAGGGTGTCCTGGAGGCCCTCCCTCGCTCGGACGCTCCGACAAGGCCGTGTAATCCTCGATCTTCCTGCGCATTTGGTCCCAGTGGCTTCCCTGCCAGTAGAACCGCCCACAAACAGGGCACCTCCAGAATTCTTCGTGGCGTCGCAAGACCCCCGGGGGCACATTTCCCGATGCCTCCTCAGGACTTGCGGGCAAGAGAACCCCATTGCAGATCGAACACCTACTCATGGGGTTCCGAACTACAAGGTGCAAGGCTTGGAGCGCTTGGCCGACCTGCTCATCCAAGACGTCGCTGCCGACGTAGAGCGCCTTGACATCCTTCGTCTGGGCCAGGTTCTTGTCCCGGGTCAGGAGAACCCTACCTTCCTCCCGGGCGAGGCCGATCAGCTCCCGGTCTCCCAAAGGCCCTGGATACGCTGTGTCAAAGCCCAGGAGGCGAAGCCACCGGGCAAGGGTACCCAGCATGTGGTCGCACAGGAACCTGTCAAGGTACTCGGGTTCTGAGGGGCCAGTCATTCGACGGGGTTCCAGAGGATGGTAAGGATATTTTCGGGATCCTCCTGATGGTCTGCTGGATCACATATGTAGATATCCCCCGGCGGGCCAGTCGACTGTAAATCTGTCTCGGCGAACTTCTCTCCTAAGGTTCGCCACGCCCCAGGGAGGCCGTTGTAGGGTCCTTGGTGGACCCACCAGAAGGCTTTGCCGCGGACACGCATCCCTTCAGGGAACTCCCCCACCTGGGCCTCCGCGTTGGCTAGGACATCGAACCGCTCGTGATCCTCCTCACACTTGGTCATTGAGTCACGGCAGGTGAGGGATAGGGGATAGCCTAATCAACGTTCCCCTTTTCCGGCCGCACGAGGGTGACCAGAAGCCCCCCCTCAAGGATAGTGACGTCCCGGAGCTTCAAGCTCTTGAGATTCTCGGAGTGTGTGGCCGCGCCGCCTGCGAAGAGGCTGGGGGCCTCTGTGTCTCCCATGAACAGGGGAGCAAAGTAGATGTGGACGAGGTCCACGAGGTCCTCCTTCAGAAAGGACCACGCCACCGTCCCGCCACCCTCCACGAGGACCCTTTCGAACCCGCGCTCAGCCAGGGTTGCGAGCAGTTGTCGGAGGTCGACACGCCCTGACCCCACCCGAAGAACCTCAGCCGGAGGGAACTCCTTCTGACAATCCTCCGAGGTGACGACAAGGGTGGAGGATCTCCCATCCAGAACAGCTGACCCTTCCGGCAGACGGCCCTTGGAATCGAGAACGATTCGGAGGGGATTTCTCCCACCGGGAATGAACCTCTCCTTCACGGTGAGCTTGGGGTCGTCGGCCAAGACCGTCTCCACCCCCACCAGCACAGCGTCGCATTCGCTTCGGAGCCGGTGGACTCGCGCAAAGTCCTCCTCGGAGGACAGCTTGAGGGGCCTCTTCCCCCTCAGGCCTATTCGGCCGTCCATCGTGGAGGCCATGTTGAGGATGACATAGGGCCTGCCCTTCACGGGGCAGCATCACGCCCTAGTGAGTTAAGGCTTGGGTCGCCCATGTCTGGGGTACTTTAAGTAGAGGGTCGATTACCCGGCCAATGGAAGAGATCGAGATAAGGCTTCTTGAGGAAGTGGACCTTCGGGGTTCCACCCTCATCGACGGCTTTCCCAGCGTGGGCCTCGTCAGCTCGATTGTGGCGAACTACCTCGTCGGCGTTCTGAAGCTGGAGCACATAGGCATCATAGACTCACCCCGCTTTCCCACCGTAGCTCTGGTCAAGGACGGAGTCCCGCTGAACCCGGTCCGAATCTACGCTGGCGGACCGGAGGGAGGGAAGGTCGTCGTATTCATCTCAGAGTTCCAGCCACCGGCGGATATCGTCAAGGCCATTGCCGAAGGGGTGCTCGCCTGGGCCCTTGACAGGGGGTGCTCCCTTCTCGTGGCGCCTGAGGGCCTCATCGTAGACCGGGAGGCTGGAATTGAGGATGAGATTCACGTGTACGGCGTGGGAAGCACTCCCAAGGCGAACGAGATACTCATAAAGCAGGGAGTGGCCATCTTTGAAGAGGGAGTCATCACCGGTGTCGCAGGAGTCCTTCTCAACGAGGGTCGAAAGAGGGGTTTCGACGTCATAAGCCTGTTATCGGAGGCCCATCCGGAGTACCCAGATGCCAGATCAGCCGCCCGGGTCATAGAAACCATTGACGGGCTCCTCTTGAAGATGAACCTGGACACCGGACCCCTCTACGAGGAAGCTGGGAGGATCGAGGAGGAGTTGAAGAGCATCCATCGGAGAACCGAGGTGTTCGAGAGACGCGAGGGTCCCTCCAGGCCCTCTATGTACGGGTAGGCATTACGGAGACTCTTACGAGCCCATCAACCGCCTCCTCCTGGAACTCCACGTCCAGAAACATTGGGAGGAGCCAGAATAGGGTTCTCAGGTGGCCCGAGACCTCTCTCACCAAGAAGGAGGAGGGAGCCTGGGCAAGGGCCATGTATGGGAGTAGTTGGTCTGCGGCGTGTACGTCCAAGGTGGCACCGGCCTTCACGTCTGCTAGGAGGTTCTCGGCTGCCTGTCGCCCGAGGTCCTCCGCCCTCAACCCCCTTTCTGCCAGGGCCGAGGAGCCTATGATCGTGCCCTCGGCCTCCGCCCACAACACAATGGATCCCCCCGGTCCCACCGCGTCCCTCTCACCGTAGAGTTTCAGCTTGATGTCCGTATCGCGGTAGTCAAGCAGCAGCCTCAAGGCGGCCCTTCTCATCCTTCTGGCGATGTGCTCCGGCAGGTTCGACACGTGCACCGTTCCGCTTACCGTAAGGATCTCGCTCAGGCTGGTCAGCTGCAACGGCCTGACGGTGGGACGGGGTTCTATCCTTATCTCGGCCAAGCCGCCTCCCTTCGGATAGTACCCACGGCGATGAATCCGCATCTCTGCACGGATTCCCATCCGTTCCAACTGCCGAAGGAAAATGTGTATGAAGTAGTCCGACGGAGGCGACCACTTGACGTCGGTACCTCCGCGAATCCTGAGTTCCGTAGGGGTCTCCGCGAAGATTGCCGGAAGGAGGCATGCCTGGAAGACAAGAGTCACGCTCCCCGCCGTGCCCACGTCAAGTTCGAAACTGCCCCCTTCCAGGCGACCGGGGCGGAAGGTCACCTGCGGGGAGCCCAGCTTCAACCCCTCCGTCGACCCGTTGGTCATGGAGGTGATGGCTTCTGCCGCGATTACGTGCTGACGGGCCAGGCCAGGGTTAGGCCTCCCAGCCCTAATCTTCGTAATCTTCACCTCCTCGCCCTTCAAAGCTGAGAAGGCCAGGGCCATCCTGTAGATCTGACCGCCACCCTCCCCAAAGGATCCATCCACCTCTATCATCCGACATCCCCGCGGTTATGAGTGGGCCGCGAGCCAAAGCGTCGGCGGAGGACTTTCCAGGCCTCGAAGGCGACTATCAACAGCACGGAGAACAGGAGGATGCGGAGCCATTCATCGATACCTAGGGGGGTCGTCCTGAAGGGGACCTGGAAGACGGGGACGTAGATGACCATGAAGTGGAGAAGGAAGGATGCGATCACCGCAAGAATCAGCCAGGGGTTCGACAGTGGACCGGTTCGGTGGAGAGGCTCCCGCAGAGACCTGATGGAGAAGACGAAGAAGAGCTCGAAGATGACTATGAAGGTGGATCTAGGCGGCCTTTGCATGACGTTCCTCGCAATGGGGTCCACACTCAGGGCCAGGGCCTCCACATGCCCGCTCGACCTCAGCTCGTGGACCATGAAGGCCTGCTTGGCCGTGAGTACCAGCTGCCGATCCGTCCGCTTGGCGACCGTATAGAAGGTGTTCATCCTGTCCACGTCTGCCACGGAGAAGCCGGCGACGACCAGCCCCCGGGTCCGCCGGACGATGGCCTCCACCTTCCGCAGGACCTCCTCATCGGGCAACGCCATCCTCCCCCTTGGGGGATGGCGGGTCGAATAATAAAGCTGAGCGACCTCGACGGCGGGCCCGAAGGGCACTCTCACCGATCCAGTCGCCCCGCCTGGCCGGGCGGTGCCGCGAGCCCCCACCCCGGCGGGTCATGCGCTGTCTAGGAGGCAGGCAGCGACATGAAGCCAGAGAAGAAGCCGGAGCGGCGGGAGAAGAAGCCGACCCAAAAGTAAGGCCGCGCAGTCCTCCCGCAACCTCCTCGCTCTCCTTTTTATCCTCCCTTTTCATCCCGGCAGAAGGATTCATGTTAGACCGCGCATCACAGGGCCATGCTCGGCCCCTATGCCCCCGTGGCGGCGGGCATCATCTTCGCCGCCACCTACGTCATGATCTCCCTCCGGTGGTTCGGTAAGCTGCCGCTGGAGAGGCCGGCGTGGCCCTCCTGGGGGCGGGCCTCATGCTCATCCTCGGCATGCTGACGCCGGAGCAGGCCATGGCCTCCATCGGCCTAGACGTGATCATGCTCCTCATCGGCATGACGCTCTTGGTGGCGGCCAGGAGGTCTGTGGTTTCTTCGAGGTGCTGTGGGCCGCATTGCCCGAGGCTCCAGGGATCTGCGCTCCCTCATGGTCTTGTTCATGCTCCTGACCGCCTTCCTGTCGGCCCTGGTCCTGAACGACACCATGGTCCTGATCATGACCCCCATCGTGGTCAGGAGCGCCCGGGCGCTGCAGGCGAACCCGGTGCCCCACCTGGTGGCCCTGGCCATCGCCGCCAACAGTCGACAGCCTGGCGACGCTCGTGGGCGACCCTCAGAACGCCTACATCGCCATCCGATTTGGCATCCACTTCTCCACCTTCACCCTCCTCATGATGCCGCTGATGCTGGCATGCCTGGGGATCGCCATCCTGATCGCCATGATCGTCTCCAGGCGTGACCTGGCGGCCCCTGTCGCCCGGCAGGTCCCGGAGGCCCCTTTGCCTTCCAGAGACCGGCCCTGACCATGACCGCCATCGTCCTCCTGGGTACCCTGGTCGGCTTCCTGCTGATGCCGCTGTCCTACCTGCCCTTCCTGGCCCTGGCCGGGAACGGCACCGTCATCGCCGCGGCCGCCATGTCATTGTGATACAGTCGCCGATCGGGAGGACGTGGAGGTGTCAGCGGCGGACTTCATGCGGGCCGGGGTCCCCGTGACCCTCGCCACCCTAGTCCTGGCGGTCCTGCTCCTCAGCCTCCTCGTGCCCGCCTGAGGCCTCCTCGTCCCTCGGCAGCGGACCATCGGCCCCCGGCAGGATGGGCTCTGGTGGCGCGATGCCCCGGGCCTCCTCCCAGCGAGTCTTCAGGACGGAGGCCAGGATGGAGGCCAGGAGGGCCACCCCCACGAAGCCGAGGGCGATGATTACGGGGATCTTGTAGAAGTCGCTCACCAACATCTTGATGCCCACGAACATGAGGATGGCCGCCAGGCCGAAGTGCAGGTACCTAAACATCCGGATGACGCCGGCGATGGCGAAGTAGAGGGCCCGGAGGCCCAGGATGGCGAAGACGTTGGAGGTGTAGACGATGAAGGGGTCCAGGGTGATGGCCAGGATGGCCGGGATGGAGTCCACGGCGAAGACCACGTCGGTGGTCTCCACCACCACCAGGACCACCAGGAGGGGGGTGGCCATGAGGGCGTGGGACCTGCGGACGAGGAACTTGCCGTCCACGTAGTCGTCGGTGATGGGCAGGACCCGCCGGAGGAGCTTGAGGACGGGGTTCCTCTCGGGGTGTATCTCCTTCCCCTTCTCCAGGGCGATCCTGATGCTGGTGATGATCAGGATGGCGCCGAAGATGTAGATGACGAAGTGAAAGAGCTGGATAAGGGTCACGCCCGCCATGATGAACAGCAGGCGCATGACCAGGGCGCCCAGAATGCCGAAGAACAGGACGCGGTGCTCGTACTCCCGCGGGACCTTGAAGTAGGTGAAGATCAACAAGAAGACAAAGATGTTATCCACGCTCAGGGACTTCTCGATGATGTAGCCCGTGAGGAACTCCAGGGCCGGATCGGGGCCCAGCCAGAAGTAGAGGAAGGCATTGAAGGCCAGGGCCAGGGCGATCCAGAAGGCCGACCATATCAGGGCCTCGCGGGTCTCGATGACGTGCGCCTTCCTGTGAAAGACGCCCAGGTCCAGGGCCAGCATGACGACGACGAAGACGCCGAAGCCAATCCAGGGGAGGAGCCCTAGGACCAAGGCGCGCACCTCCAGGGCCCGGCCTCACGGCTTCCAAAGCTTCTGAACACCGACCGGCCCGCGATCTCGAGGGTCACCGCACTGAAGAGCATCTGGTCCCATATATGCCTGCGCCCGTGGGCATCCGTCGCTGAGTCCATGCTGCAGGGCGAGCCGGGCCAATCGCTTTTGAAGGGGGGTCTCCGCCGCCTCCTCTTCCTGAACCAGGCCCGCAATCATCCGCACCCTCCCGGCCTCCACGGTGCATCCCCTGAAGACCATGTTCGTCCTGTCGCCGACGTACACCTCCCCCCTCAGCGGGTCCAAGGACTTGCTTATGGGGACCGACTCTCCGGTCAGGGAGGCCTCGTTGACCCTCAGGCTGGCCACCTCCACAAGCCGGGCGTCTGCCGGAATCTTGTCCCCGGATTCCAGGAGGATCACGTCTCCGGGCACGATCTCGGCGGAAGGCAGGGACATCCTCTCCCCCTCCCTGATGACGGACGCCTGGGGGGCCGTGAGAGCTCTGAGGGCCTCGATAGCCTTCTCTGCCTTAAACTCCTGAACGAAGCCGAAGACAGCATTGAGTACCACGATGATCATGATAACGGCGGCGTCGATCAGCTCCTCCCTGGAGTCGTTCAGGATGCCTATGGCGGCGGAGATGGAGGCCGCAACTATGAGTATGACCACCAGGAGGCTGAGAAATTGAGAGAGGAAGATTCTGATTGGGGAGGCCCTCTCGGCCTCTTGGAGCTCGTTGGGTCCATAGACCTCCAACCTCCTGTGAGCCTCGTCGCTGGAGAGGCCGAGGGGAGAGGAATCGACCTGCTTGAAGGCCCCTTCCACCGAGAGATTGTACCAATTCCTACCCTTCATCACCGGACGCGTAACGAAGGTTGTTCACCTTGTAAAGGAGAGGCCACCCACCCGTCAGTCTCCCCTCTCTCCTCCGTGGAAGTCGAGGTGAAGCTTCAGGAAAGATAGGGAGAAAGCTAACAATTCCGCCGCCTTTGATGACTGAATGCGGCCGCCGGGATTCGAACCCGGGTTAGAGGCTTGTCCCGCAATCTTGGGAAGCCCCTGTCCTAACCCCTAGACCACGGCCGCTCCAAGACGTAAGGGAACGCTGGGTATCTAAGGATTACACAGGCTGGCTCACCGGAGCATCCTAGTCGGGAAGGTGATCTAGGAACGTCGCTCGTCCTACTTGATGGTCTCCAGCTGGCTTATGATGTTCCAGATGAGGGTACGCCCGTGAAGGGGGATATTAGGATCGTTGGCCAGATCGTCAAGGATGAATATTGCACTCGCGGCTCGGACGTCTAGGGGATCTTCCTTCTTCAAAAGCAGTTCCTTGGCGTTGAGGGCGCCACGCCTGATGTTTCTGGGAACGGATGTGTCCTCAGCCAGCTGACCGAGGACCTCCAGAACCTGTTGAAGCCTCTCTTCGCTCGCCATGGACTGCTCCCTTTGATTCCGCTTAATATGATGTCGGATGAGTTCACCTAGTTACTCCGCCTTCCTTGTAAATCGTAACGACCATTAAGGTTTTGGTATCCTTTATTCCAGCTATCGGGGCAAGGGTTTCTACGAGGAAATCCTTCAACCCCCCGTAGTCCGAGAATCGGGCCTTTGCTATGATGTCCGTATCACCCGTCACTAGGAAGAGGTCCTGAACAACGTCGAACTTGGCAATCTCTCCTGCGATTCTGTCTGCCTCCTTGGTGTCCACCTTCAGCGTTATGATCGCCGATACCATGTCCTCTCCGTAGAATGAGGTCATCACCTCCTCGATCTCTTGGCTCATTCAACCACGAGGGAGGATTTTTGTAAGCAGTCTTAATATTTACTCAGGGAGAACCATATGGAGGAACAGCAGCCCTCTGGCCTCTTCAGCCAGTTCGTACCAAGGGCACCACGGCGGCCCCGCACTTCCTACAGAACCTGTCGCCCTCTCCCAACTTAGAGCCACAGTTGGCGCACTTCATCTCATCGTCCAAGTGGGCTCCGCACTCGCCGCAGAAGGTGTCATCCGGAAGGACGGGGGAGTCGCAGTCGGGACAGTGTGCCTCCTCTGAGATTTTAGGCGTGACCACATCGCCCTCAAGAGCCCTCTTGGCACTGAGGGCCATGCTCAGGGCCTCGGTATGGCGTTCATCGTCGAAGGCCTTCTTGGCCTCTCTGATGAGCCGCCTGGCCTCTTTCTTCTCAGGAGATGACCCTTTCCCGATTGAACTCTTCACCAAGCTAATGTAGAATTTCGCCTGAAGGTAGTTCCTTGGATACTCCTTGCCCAGGAGCGGTTTTGACTCTGGTATCTCCGCCTCCTCCATAGTCGGAGCCTGCTCGGGCTGCTCGGGCTGCTCGTCCTCCTCATGCCCCAACTCTCTGAGGGTTTGGCGTGCCTCCAGGGAGAGCTCTATCGCTTCCTCGTGGCTGCCCTCGAGATAGGCATGGCGGGCATCCCGCAGGAGCTCCTCGGCCTTGGAGCTCTCAATGCCCTTCTCCTGCATCTCACGAGATATGGCCTCCGAAGTCACCAAGACATTGTATGCTCTGTCAGGTGTCGTCTCCTCCTCCAACCTTAGAGTCTCCGCCCGCTTTCGGACCTCAGACTTGGCGATTCTGAGGACGATGAAGAGGGCTATGAGGGCAATCACGAGGGGGACGAATAGCGTAAGGGCCGCACCCGCCGCATCGGCCGCCGCCATCGTCTGGCGATTCGAAGGCTCTTCATAAAATCATGTCGACTCCAAAATCGACAGCAAGAATGAGACTCGCCATTAGCCGTGGGCTAGGCCTTGGCGGCCGATCCCGCGAACCGCGCATATGACGTCGTCAACTCACTCGCTACGGTCCAGATCTTGAGGGGCTCCTGCCACAGAGAAAACCTCCTCACTGCGAGATTCTCCACTGGGCTGAGGAAATCGCCATGTGGGAAGCCACCAACGAGGCAGTTCAGCTCCATGCCAACCTCTTCGAACACTGCGATGGGGTCCTCCAAGGCGGCGTCCTCGGTCAGTGCGATGGTTTCGCCCCCCAGTCGTTCGACGAGGTCAGAAAGGGGGACGTTGCGCTCAAGGGTGAGCAGGGGAGCCTCCTTCGAAGGTATCGTCCCCTTTTCAAACAGGCTCTCCATGAGGCCAAGAAAGCGGTTGTAGTTCTTGGGCAGCCTCGTCTCAGGGGATATAAAGATGACCTCGTCGTTTCTCGTGTGAACCAGCGTCTTCAGCTCACCCCTCAGGTTCAGGATTGAGTCAAGGCAGACCAGTAGGAACACGTGGACCATGTCGGGCCTGCCCCTCCTGTCGCCGTCAGGGAGCCTTCGAAGCGCGGGATGGGCGAAGCTTCCATCCAGGAGGAGTCTCTCAGGCGGTTTTCCCCTTCTCCTGGCGTGGCTGCGCACGGAGGGATGGTCGGCGAGCGAAGGAGGGATGAGCTCCAGCTCGGCATCTGCCAGGATGATTCTGAGCAAGGGGTCTACCTCATGTCAAGACATCGAGGAGCCTGCCCACCTTCCTTGCATCCCTGATCTCCCGAGCGATTCTCCGGCCCGTCGACATCCCGGGTTCCAACAGATCGGAGTAGGGGCTGCCGGATATGTAGAGGTTGGTGCCCGCCACGATCCTGCTGGAGACCTCGAAGACTTTGAACCGGAGCTGGTCCGTCACTATGGTCTCCAGGCAGAAGGGACCTATCATCCCGCCGAAAAGCTCCAGGGACTTCTCCACCACCTTCTCCCCCATCTGCAGGGTAGTCGGGAGGAGGGACTCTCTGAGCACCGTGGGAACGTTGCCCGTGACGATGAAGGTTGGATAGATGCCCAGCCTCTTCAGGGACTCCTGGGCCCCCAGCTTGTACATCTCGTCGATGTTGCTCTCATCCCGCCTGTCGAAGCCCAGGAGTTCCAGGGTGCCTTTGCTGAGATTGTACCCCTCCTCCCCGATGGGGGAGTAGAAGTAATGGATGTAGTACCTCGTGCCGATGACGTACTCCTGGATGGCGTAGGGCTGTCCCTTGTCCACGTGTTCCAGGAATTCGTCATAGTTCTTGGCGATGAAGGATCCCCGGCCGCCCTTGGCACCGTGATACTTCACGAATACAGGGCGATCGATGTCCTCCGGCCTCTCTATCTTGGCCGGCATCTCCACTCCGGCGGCGGCCAGCCAAGTCCTCTGCTTCTCTCGGTCGGCCTCCCACTCAATCACTCGCCTGTTTCCGAAGGTGGGAACCTCCAGGTCCAGGAAGGCATCAGCCCCCATGTACTCCACGAAGGAGCCGTGGGGTATGGTGACAGCGTTCACCTCCGTCAGCTCGCTCGCGTTGCGAGCCAGGTCTTGGTAGCTATCCACCACCAGGAAAGAGTCAGGACGAGCCGCGGGGAAGGCGTCGTAGACCCTGGGCCGCTCGCCGATAGCTATGCCCAAGGTCTTGAAGCCCTCCGCCTTGGCCCCATGGAAAATCTGAAGGGAGGAGTGGGAGCACGCGGTGGCTATGACAATGTCCTCATAGCCCTCGAGGATCTCGGCAACTCTACGTGCCGTTACCATTAGAATACAATGAAATGAGCCAGCTTTAAAGGTTTTTCAGACTCTCCGTCGCAGGGACGATAGGGTGAGTCCTTGAAGCGGAACAGGATGTATGATGAATTTGCATACCTCTGGCCTCTGATAAGCGATCCAGAGGATTACGCAGAGGAAGCCAGCTACTGGCGTGATGCCCTCCGAGCCGCGTTGGGGCCGGGTCGCCATCACATCTTGGAACTCGGCGTGGGAGGAGGCAACAACCTGTATCACCTCACCTCGGACTTCGAGGCAACGGCCGTTGACATCTCCGAGAGCATGCTTGCCAACTCCATTCAGTTGAATCCAGCGGTCGAACATCACGTGGGCGATATGCGAAGCGTGCGCCTCGGACGTACCTTCGAGGCCGTCATCATCCACGATGCCATCGATTACCTGCTCACTGAGGCTGACATCCAGGCCACGCTCGCAACGGCCAGAGCTCATTTGGATCCAGGTGGAGTTTTCATCACAGCCCCCGATTGGTATCGCGAGACCTTCCCAGGTGCGTCTGGCTCCTGCAAGGCGCGATCGAAGGACGGGTTGGAGCTGACGGTCATCGAGTACACTCATGACCCAGATCCCACAGACACGACGATCGAGACCATTTTCGTCTACATCATCAAGGAAAGAGGGCGCCTCCAAGTCGAAGAGGATCGGCACACGACGGGGCTGTTCTCCCGACACACATGGCTCCGACTCATGATGGGGTCCGGGTTCGAGGTTAAGGACCTGCCCTATCCAGTTCACGAGGATGGGCGTGAGGCCTACCTGTTCGTGGGCACCCTTAGGTCGTCTAGGTAGTCCTCCATGTCCAAGGGTTCACGCAGGATAATCTCTACTCCTGCTGCGGAAACTAGTGGGGTTATTCGGGCGTTCTGAACAACGTGTCGGGTGCCATTAGCCTCTCAACTCCTCGATTTCTCTCTGCATCTCCAAGAGGATGGACAGAAGGGCAGTCTCGAGAGGATCCAGATGCGCGCAGAAGCTGGCGGCGGACGCGTGCCGACGAGCCTTGACAATAATCTCGTCGAAGAGCTTCCTGTCCTTCTCCCGCAGGGCCCGCCTGTAGTCTATCCACGAATTGATGATGGACTCCAGGTGCATCCTGTAGGTGGGCACCGTCCTTCCCATACTTGGGGAAGGTCCCGCCCGCCCTTAAGAGGGACATGGGGAGGTAGATGAAAGTGTTGAGAGAGGCTACACGAGGCCCTCCTCTATTCCTTTGACCACCAGATAAGCTAGTGATAAACTGGGCACATCGACGCCGAGTTCCTCGGCCTTTCGGACGACGTAGCCAACCGTCTCCTCCAATTCCGTCCTCCTTCCTGCCTCTAGGTCCTGAAGCATGGATATCTTCACGTTGATCATCCCGGCCCTCTCGAGGGCTCTCCCCCTCTCCATCACGCTCTCCACCGCTTCCTCAAAGGGCCTCCGGAGGACATCCTCTACTCTGAAGCTCGCCACATTTCGCAGCCGGTAGCCCAGGGCCCTGGCAACGGCCTCCACCTCACGGCTGATGGTGACGAAGAGTTCCGCCAGGGATGGGGATTTGCACATCCTATGGTACTCCAGCCTGCTGAGAGAAGAGACCATGGAGCCAGCACAGTATTGGCAGAGCTTCGACCACTCATCATCCATTATTCTCCCCGATATCTCCGCCTCTAGACCGCTCCCCTTGAAAGCCTCGACAACCTGTACACACCTCTCGGTCGTCTCCCCGCTGAACTCCCCGAAGAGCGTAGCCCCGTTGTACGTGTGGGCCACCACGCCTGGCTCGGCCATGGACGCACCGATGCCCGTCAAGGCTCCCAAGACCTTCTCCCGGCCGTATTTGCCGGCTAGCACCTCATCCTTGGTGACGCCGTTCTGAAGAGAAGCAGCCATCTCCACTTCGAAGTGGGAATCCTCCAGAGCGGCCACGGAGTCGTAGGTCTTAGTCGTAAGTAGGAGCAGGTCCGCCTTCTCCACGTCCGCTGGATCTGCCGTGGCTCCGACCTTAACGGTAAAGTCTTCGAGGCCCGTCACGCGAAGGCCGTCATCCCGAAGGCGCTCTACATGAGCCTGTCGGCCGATGAGGATTACGTCCTGGCCAGCCCGGGCCAGATGGGCACCGACGACTGATCCCAGGCTTCCAGCTCCGAGGACGGCGATTCTCATGAGGACGACGAGAAGGGCTGAAGGGAAAAGGGTTTTCCCGTACCGCAAGGGCTCAGCGGGCCGCGGAAGGACTCCTGACTACGACCGGCAGAAGGCGGAGATCTCCATCTGCTTCGTATGAAACCGCGGCTCTTTCTTAGGTGCCAGTAGAACCAACGCACCTCCCTTCTCCGGAGGCCCCGCGTCACCGTAATCCTCCAGCAGGGACTGATTGGAAGGGACCGGTAGGTAGGGCATGCTCTTGCCCTCTTTGGGGAGGGATATGAGGAGGCCTCCCTTGATAGCCTCTATCCTCACCATCCGATCCGCCAACTGATGCAGGAGGTTCCCGATGCCCCTCCTCCTGGAGAGCTGGGAAAGGCCGTGGTTTGTCACCAAGCCGATGAGTTCCTCCTCCCGTACCAGCTCCCTCGCCTTCTTCAGCCCCCGACGGAGGAGGTGATAGGCCTCGCGGTACTCCACATCCTCATCCAGGAAGAGGTCGGGCAGGCAGGATAGAACGAGGAGACCGGGACCCGCCCTCACCTCCTCCTCCAAGGAATCCAGGAGGATGGAGGCCATCTGGTAGGCGGTGAAGGCCCGGGCAACCCTTACGCGGCCCAGCACCTCCTGCCGTGGCTTGCCGTACCTCTTGGCGATGGAGGCGATGGTGTAAGGGTTGATGGAGTTCCCCCCATCCACGTAGACCACCTCCCGATCGAAATCTAGGATGTGGCGAACGCACAGCAGGAATACCAGGTCATGGACGAAGTTACTGCCGCTGTTTAGAAAGGTGAGCTTCGCTGGCTCGAAGCCCTCCAGAAGACCGTCCAACACCCTGTTGGACGTGTAGAGCCTGGGGGGGCTTACCCTCACCTCCGCTGCTACCTCCATCTTCCTCCCGCCAATAGTAAGATGAGACCATGACTTCTCTTTATAAAGGGGAAGAGGAGGGGGGTTGGTGAAAGTGGCTAACGCCATCCATAGTCATCTT
>JABAOD010000228.1_pt2 | contig 19357 bp, 24 predicted proteins | sample 7062151 | NCBI WGS metagenome assembly JABAOD01 (sample SAMN14538626, study PRJNA623070) | marine sediment metagenome | biome: marine biome [ENVO:00000428]; feature: marine pelagic biome [ENVO:01000023]; material: deep marine sediment [ENVO:00002113] | place: India: Gulf of Khambhat ... | reverse complement strand
CCTACTACGCAGTGGACTACTATGAGGAAAGCTACTGAGAAATTCCGGCCAGGCGAGCCAGGAGCTTGCAGGCCTGACATAGGCGGTTCACAGTGGGCTCGCCACACTTCTCACAAGTGGTGAGCGGGGAAGGGGGGTACCGCTCCAACAGAAGAGGCTTGAGGGAGTCGTAGCTGCTGAGCAGGGCGTGGCGCGTCCCGGGGGAGTCTCTCTCGAGCTGGAAGAGGACCTCCCTGTACCTCGTCCTCATGGCCCTCTCTGCGTAGGGGCAGACGCCATCGTGGAACTGGATGCCCTTCAGGAGGGCGTACAGGTAGACCTCCTTGTCGGAGATGGTCCTGAGGGGTTGGACCCTGGGAACGAGGCCCGGCTGCACGTGGTCGTGGGGGCCCATCCTGGCCAGCTTGTCCATGTCTGCCCTCCCGAGGTTCATGAGGATGGACTGGACCGTGTCGTCCAGGTTCAGCCCGGTGGCCACATAATCAGCCTCCGCAAGCCTGGCCAGGACGTTCAGGGCCTTGCGGCGGAAGACGCCGCAGTAGCTGCAGGGAATCATATCCGGGTCTGCGGAGACGACGGCGTCCATCTCCCAGCCCACCAGTTCCCGGTAAGTGATGATGCGGTGCTCCAACCCTAGCTCGCTGCAGAGCCTCTCCGCAGTGGCGATGCTGGGTGGCCGATAGTCTCGAATCCCCTCATCCACGGTGATGGCGACAATCTCCACATCCCTCCTCTTGCCGAGGATGGAATTGAGGAGGTAGGTGGCCACGCTGCTGTCCTTGCCTCCCGAGAGGGCCGAGGCTATCCTGCTTCTCTTTGTGAGGCGGAGCTGCTGGCGGACCTCCCGCTTGACCCTCTTCTCAACGAAGTCTGTGAAGTGGGAGGGACAGAGGTGAGCACCGCTGTAGCGGATGAAGGTGATGGCCTCTTCCGAGCAGCGATCACAATCCACGTTTCATCATTTCAACGGTCTTATAAGAATCTGGAGGGATGGTGCAGCCCCATCCCCTCTTTGTAGTTTCCATGACGCTCTCCGCAGGCCTGAGGGTCACTGCCGCATGGCTGGTCGTGTAGTGACCCCATCCCCCCGGTCCAGTTCTCCTTAAATACCGCTTCCACCTACGAATGAACGTGAAGCCCCTCACGGTCCGCTACGACAGGCTCAAGGACTATGTGGACTCCTCGGGCATGTACAGGATGTACGAAGAAGGGGACGAGGTCAAGCTGATCTTTGAGCCCACCTTCGTGGAGGCCAGCTTCCACGGGACCGGAGCCCGCATATTCATCACCGGCAGGAAGGAGGGCGAGGTCGTGACCATCGAGAAGTTCGAGATCGAGGATGAAGCGGGGGAGATGACGGAACTCGACCTGGAGGCCGCCAGGGAGTCCCTTGCCGTGTGGCTGGAGACGGTGGAGGACTAGCCCTTTCCTTTCTAATCTTGTTGAATAACCCTTTTAAACGCCCCCCTCCAGGTCTTGGGACACCCCCATGAAGCCGAAGTCCCCCTGGAGGAAGCATGGCCCCTTCGTCTTTTTCCTAGGGGCCCTCTTCCTCCTCAGCTATTACGTGGACCAGAACCTCGGCCAGTTCCTGCCGGCCCTGCACTCGGCCCGAATCCTAATTCAGCTGGCCCTGGCCGCCACCGTCATTGCCATCCTGCGCAACGTGGTGGGCATCAAGGCCTTCGGCACCTTCTCCCCCGTCATCATCGCCCTCAGCATCCTGTACACGGGCCTGCTCCTCGGGCTCCTCCTCTTCACGGCCGTCATCCTCGTCATGATTCTGACCCGAGCCGCCCTGCAGGGCCAGCGGCTCCAGCAGAGTCACCGAGCCGCCATCATGGTCCTCATGGTGGCCCTGGCGGCCATCCTGATCGCGGCCTTGGCCTCCAGGCTCGGGCAGCCCGAGATATCCTTCGTCCTCCTCTTCCCTGTGGTCATCACCTCCTGGATTGCAGACCGCTACCTGCAGCAGGTGGATAAGGTCGGTTGGGGACCACCCACAAAGGCCCTCTTCTGGACCCTCTTCCTGGTGGCTGCCGCCTACATTGTCATCGTCCAGGACCCTCTGGTGGACTTCATCACCCGGGAGCCCATCACGTGGCCCCTTCTGGTCGTCCTCCACTGGTACCTGGGCACCAAGCTGAAGATAAGGATGTCGGAGAGGCTGCGCTTCGGTCCCCTCAAGAGGCTGGAGGAGGTGGTCCTCAACGGAGGCCTCTCTGAGACGGTCCTGACCATCAACAGGAGGAACAGGGACTTCGTGGAACGCTACAACCCGCCAGCCGCCATGGGAAGCCTGAACAAGGCCAAGGCCAAAGCCCTCCTACTGTCAGAGGGCATCCCCGTACCGGACAACTACCTCCTGGTGTCCAGGAAGGAGGAGATGGCCAGGGCACCGGAAGTCTTCAAGCGGGTCTCAAGCTTCGCCCTGAAGCCCGCTGATGGGTACGGTGGTGAAGGCATCGTCTTAGTCCAGGGACGGGACGGTGACAGGTATCTCACGGGCGACGGCTCGCTCACGATAGATGACCTCATGCAGCACCTGGCGAGCATCCTAGAGGGAGACTACAACGGCGGTCGACCGGACGAGGCCCTGCTGGAGGCTCTCGTGGAGAACCACCCGGCCCTGAAGGCCATCGCTCCATGGGGCGTGCCCGATGTGCGCGTCCTCTGCTTCCGCGGGTACCCAGTCATGGCCATGCTTAGGCTGCCTACCCGCCAGTCCGGTGGGAAGGCCAACCTTCACCTCGGAGCGGTGGGTGCTGGGGTTGAGTTGGCCACAGGGGAGATCACTTTCGCCACATGGAAGGGGGAGCTGGTGAAACGGCACCCCGACACGGGTGCCAACCTCGTTGGCTATCACGTCCCCTTCTGGGAAGAGGTTCTGGAGATTGCCTGTGAGGCCCAGAGACTCTCGGGACTGGGCTTCGCCGGTGTCGACGTCGTCATGGACGCTCAGCGAGGACCTCTCGTCCTTGAGGTCAACCGCAGGCCAGGCCTGGACATCCAGAAGGCCAACGGCTGCGGTCTCCTTCCCCGCCTCAAGGCCATCGAGGCTCTGCCTGGCATCGAGGAGACCTTCGAGGTCCGGGTCCTCAGGGCCAGAGAGATGGACCGCTTCGGATGGGGCACACCCGACGCCTCAGGTCAGGGTGGAGGCCCCTCCGTCCCGCCTGGATACCCGTCCCTGCCCTCCCTAGCGCCCGATGGGGGTCCCTCAAAATGAGCCAGGAGGATGAGAAGGCCAGGGACGTCGTGGCGCGTGTACGATGGGGAAGGTTCAAGAAAGCGGCCGTCGTCGTCGCCGCCCTTCTGCTGACCGGCACCCTGGTCGTGTCCATCGCAGCGGCTGGCTTCATTGACCTATCCCTCGGAGGTCTTCCCCTCTCTGAGGATTATGGGTGGATCTCCAGCGTGACCCAGGCTGAGAGACTCGAGGCCATGGGGCTTGATGGCGAGGGGGTAACCATCTGCCTCGTTGACACCGGAATCGACCTGATTCATCCTGACCTGGCAGGTGCCAACATCGTGGCCTGGAAGGACCTGATAAACGGCGAGGCCCTCCCCTACGATGATGGAGGGCACGGGACTGCCATGGCGGGCCTCATGGCGGCTAACGGGCGGCTGCGAGGCATCGCACCTGGGGCCGCCCTGATAGTTGTCAAGGCCCTCCGTTCCAACGGTACGGCCAGCTCCGAGACCGTGGGCGGGGCCATCAGGTTCTGCATGGACCCCGACAGGGATGGGGATATCGAAGACGGGGCCGACATCATCTCCCTCTCCTTGGGTGCCCAGCGGACGCCCTTCACCACCAATGCGGCGGCCAGGGCGGCGGAGGAGGCCATCGCAAGAGGCATCTTCGTGGTCTCGTCGGCGGGGAACGATGGGCGGGAGGATGATGGGGATGTTGGGACTCCCGCAAATGAGCCCCTGGTGATCGCCGTGGGCTCCCTCAACCACCGCCTTGAGTTGGCCGCCTTCAGCTCCAAAGGCGACAATACGATAATCACGACGTCGGACCCGAACATGAAGCCGGAGCTCGTCCTGCCGGGCGTTGGGCTGACGACGACCGCAAGAGGATCCTCCTACACCTCCATAACGGGGACCTCGGCATCGGCTGCCCTCCTCTCAGGCCTCCTGGCCCTTCTCCTGGAGGCCTATCCACAGTACAAGAAGGCGGGAACGGACGCCGTCGTGGCCATGAAAGGGGTCCTCATGCAGGCTGCCCTCCCCCTGGCGGGACAGCAGCTGCCCCACGACGACTGGTATGGCTATGGCCTCGTCCAGGTGTATGACGCTCATCTGCTCCTCCAAGGGGAGCAGCCTTTCTCGACTTCCTAGACAAGGCGGTCTCTGAATATCAGAGAAGGGAAAAGCGGAAAAGGATTTTTATAGACACCAGCCGACGCCTGCCGAGGTGATTTCCTGGAGATAGGTCAGCTGGCGGTCCTTCTCCTGGGCGTGGCCCTGGGATGGTTCCTCCTCTTCGCAGTACGCCGCAACCGGGTCCAGTGGGGCGCCTTCGCCTCGTTCCTTTCCATCATCCTCGGCTCCACCCTCATCAAGTTCCTGTACGCCTCGGACCTTCTGCCATACTACGGCATCGGCCTTTTCCTGGGCTTCTTCGGAAACATGATCGTCAGGGCAGCGGGCACCATCGTCGGCGGCAGAGTGGGCGATGGCCTCCTAGAGATATCGGCCTTTAGCGTGAAGACGGAGGCAGCGGGTACAGATGACGTGGAAAGAGGTCAGGAGGGCCAAGAGGAGGTTTGAGCGAAAGCTCCTCCGCAAGGCCAACGTCGTAGGCCTGGCCATCGGCAAAAAGGTCGTCGGTGGGGTGGAGACGGAGGAGCCCTGCGTCGTCGTCCTCGTCCGAAAGAAGTTGCCGGAGGCCGAGCTGCGGCCTGGGGATATCGTGCCTCGCCGCGTAGACGATGTCAAGACAGACGTGGTGGAGACGGGGGAGATAAGAGCCCTCGGCATGTCCGTTGTCAAGCCCGAGCAGGAGTCAACCGCTCGATGGAGGCCTGCACCCGGCGGGGTGAGCATCGGACACTACAGGGTGACGGCCGGGACCCTCGGATGTGTCGTCCATCGAGGCTCCGAAGCCTACATCCTCTCCAACAATCACATTCTGGCGGACACCAACCGAGGACGGAAAGGAGATGCAGTTCTTCAACCAGCCGCCATGGATGGAGGAGAGATACCGAAAGACACCATCGCCGTATTAGAGGAGTTCATCCCGATCAGGTGGATGCCTCGAACCTTTCTCTGTCGGATACTGCCCTTCTATCAGAGCCGCAACCGCGTTGACTGTGCCATTGCGAGGCCCCTGAACGATGACGACTTGGAGAATGAGGTCCGCCTGATAGGGAAGGTGGCAGGTCTGGCCGAGGTCTCTGTCGGCCTGTCTGTCCTGAAGAGTGGAAGGACCACCGGGCTTACGAGAGGCAAGGTTACACACCAGGAGGCGACCGTCACCGTCTCATATGGTGGAGGCAGGAGTGCTCTCTTCGAGGATCAGGTCCTCACCTCCTCGATGTCCGAGGGGGGTGATAGTGGCTCCCTGGTCATGGATGAGCAGAAGAGGGCCGTGGGGCTGCTGTTCGCGGGGAGTGACAAGGTAACGGTCCTGAATGGGATTGCTGATGTGCTTTCCTCTCTCAAGGTGACTCTCTAGTCCTCTGAAACGGGCGAGGAAGGGATCTCCGACTCGAATGCGCTTTTCAAGCGAACGGTGTACTCGAATGGCGACTGCCACCGGAGCTCTACCTCCCCCTCGGAGGCGAGTTCATCCAGCACTCTGAGGAGGTCCGAATGAGCAAGGGCGTGGAACTTCCCCCGCAGTGCGGCCTTGGTTGCCTCTCCACCCATGGAGTGGAGGAAGGAGAGAACCTGTTCGTGGATCTTTTCTCTCCTTGGCCGAACGCCTGAGGATCTGGAACTCAGGTCAACAATGGCGACGTCCACCTTGCCTTCCATGTTCAACCTCAATGCGTTGCTTTCCCGTTTGTGCGCTTAAGTAGTTTATTTCACAAGCTTCGAATGATCCTCATCATGCTTATCCGACTATGATGTGTCAACCTGCGCTTCCCGCTCGGAGAGGCTTTAAGTGAGATCCCGCTTTCAAAGAGTCGCTCATGGGCACCGAGGACTGGGAACGGATGGCCGAGTGGTATGACGCCAAGCAGGGGGACGAGGGAGACCTCTGGCATCGAACCCTCATCGACCCCACATTCTTGCACGTAGTGGGAGATGTCAATGGCTTGCGGGTCTTAGACTTGGCCTGCGGTAACGGCTACATCGCCCGGAAACTGGCCCGGCAGGGAGCGAAGGTCGTGGGCGTGGACTCCTCCGAGCCCATCATACGACGGGCCCGGGAGCGGGAAGCCAAGGAGCCCCTTGGCATCGAATATCAGGTAACGGAGGCGTCCGGCCTTGGACTGCTGGAAGACGGGACCTTTGACCTCGTAGTCTCCAACATGGCTCTCATGGACATTGCGGACGCCGAAGGGACCATCAGAGAGGTTGCCCGCGTCTTGAGGGCCGGTGGCCGCTTCGTGGCCAGCCTGTCCCACCCCTGCTTCGATACTGGCAATGCCTCTGGTTGGGTCATCGAGAGGGTGGGCTTCACCACCACGGTGTCACGGAAGGTGAGCCGCTACCGGGAACCCTTCGAGGACCGGATTCCCTGGCGGATAGCGCCGGAGGAGGTCATGGAGACCACCGGCTACCATCGACCCCTCTCATGGTACGTCCGAAGGTTGCGGGAGGCTGGCTTTGTCCTGACGGCCTTCGAGGAGCCGGCGCCTACACCGGAATTCATCGAAACAAGCCCCCAAGGTCCTTGGATTGCGGAGATTCCCTTGCACTGCGTCATAGAGGTCAGGAAGGAAAGGGGAGAGAGATTCTCATCGAGTGAGGCCATGGGAAGACCCCGAGGCTGAAGCTTTGCTCTGGACCCTCTGCCTTATACCTCCCCTGCGATGGTGCGCTGTCCCCCCAGGGCCGTCAATATTCACCGACCTCCCACAAAAGGGTTTTAACCGCCTCGGCCATCCATCGGCGAGGCAGGATGCAGGAGGTATGGGTGGAGAAGTACAGGCCCGATGGCCTGGACGAGGTCATAAACCAGGAGGAGATCGTCGCCCGCCTGAAGGCCTACGTTAAGACGGGGAACCTTCCACACCTCCTCTTCGCAGGTCCGGCGGGCACTGGGAAGACCACCTGTGCCATCGCCCTGGCCCGGGAGCTCTTCGGTGAGGACTGGCGGGGCAACTTCGGAGAGACTAACGCGTCGGATCAGCGTGGGATAGACGTCATCCGCACCACCATCAAGAACCAGGCCCGGATGGCCCCCATCGGCCAGCGAGGCTTCAAGATCCTCTTCCTGGACGAGGCGGACCACCTCACCAACGACGCCCAGGCCGCCCTCCGCCGGACCATGGAGATGTACACCCGCACGGCCCGCTTCGTCATCTCCGTCAACTACTCCAGCCGCATCATACCCCCCATCCAGAGCCGCTGCGCCCTGTTCCGCTTCCGCCCCCTGAAGCCCGAGCATGTCAAGGAGTATGTGGCCCGCATAGCCAAGGCTGAGGGCCTGAAGGTGACGGAGGATGGCATGGAGGCCCTGGTGTACGTGGCCCAGGGGGACCTGCGGAGGGCCACGAATGCCCTCCAGGTGGCGGCCGCCCTCTCGAAGAGCGTCGACTCCAACTCCCTCTACCGGGCCGCGGGCGCCGCCAGACCGGAGGACGTGCGGCGGATGGTGGAGACCGCCGTGAAGGGGGACTTCCTGGGCGCCAGGAACATGCTAGACGACCTCCTCATCGAGTACGGCCTGGCAGCGGAGGACCTCCTGAGGGAGATCTACAGGGCCGTCTACGACCTCAGCGTGCCCGACGAGGTCAAGGTGGAGATGGTGGACCGCGTCGGAGAGGCGGACTTCAGGCTGATCCAGGGGGCCAACGACAGGATACAGCTGGAGGCGCTGATGTCCAGCTTCGCCCTCATGGGCCGCCGGATGAGGAAGGCTGAGTAGCCGTTATCGGCGGAGAGAATGACGGCCTAAACTTTATTACCGCAGCGGTGCAGCCTCCTCAGGCATTGAAATGAGTCCCCCCGTGCACTCTGGCAGGCTCTCTCCAAAGCTGCTCAACGCCATCTTCTGGAGCTTGTTCATAGCCATCGCCGCAGGCTCCTTCTTCATGGCCCCCCAGCTGGGGTACGTCTACACGTCCCAGGTGTCCCTTGCAACCTACGGGACCGTGGTCCAGGGGGTGGGGGCCCTTCTGGCCATCGCCGCTGCTGGCCTCCTCATGCTGAGGCTGAAGATCGATGCCGCCGTCAGCAGCCTGGAGGACAGGACCGTCGGCGTCCTCAACAACCGCCTGGGCTGGTCCGTCATCAAGTGGAGCGACGAGCTGGAGGCGCGCCTGGAGGAGGAGTTCGTTGGAGCGGCCTACCCCGAGGTGTACCAGGCAGAGGCGTCGGAGGACTACTTGGAGAAGGAGCTGGATGATCTCTTGGACGCCATCCTCGTGGAGGAGGAACCCGGTGGACAGTCCCAGGCCGAGGTCACCTACCAGGAGGCAAGGCCTGCGCTGAGCTCCGATGTGAAGGAGGTCCTGGCCGCCATCCGGGAGCGAAGATTCATGCTCGGGCGTCGAGCTGGCCTCATCAGGACCATGGGAGGCCCTCTTGCGATGCTGACCATCCTCGTGGCAGCGGCCGCGTGGGCCATTCCCGCCAGTGGCGCCTTCCTGACAGCCCAAGCGAGCCTCAACACCGCCCTCCTCTTCACATCCACCTACGGGGGCGTTGTCGCCCTCCTCTTCACAGCCGTCGCTGCCCTGAAAGCGGCCTTGGCCTAGAACGATTACCTCCTCCCCTATTTTTTTCCCTTGGGAAACATCCCTTCCTCTACGGCATCCAGCTGCATCGAAACGTCCCTCCACGCGGGAGGTTCGCCTCGGGGCCTACGTTGGCGTTCGACCCTCTGATTGGTCCGGGCTCTCCTCAGGTGTGCGGCGTGACTCCCGCTCTGCTCGTAGCCTCGGTCGTAGGTACTCGCTCACGAAGTGGGAAATGACGGCCAGGATGACTGCAACGTCGGCGGTAGCGAGCAGGAGATAGACAGTCTGGGGAGGCAGGCCGAAGAAGGGTCGAACGTCTCGGACGACCTCTGCAAACCAAGTGAAGGGGTAGAATATCCAGGGCGTTGAGGGATCGATGATGAAGACCCCGTAGATGGTGTCCAGAAGGCTCGTCCCACCGGCAAGACGCCCCCCCAAGCTAGAGGCGACCCCAGCCAGGCCAAGGGCTAGGAAGCCCGTTCCCAGGTAGATGGCCAGCAGACCTTGAGATCTTCGGACTCGTCCCCGATAGGAGAATTTCAGGAACAGGAATATGAGCCACAGTTCGGAGGCAAGGACGGAAAGCATTGCCATGTTCAACGTCTGGGTGCTCGGCCCGAGGTTGCTGCCAGACCAGGAGGGGAATTCCATGATCGTGCGGCCCCAGAAGCCTACCAGGAGGGCCACCGCTCCCCCGTAGGCGAGAGGGTCTGCTATCTTGGGGGTGCTCCTGAAAAACCAACCCAACCTGGGCCACCGACCGTGGATTGAACGCCATCGGAAGACCTGAAAGGTCAGGCCCAAGAGGCCGGCCGCGGCCAGAACCAGGCCCCCTATGTGGAGACCAACGAAGAGGCCGTGGAGGCCAGTGGCGTCAATCAACCCCGCTCACCTCCTCCATCTCCTTCCGAATGCCGATGGAGACGATGGCGAGGACCGCGATGGCGAGGGTATATGTCTGTAGGGCAAAGGCGGCGACCTCAGGACGGAGGCCGTACAGGGGGAGGAGAACTGCGAGTACTAGGGCGCCAACGACGAACGCAACGGTACCCACGGCGTACATTCGGAATGCGAAATCCGACACCTCCGAGGTGAACTTGAGGAGGAGGCAGACTGCGGACAGGGCAAGGGCCCCGAGGACCCAGAGAAGCATCAGTACGAATATCAAGGGGCATTCCCCCTTCTCATGACGTCCAGAGCCACTGCTGCAGCGGTTATCCCCAAAAGGTTCCCTGGGATGGAGGAGTAATCGAGGAAAAGGACGAATATTCCGCTCAACGGAAAGATGAGAACCGCCCAGAACAGGAGACGCCCTGGCTCTCCTCTGGATCGAAGCCTGCTCAGGAGGAAGAGGTAGGCACCCAACCCCGCCGCCAGCACGCTCGGGGTGTACCAGCCGTAACCGGCGTATCCAAGGCTCCAGAAGGCCCATCCCCTGACTATTAGGGAAGGAAGGGGACTGAGCAGGGCCTGAATCATGGCAGGTACGGCGGGGAGGAGGGGAACGGCCAAGAGGCCGAGGAGGCCCCTCGAAGGTATACGGATGGGGTTATGCCGTAGATGGACCCCCAAAGCAGTGAGGCCAGCGGCGCTCATCCCAACGGCTGGCCCGAACATCCCCACGAAGGCAAGGGGGTATGGCAGGGCGGTGCCAAAGACGCTCTGAACCCACAGATAGAGGTGATCGAGGAGCTTCGTGAGGAACGCCCCTGCCAGGAGGAGGGGAACGACAGCTGCAGTCCATCCGATGTGGCGACCAACCCTGATGGCGAGGAATACAGGGAACGCCACGAGGGCCGTGGCGTATAGAGCGAACCAGGAGGCATCGGTGATGACATGCGGCAATGCGACCCCCAGGGCCGCGAGGACCTTCATGTCCACGAACAGTATCCCCGTGGCCAGCGAGAGCACGACTACTCCCTCCAGAGTCCTCACCCCGAGGATGACGCCACAAGCCTCTTCCCGCGCCCACAGGGCAAAGAGTCCCAGCAGCGTTGTGGCGCCGAGGAGGACGATGGGTTTCGCCACGGTTCCCAGGGGATACGAGGTCGCCAGATAGTAGCTGGCGAGATACCGTGCAGTGGAGTCCGCCAGGTTAAACGTGAGGAGGCCGAATAGGGCAACGAGGGCTAGCTGGAGGCGCAGGGACCTTCGATACACCCTTCGGCCACCTCTTCCAAGTTTATCACGCCTCGATGAAGATTGTTCTGGGAGTCGTACCCGCTGCGTGGTCTGCGGAACCGCCAGAGCTTCCACCACCGTCAGAGTCCCACACCATGACTATCGAGTAGACGTTTCCAGGGGTCCAGGCGATGTCCTTCCCAGCGGCGTCACCGCTGTTCAGGGGTTTCTTCATCTCGATGGTCACTGCATTGCCAGCACCCACAACCATGGCGCCCACGCCATTCTGGACGCTATCCACGGAGACGCCTGACTTCGACTTGGGCCCTGTGAGGGCGGTGTCAATGTACCCGTTCGGCGCGAAGTTGTCGTCACCGATGAGGATGAGGTCTCCGGGGTCCATGCAGCCTGTCATCCCCAGCTGGATGCTGAACCAAGGATTGGAGGAGTCCGCGGTAAACTGCAGGGCAATGTAGAGGTTTGTGCCGTCATGCTTGACCCATACCTTGGCGGGGCCGCCGGTGGGGTCCAGCGGGAAGTTGGTATACTGGCGAGCGTCGTTCCACTCCGTTCCTATGGTTCCGTCGATGCTGCCATCGGCTATCGCCGAGGCCAGAGGCGCCGAGAGGTCGCTAATGCCTGCGCCTCCCAGAAAGATTGTGGCGTTCACGGCGAGGGAGGAGGAGGGCAGGTTGGGGTTCAAGTCGACCACGTAGGTCGCGGTCCTCCCTGGTTTCAGAGCTGAAATGTTTATCTGGAATACCTGGTCGGAGACCCTTACATCCAGAACGCCCGAATAGGTGTCGGTGGCGTTCTTGTTGAGGACTTTCACGGTGAAGGAGTCGATCTTCCCTTGGTCGTCATAGACGAAGCCTCCCACGGAGTCGATAGCCAGTTTGGTTTCATCGTAGGTGAACACGAAGCGTCCGCCGGAGAAGTACTGGTTTGACATGACCAGGGCCGCTGATATTCCCAAGATCAGAACGTTCAGGACGACGAGAGAGACCACCACGTATGGGAACACCGTCTTCTTGTCCTTCTCTGTCATATTTCCCCATGTAGAAAATGACACAACGGCAGATAATTCTCTGCTATATGTAATAGTATATGAAATAAACTTTCTTATCGAGGATATTATGGTATATTTCCGCTAATTCTGACGCAGAAATGGTAAGAGACAGGACTCGGTAAAGGAGAGGGAACTGGTCCTTTGACAGGGTGATAGAGGTCCTTAACGTCTCCAAAGGTCGCCCTATCCCAGGACGATGAAATCTTCCCCTATCACTCTACCTCTGCTGAAGCATCTGCTCCAGGGCCGATATCCGCCCCTCCAGGCCTTCCATCCTCTTCTTCAGGCCATCCACGTCCTTCCTCATGGCCTCCAGGTCCTCCTTGACCCAGAACCATAGAGGGGACGGCCTCTCAGGCACGTCGGAGGGCTCGGGTAGGGGCGGCCTCCCTGGGATGCTCCCCGGCTGGGGCAGGCCAGGGATCGTAGGACACCACCTCTTCCCAGGAATCTCGTCAGCGGGTTATAACATTAGCGTGTTATGGCTTCTTGAAGCCCACGACCTGGACGTTGAAGTTGAGGGCCTTGCCCGCCAATGGATGGTTGAGGTCCACCGTCACCGCGTCCTTCCCCACCTCGGTCACGTTGGCCTCGAAGACCTCGCCGTCCTTGGTCTCCAGCTGGAGGACCGAACCGACCTTCACATCCAGTTTCCCCAACTGCTGCTTGGCGAGCCTTCCCACCAGGTCCTTCCTGTGGGGCCCGTAGGCCTCCTCGGGCGGGACGGTAAAGTCCTTCTCTTCCCCTTTCTTCATGCCTACGATATGCTTCTCGAAGCCTTCGATGATCTGACCGGATCCCACTTCGAACTCCAGGGGGTCCCCGCCTTCAGAGGTGTCAAAGACGCTCCCATCCTCTAGGGTTCCCTTGTAGTGGACCTTGACCTTGTCACCCTTCTTTACCTTGTCAACCTTTTTGGCCTTGTCAGATTTCTTGGCCTTATCAGATTTCTTGGCCTTGTCAGACTTCTTCGCCTTCGTCATGATTCCAGCCCGTTTTCGTTTCCATCGACCTGGCCGTACTTATAAGTTTGGCGGTGCTGGAGAGAATAGATGAGGAAGCTCGATCCCTAGTGCTCCTCCTCCTCAAGGCCTGGAAGGACGTCCAGAAGGTTCGAAATCAGTGCCTTGAACACCTCCGCCACGCCCTGCCCAGTCCTAGCGCTGGCTTCAAAGGCCTCACAGTCGTGGGAGGCCGCATACGCCCTCAGCTCCTCCCGCGACAGGACCCGGTCCCCGGCCAGGTCGGTTTTGTTGGCCACAACCATCCTTACACCCGGCTCGGCGATGGCTTCTATCGCGTTGAACCAGGATGCCAGCTGCCACAGGCTCGCCCTCCGTGTCACGTCGCACACAGCCACCACGCCATTGGCTCCGTGAAAGTATGCCTCTTGGAGGAGCTCCCGGAAGCCAGGGGATCCCATGACATCCCAGATTACCAGCTCCATGCCCTGGGCCGCTTCTCCCTCATCCAAGACGGCATACACCTGGGTGACCCGGGCTCCCAGGGTGGCCACGTAGCGTTCATCGAAGGCGTCCTGGACGTACCGTCGGATCAGGCTGGTCTTCCCCACCTCCCGGTCTCCAACGAAGCATACCTTCGCCTTGCTCACATCGTGCCGCTGGGTCTGCAGGAGCTTAAGGGGTTGGTCCAACATCCGTAGGGCCTTCACGTGGGGGGCAATAAACCTTCCTTGCAGATTATCAGAACGCCCGGGGTCCTCACGGTTAAGTATTGCGGCTCGTCTTCTCCCCTGGGTGTGGCCGTGGAGTACATCGACCTTAGGAGCGACACGGTAACCCTGCCGACGGAGGAGATGCGGGAGGCCATTGCCACCGCCAGGCTGGGGGATGACGTGTTCGGCGAGGACCCGACGGTGAACCGCCTTCAGGAGGAGGCGGCGAGGCGGCTGGGAAAGGAGGCCGGCCTGCTGGTGACCAGCGGGACTCAGGGCAACCTGGTGAGCCTGATGTCCCTGACGAGACCAGGGGAGGAGGCCATCGTGGAGGCGGAATCCCACATCTGCAACAACGAGAGCGCTGGGATGACCCGTGTGGCGGGGTTGATCCCTCGACCGGTGCCGGCCCGCTACGGCATCCTCACCGGCAGGCAGGTGAAGGAGGCCCTTCGACCGGCCAACGTGCACTTCCCCAGGACATCGATAGTCTGCCTGGAGAACACCCACAACTCCGCCGGGGGGACCGTCATCTCCGTTGAGAGGATGAAGGAGGTGGCGGCGGTGGCAAGGGAGCACCGCCTGAGGGTGCACGTGGACGGGGCCCGCATCTTCAACGCCGCCGTCGCCCTGGGAGTCCCCCCCGTGGATCTTGCCAAGGAGGCCGATTCTCTGACGTTCTGCCTCTCCAAAGGCCTCTCCTGCCCGGTGGGCTCCGTGGTCGTCGGCTCGGAGGAGTTCATCCAGGAGGCCCGTCGAGCCAGGAAGGTGCTGGGCGGAGGGATGAGACAGGCGGGCATCATCGCCGCCGCCGGGCTGGTGGCCCTGGAGAAGATGGTGGACCGGCTGGCGGAGGATCACACCACTGCGAAGACACTGGCGAAGGGCATCGTGAGCCTCGGGGCGGTGGATGTGGACCTCAAGAGTGTCCAGACCAACATCGTCATATTCGACGTGCGTCGGTTGGGCCTGACGGCACCCCAGTTTGCTTCCATGGTGGAGGCGAAGGGTCTGAGGGTCACGACGAAAGGCCCGACGCGGGTGAGATGCGTAACGCACTACGGCATCACGAAGCAGCACATCGAGAAGGCATTGGCTTTGCTGGAGGCCGCCTTCAGGGAGGCGGAGACGAGACGTCCGGCCTAACCGGTAAAGGGTCGAGAATGTCAACTTGATAGAGCCCCACATCGTTGGAAGTGCCCCATGCCCCTGGAAATCTCCTTCACGAAAGAGGCCCTGGAGTACCTCGAAGGCCGGCCCGGCAGGGAAATCGTCATCGACCTCGTCTACAAGAAGGGCCGGTGCACCTCCACCCTCTGCAAGGCCGTCCCGAATGTTGAGGTGTACGTTGGGGAGAGAGAGGGTCGATACACCTTCGAGCCTCTGATCAGCACGGAAGGCAGAGTGGTCCACGTCGCCAAACCCCTAATCGAAAAGGCTGAGGATCGGGAGGTGAAGGCCGTTGTCGACCGAAGATCGCTGAGGGGGCTCACTGTTACGGGGGTCGACCCCTATGAGTTGGGTCTTTGAAGCCCTGCCGGACTTATGGAACTGGGTCTCTCTTGCACCTTCTGGCAGTTCTACTCCCAGCGAAACGAAAGACATCACTCACTGTGAAAGGCCATCGCCACATCGGCCGTGTCGTAGTAGTGGCGAGACCTCACAATCTTGCCGCCTCGCACGGTGAATACCATCACCCAGTCGTGCTCGTAGTTTCGACCGGTGGATCTCACGGTACCGCGGTTCCTTCCCTCGACGACCACTCGATCACCCTGGGCTGTGAACTCCAAATCCTCAAACTCCTCGGCGTGCACCTTCTCCGCGAGTTCCTCGAGGAACTGTGCCACTTGCTCGCGGCCGTGGCGCGGACGGGACCATGATAATTCGGCATGCTTGGATCGAGTCACTGGTGATTGCCAGTCCACATCTTCTGCCAACATGTCCATCACGGCCGGCAGGTCGCCGCGCCCAAAGGCTGCATACAATCGCTGCACACACTGCACGTTGTCCTGCTCCCCCTTCATCATGGTTCCCTGACAGGGATTGGTAACCATATGACGCCAACATGCACGTAGGTGGCCCGAGGACTTAGCGGGGTGACTTGTGTGAAATATCAGAGCGGAACCACTAGTCTTCGAGACCCCTCGGCGCTGCAGACGGACTCGCCCGTTTCATATCACCGCAACGGTGCCGTCGGTACACTCCTTCCTCAGCCCTGCTGTCCTCCCATACGAACAGGCTCGAGACGTCCATCGGCCACCCTTCGGTACGCTAGGTAGAAGGCGTACGCCCATACGAGGTTCGTCAGACCCGCAAGAGCCTCCGGACCCAGCTGTCCACCGAGGAAGAGACTGGTCCCATACCCACTCACTATCTCGTTGATGAAGGCTTCCATCTGGCTGTATAAAGCCGCGGCGACCCCCACTAAGACGCCAGCCTGGACTACAAAAGCCAGCCAGAGGACCTTCCTACCATCATCCTCTTGCAGGCGGTAGGTGATGAGGAGATAGGGGATGCCAAAGGCGGCGCCCCCCACGGCGTAGGCTATGACGAAAGCGGTCCAGGTGGACAGCATTTCAGCAGGTGGCCTCTCCTCTATGATGGCCGCCGCGAGCTGAAGCCCGATGACGACCACGCTGACCAAGACGCCGATGAATATCAGTATCCAAGTGACTATGGACCACACCACGTACATCCTGTGCTGTTCTCCGAAGGCCACCGCCCCCATGTAGATGAGAATCACGGCTATCAGCAAAATGAGGGCACCGACGATGCTTATGAAGGGGATGGCGGAGAGGACGGCACCGATTACCAGGAGGAGAAGACCGGTCCGGGTCCTGTCAGCGGCCTTGCTCGTGTCCGCACGCCAGGCCTGCTCAGCCCCCACGGGGGTCCCTAGCGAACTGCCACAGTTCGTGCAGTAGGACGCTGATCTTTCGTTGGACTGCCCGCAGCTACGACAAGTGATCGTGGGACGCGCCTCCTCTGATACAGGAGGGGCCCCCGCCTCTGTCGGGAGGGGATTTCCGCAATCCGGGCAATAACGTGCAGTCTCTGGGCAGCGATTGCCACAAACGGGGCACTGGACCGTCAAGGGTTCGCCGGAGGACGATGGTCTTTACTGTAATAGTCTTTTTCCCACTACAAGGGAAAAAACTTCTTGCGCAGCAGGAGGATCCCTCCCACGAGGCCCCCAGCGAAGGCGGGCAGGACGATGAGGGGAAGGTTCGGGATGGCCCTCCTTTGAATCGTGAACCTCCCGCCCTTCGGGGCCCTATCCGCCTGGCCTGTGAAGGAGTCCGCCCCCTGGTAGTTCTCGAACCAGACGCCAACGTTGGAGTCCCCGATGCCACCGATGGAGTCCACAGGCACCTCGAAGATCAGGCTGACATTCCCTGAGTCCACCGTCACCACGATGTCCTGCACGTACACCCAATCGGTTCCGTTCCACTGCTCCATGTAGGACCCGGACTGGGAGTGCACCAGGCGGTAATCCTCCTCATAGTCGCCACCCTGGGGCTTGTCCATGTACACCACGTAGGTGTAGTTGTCCACCTCCGGCATGGCAGCCAAGTCCTGGCGGAAGAAGAAGTGGGTGGCGTTGGTGGCATAGTAGAGGTCCACCGCATCCGCTGGAGCGGGCCCATCCCCCTGTCGCACCGGGGGAGGGTCGTCCAGCTGCACCCACTCCGTCTGGGCCTGGACCGCCGGTGCCAGGAGAAGCAGTGCCAGGAGGAAGACAGGCCAGGCCCTCATTTCTCATCCTCCGCAAACTCTTCAGGATGGAGCAGCGCGTTCAGGGACTCCAGCTCCTCCAGGGCCTTGGCGCTGTCCACCGGTACCACCAGGTGGATGCCGCCCTTGGCTAGCACATCCTCGAGGATCTCGGCCCCTGGGTAGATGTCCACACGCCCATCGGCGTAGATCCCCCTCACGGCCGCCCCGGCCTTGAGGGTCACGTTGCCGGAGGTGTACACGACGCCCTGGACATAGCTGAGCCTTCCCAGCTCCACATCCCCCTTGCAGATCAGGTTCCCATAGGCCTTGGACTCCTCTTCCAGGCGGATGCCCTTCAAGGCCTTGGCGCTCCCCTTCAGGGATGCCCCCTTGCCCAGGGTGAGGGTCCCGTAGGTGACCACGTTCCCCTCCATCTCCATCCCTTCCAGGATCTCCAGATCCACTGGCACGCGGGTCAGCCCCGGCATAGCCTCCGGGTCCTTGTTGGATCGCTTCGAGCCCTTGGTTCGGGTCCGCTTCCTCTCCAGGTCCAGGGTGGTGGTGGGGACCTCCCGGGGCCCCTTGTCCCTGCCCCGAGCGTGCTCTATGACCAGGGGGGCCACGAGGGCGACAGGGAGGAGGAGGCCCAGGAGGAAGAGCCATGGGAGCGAGATGGCCACCTAATCACCCCCGAACGCCTTTGCGGCTCCGTGATAGCCGTTGCCGTTGTGGATGGTGTGGTTCCACTTGTGCTTCCCGTTCCTCCTGATGAGGAGGTCCAGGAAGGCCACGGTGCAGCAGACCACGCTCAGGAAGAAGGCGAAGAGGAGGCCTGGGAGCATCCAGAGGAAGCTCTTCCGCTTGTCCAGGTACACCCCGAGGCCCACCTCGAAGAAGGGGGCGAAGTTCCCCACGGCGCTGTAGGTGAAGACGCTCAGGGTCCCGACGTAGAAGGGCAGGATGGGCGGTGCCTCCATGAGGAAGGCCACGATGCCCAGGGTCCAGCCCATGAAGACCACGAGGGGAGCGAAGTACACCCAGAGGAAGAGGAGCATGTCCAGCTTCTGCAGCGGCGACAGCCTGTCCGATCTGAAGGCCGAGCGGGTGTAGCGGAAGGCGCACTGCATGTGGCCCTTGGCCCACCGGTAGCGCTGCCTCCAGTAGGCCCGCCAGGTTGTGACGGCCTCCTCGTAGGACTCCGCCTCCAGCACATAGCGGACCTTGTAGCCGTGAAGGACCGTCTTGGCGGTGAGGTCGGTGTCCTCCGCCAGCATGGCCTCGTCCCACCCGCCGAAGGCCTCCAGGAGATCACGGCGGAAGCCGCCCACGGTGCCGCCGTACTGCGGGATGAGCCCGAAGCGATCCCGGGCCACCTGGTCTATCCTGTAGCCGCCGATGCGCTCCAGGGTGACGAGCTTGGACACGAAGCTCTCGTCCTCGTTGTAGACCGTCACCCGTCCCTGGACGCCGCCGACCTCGGGGTCCACGAAGGGGGCCACCAGCTTCTCCACGATGTCGTACTGGGGAAGGTAGTCGGCGTCGAAGGTGAGGATGACATCCCCCTTGGAGGCCTTGAGGCCCGCGTTGAGGGCCGCGGCCTTGCCATTGCCGCCGTCGGGCCGATGGAGCGGCCTGATGAAGGGGTGCTTGCGGGCGTACTCCTCCAGCATGTCCCCCGTGGCATCGGTGGAGGCGTCGTCGATGGGGACGATCTCCAGCCTCTCCTTGGGGTAGGTGGTGGCCACCAGCCGGTCCAGCAGGGGGCCGACGACCCGGTCCTCGTTGTGGCAGGGGATGAGGATGGTGACGAAGGGGCGGTAGAGGCCCGCGACCTCCTGATAGCTCCTCTCCGTCGGTTCCCTGAAGAGGGCGAAGTAGGAGAAGAGGTAGTGGCGGACCATGTAGATGAGCATG
>JABAOD010017617.1_pt2 | contig 19364 bp, 16 predicted proteins | sample 7062151 | NCBI WGS metagenome assembly JABAOD01 (sample SAMN14538626, study PRJNA623070) | marine sediment metagenome | biome: marine biome [ENVO:00000428]; feature: marine pelagic biome [ENVO:01000023]; material: deep marine sediment [ENVO:00002113] | place: India: Gulf of Khambhat ... | reverse complement strand
GAGGCCTGGGTGATCGGGCTCGGCTTCCTGAGCCTGGCGGCGGTCTTCCTGCTCAGCGTCGCGAACCACCTGGACCTGTTGAGCGTTCCGACGCTCGAGACCTTCGTCGGCGGGATGGCGCTTCTGGCCCTGAGCTTCTCGCTCTACCTGACCCGCCGGGTGGCGCGCACCAACCGCGACCTGGAGGCCAAGCTCGCCGAGGTCGAGACCCTGACCGCGAAGACCATCGAGCAGGAGCGCCGGGCGGTGCGCGAGGAGGCCGAGCGGCGGGTGCTGGAGGCCGACAACCAGCGCAAGACGGCCGAGCTCGAGGAAGCCCGGCGGCTGCAGCTGGCGCTTCTTCCGAAGCAGATCCCGCAGCCAGACGGTCTCGCCATCGCGGTCCACATGACGACCGCCAACGAGGTGGGCGGCGACTACTACGACTATGCGGCCAACGGCGACGGCAGCCTGACCCTGGCGGTGGGCGACGCCACCGGCCACGGCCTGACCGCGGGCATGGTGGTGGCGGTGGCCAAGAGCCTCTTCCAGTCGGCCTGCCGCGAGAAGAGCCTGTCGGCGGCGCTGGCCCGGATCGGCAGCGGGCTCGAAGACATGCACCTGCGGCTCGCGTCGATGGCGATGGTGCTGGCCCGGGTGGAGGGTAGAAAGATCCGGGTCGCCTCGGCCGGCATGCCGCCGCTTCTCGTCTGGCGGCGAGCCTCGGGCGAGGTCGAGGAGGTGATGCTCCCGAGCGTGCCGCTCGGAACCCTGCGCCCGGACGGCTTCGAGGAGCGCGAGATCGAGCTCGCTCCCGGCGACGCGGCCCTCGTCATGACCGACGGCCTGGCCGAGGTCACCGACCCGGACGGCGAGCTCCTGGGCTACGAGCGCGCCGGCCGCTGGTTCGCCGAGCTCGCCGGAGAGGCTCCCGAGGGGATCATCCGGAAGCTGATCGACCGCTGCCGCGCCTATCTCGACGGCACCCCGCTGAGAGACGACCTGACGTTGATGGTCCTCAAAGCCGCAGCCTGATCTCTTCTTCCGTAGCGTCCGCACCTGGGGCGGGCGAATGAAACAACGGGGACAGCAAAGGCGTGCCCCACCCTGTCCCTCCTTCCCCCAGACGCCCGCCTCAGGTAAAATCTGCCGCCCTGACGGGGCGTGGCGCAGCCTGGTAGCGCACCTGCTTTGGGAGCAGGGGGTCCCGAGTTCAAATCTCGGCGCCCCGACCAAACCGGCTGAAAACACCCCGGCGGGGACGGCGGAAACGCCAACGGCTGCCTGTAGCTCAGCTGGATAGAGCAGCGGCCTTCTAAGCCGCGGGTCGGGGGTTCGAATCCCTCCAGGCAGGCCAGCAGGAGAAGCGGAGAATCGGCGTCCTGTCGAGGATCCGCTTTGAATGGTGAGCGTAGCTCAAAGGTAGAGCGCTGGATTGTGGTTCCAGTGGTTGGGGGTTCAAGTCCCCTCGCTCACCCCACGCGCCCTTAGCTCAGCTGGATAGAGCGACGGCCTCCGGAGCCGTAGGTCAGAGGTTCGAATCCTCTAGGGCGCACCACTCTTTTTCCTCCAAATAAAAGACTTAGCCTGCTTCTTGCTACGGCGAGCTACGGCTTGGGTACCGTGGTTTTGGCTAGTTTTAGGTGACCAGGTAGGTGACCAGCCTGGTGTACGATGGGCCCAGGATGGCCCGGGAACCGAAGCGGCTCACCAAGGCGATGCTGGACGGCTTGCGGCGGAAAGCGCAGGCGGATCCGGGGTTCACCGCATTCGTTGCCGATGCGGGCCAGCCAGGGCTTTACGCCTGGGCGCGGCGGGGACGGGTGCGGTTCGTGTTTGCGTATCGGCCGGCGGGTGGGGGACGGCGCCGGCGGATCTCGATCGACGACTACGGAGCGATCGACCTCACCACCGCACGGAAGGTCGCCCGGCAGCACCGCAACCTGGTGGCTGAGGGGAAGGACCCCGAGCTCGAGGGCCGGGAGGAGGCCCGTCGGGCGATGACGGTGGGGGAGGCGCTGGATTTGTACCTCGAGGACTTCCGTCAGCGGGCGGAGTCCGGCGCGATGCGAGGGAGGCGGTCCAGTTACGAGGAGGCGAAGCGTCTACTAGACAAGCGGGTCCGGCCGGCGCTCGGGAGCCTCCGCCTCCGCGCCGTCTCCGTCGACCAGGTGCAGCGCCTCCACCGGAGCATGAAGGAGACGCCGAGTGCGGCGAATCGGGCGGTCTCGGCGCTTTCCGCCGTCTACGGCTTCGCCGATCAGCGCCAGCTTGTCCCGGCCCACTTCAATCCCTGCCGCCACGTAGCGGCCTTCGCGGAGAAGGGCGAGCGCCGGGCGCTCACGGCCGATGAGCTGGCGGCGCTCGGGCAAGCGATGCGGGAGGCCGACAAGGCCGGGACAGTTCACCCCTCGGCTCTTCTGGCGCTGCGCCTGTTCGCCCTGACCGGACTCCGCCGCTCCGAGCTCCTGGGCCATGAATCCAAGAAACGCCGCGGCAAGCTCGAGGGCCTCCGCTGGGGCGACGTCGACCTCGAGGCAGGCACCCTCCGGCTTCGCCAAAGCAAGACTGGCGCTCAGACCAGAGTTATTGGTCAGGCGGCGATCGAGCTCCTCCGAGAGGTGAAGCCACACGACGTGACCGACGAAGAACCCGTCTGTCCCGGCACCCAAACCGGCCGCCCCTTCATCGGAATTGACCGACCCCGGATCCGTCTCTTTGAAGCTGCCGAGCTGCATGGCCTAACTGGCGTCGACCTGCACTCGCTTCGCCATACGTTCGCGAGCACCGGAGCCCATGTTCACAGCGGCCACTACGCTGCCTTCGTCGCGCCGCTCTTGGGCCACGGCTACCAGAAGCGCTCGATCACCGAGCGCTACATCCACCAGAACCCGGAAGCCCTGCGGCCGGCGGCAGATGCGATCTCTCAGACCATCGCTGCGCTTCTGGGCCTCGGCCAATCCGGTCGGGTGGTTGCGTTTCCTAGGTCCTGAGGAGACTTTCCGCAAGGCTCAGTATTTGGCCCAAGACGCCAGGGCCGGCTTCGACGATCTCTACACCGCACCCACTCCGCACGCCTCCATTCGCTCCATTCTCTCGAGCGTGTCGCCGCAGTTCCGGCGGAGGAGGGCGTCGTCGAAATCGTCGGCGCTCGCGGCTCGAGCACCACTCACCCCGGATCGCAGTCGTCCGGCGGGATGTCCGCTTAGAGAGCCGTGGCCAGCGCGGCATGAATCCCTCCTGGGGCGAATACAGCTCGTACCTGCTGCGTATGTGGGAATGACTCCAGTCGCTTTCGCGGGCAGGTTGCTCTGTCCACGGCTGGCAGCTCGAGTGTGCGTCGTTGAAACGGGAAAGGAGGCGCAGATGGCGTTTGTAGTCTGCGCGGTCTGCAAGAAGGAAGGGTCTTCCTACAACATGGAGCATTGCGACAGGTGCGACCTCTGGGTCCACTATTCCTGCGCGGGGGGCAGTGGGTCCTCCCAGGCCAGCTGCCCTTCCTGCGACAAGAAACTGGGCTAGCAGACTTTTCCCCCTGCTCCTCGTCGCGGCAACCGACTACGACCTGGGGACTTTCCGCCCGCTCACCGCCCGCTCCGCCGCCCACCGAGAGAGGCCGGTCCGGGGAAGGACCATCTGGCTGTGCTAGCTTGAAACGACCCACTGGCTATGCCTCGACGATCGCATCTTCTAACCGTCGACGGCGTCGCCAACCTGCTCTTCGGGATCGCAGTGCTCGCCTGTCCGGAGCCGTTCTTCCGGACCCTTGGCCTTCCCTGGCCCGGACACAGCCTCTACTCGACCATCCTCGGCGGCGTCTTGGTAGGGATCGGTTTGGCACTGATCCGGGAGGGCCATTCCAAGGCGGGCGTGACGGCTGGTCTGGGTCTTTGGGGTGCTGTCGCGATCAATCTCTCCGCCGGTCTCGTCATCGCCGGTTGGTTGCTGTTCTCGGGAAACGAGAGCGTGTTGGCGCCAGGCCGCATGGTGCTCTGGGCTCTGGTGCTCTTCCTCATCGGCCTGAGCGTCGCTGAGATCGTCGCCCAGCAGCGCGGAAAAAACACAGCCGCTAGTTGAGGATAGGGAGGCCGGGGACTCGTCCCGGAAGTGCTGCCTCCCGGACCTAGCAGAATGCCGTCCCGGGGGCCGCCCTCGCCCGGGGGCAGCTAGAGCCAGTCTAATCTGCGCCGTTTCGATCGGCGCTACGGTTCGCCTCGGCGCCGCGGGGACTTCCGCAGCGCGAGAAACTCCCTTGTATATTCTTAGTAGACATGGTATTACTAAACCTCAGAGACTCCTCTTGGCACTAGTCTGTAGCAAGGCAGATTGCCCAGTGAGGACTACAATTAGCTTGCTGCACTTAGGAATTTCTGGATGTCCTCAGCCAACAACTCATCCCCAGAACTGGGCGACCAAGTCCTAGTAGCGTTGCGCCGGATCATCCGCGCGACCGACCTGCACTCACGAAGCCTGCTCCGGAAGTTCGGGCTGACCAGCCCCCAACTGGTCGTTCTTCGCGAGGTGGCGGCCCGGGGAGCGCTCTCGGGAAGCGCTTTGGCGCGAGCGGTCTCGGTGAGTCTCCCTACCGCTACCGGCATCCTCACGCGCCTCGAGGGCCGGGGCCTGGTCGAGCGCAGACGGAGCGAGACCGACCGGCGCCAGATTCTCGTTTTGCTCACCCCGGCCGGCAGCGAACTCCTCGCGGACGCGCCGCCGCCACTCCAGGAGCGGTTCCTCTGGCAGCTGTCGTCGATGAAGGACTGGGAGAAGTTGCAGATGCTCGCAACGCTCGAGCGAATCGTCTCGATGATGGAAGCCGAGGCTGTGGACGCCAGCCCGGTCCTGGCTACCGGAGATCTGGCGGCGCAAGCGTCGGATACTGGAGAGGAAGCTCCTCCCGTCTCTCTGCCCGAAACCGAGGTCGATGCGGCGGTCGCCAAATAAGGCCATGCATCCCGCAACCGCTAGTCACCCCCTTCGGCCGCCGCGAGGCGAGAGCCGGCGTCGTTCGAGGAACCCACAGGCCAGAGATCGCGAGGACCTTGGGGCCACCCCGGTCGACAGCCTTCTTGGTTCCGAGCTTGGGGCCGTCCTCGCCTTTCGGCGCGCTGCGGAGTCGACTGGAGTCGAGAGCCTCCGGCCAAAGCTCCGCCAGATCCAGCATGCCCACGAGCGATCGCTTCTCGCATTGCGTCGAACCGCCGAGCTGGGCGGCGGAAGGGCTCAGGTCAGAGTCGGCGTTCTTCGCCGGCTTTTCGCCGGCCTGGTGGCACAGTGTTCGCGATTCTCCGCTCGGTTCGGGCTTCATCTTCTTGCTCTCCGCGAGAGACGATCGGCTCGCGCCTACCAGGCTGCCGCCGCTCGGGGCGACCTGTTGCCTCCGGACCGCCGGCTCCTCACCACGGACCTGCTGCCGAGACAGCAACGAAACGTCGCGTTCCTCGAGCGAATCCTCGACGTCGGCTAGCCACTCTCCTGGAAGTGCAACATGATCGAGATCCATCAGAAACTCAGCGTCGGTGTCGTCATTCCGGCCCACAACGAGGCCCCCTTCGTCTCGGCTGTGATCCGAGCCGCGCGCGGGGCTGAGGAGGTCGACGAAGTCCTGGTGGTCGACGACGGGAGCCGCGACGGGACCGGCGACGTCGCCGCCCGGGAAGGGGCCCGGGTCGTGACCCACGAAACGAACAAAGGCAAAGGCGCGGCGATGCAGACGGGTTGCCGCAAGTCGCAGAGCGACGTACTGATCTACCTCGACGGCGATCTCCAGAGCATCACGCCGGAGAAGGTGGAGCGCATGATCGAGCCCTTCAAGGAGGGGGTCGATTTCGTCAAGACGCGCTTCGAGCGCCGCGGCGGTCGCGTCACGCAGCTGACGGCGCGCCCTCTCCTACGCCACTTCTTCCCGGAGATCGACGAGCACTTCGAGCAGCCGCTGAGCGGACAGATCGGTATCAAGAAGGAGCTGATGAGCCGGCTCGAGCTGGAGGACGACATGGGCGTCGATGTCGGATTGCTCATCGACGTCGTCGAGAGAGGCGCGCGGGTCGCCGAGGTTTGTATCGGCAGTCTGAAACACGACGAGCGCGAGCTCAAGGGCCTCGAGGGCATGGCCGAGGCGGTCTCCCGCGTGGTGCTCGACCGGGCCGCGCGCTATCACCGGCTGGACGAGGCCATGGAAGAGATCACGGAGGCGAGCTAGAGATGTGCTCGATTGTCGGATTGGTGAGTAGAACGGGCGCGGACGTCGGTCCGCGGCTGAAACAGATGCTGGAGCAAACACGCCACCGCGGGCCGGATGGCGCCGGGTTGGCGCTGGGTCTCGCGGTCGAGCAAGCCGCGGACGTCACCGAGCTATCGGTCGACGACCTGAGCGGGATTCGTGGCCTGGGTCACTCACGACTCAAGATCACCGGCCAGGCGGGCGGCCAGCCGATGACCGGCTGCGGCCGCGGCCTGGTCGTCGCCACCAACGGGGAAATCTGGAACTACGAGCCACTCCGAGAGGAGCTCGAGGCCGCGGGCCATGTCTTCGAGACCGACTCCGATAGCGAGGTCCTGGTCCACCGTCTCGAGGACGAGCTACTGAAGACACAGGACCTGGCGTTGGCCGCCGAGGTCGTGATCGGCTCCCTCGACGGCGAGTACGCTTTCGCGGCCTACGATGGAACCGAAGACCAGTTCGTCATCGCGCGCGATGTCGTCGGGGTCAAGCAGCTCTACTACGGGGAGACCGACGACGACCTCGCCTTCTGCTCGGAGAAGAAGCCCCTCTGGGACCTGTCGATGGAGCCACGCCGCGTGCTGCCGGGCGAGGTGGTGACGCTTGCGGCCAGCGAGCCTCCAGACGGTTGGCACTTCATCTCGAGCTCTCGTCACCGGCTCCCCCGCCCGCAACCGGGGGCCGAGACCGTGGACGAGCGCAACGCCATCAAGCGCTACTGGAAGACCCTGGTCGAGGCGGTCCGCAAGCGGGTCGACGGCCACCGGCGAATCGGGGTCATCTTCTCCGGTGGCGTCGACTCCGTCCTGATCGCCCGCATCGCCCAGCGCCTGGGCGTCGAGGTGCGCTGCTACTCGAGCGGCCTACCCGGTTCCAGCGACCTCGAGGAGGCGCGCTCGGCCGCCGCCGACCTGGCGCTTCCGCTTGTCGAGTCGGCGCTCAGTCCCGAGCGCATCGAGAGCGAGCTTCCGTCGATCCTGACCGCGATCGAATCGGCCAACCACCTCCAAGTCGACGTCGCCATCCCCATCTACTTCGCGGTCAAGAGGGCCGCCGAGGACGGGATGCGGGTCCTGCTGACCGGCCAGGGCGCCGATGAGCTCTTCGCCGGCTACCCGTGGTATCCGAAGATCTTCGCCGAGTCCGGCGCGGAGGAGCTCCGCGACAGCTTGTGGAACGACCTCGGCAACCTCTACAAGGACACCCTGGAGCGCGAGGACAAGATCACCATGTTCCACAGCATCGAGCTCCGGGTTCCCTATCTCGACCCCGCCGTCATCTGGGTCGCCATGACGATTGCTCCGACGCTCAAGATCCGAGACGGTGAGCTCAAGTACCTTCACCGGCTACTGGCGGAGGAGGCCGGCGTCCCCAGGTCGATCGCCTGGCGTCCGAAGGAGGCCGCCCAGCACGGCTCGAACGTCCACGAGGCGCTCAAGAGTGTGCTCGGCCGGCTGGAAGACAACCTCGGCGAGGCGGCGGGCGACAGACCATCGGCTGATCAACCGACCGAAGAGCTGGGCAGCGCCTACCGCTACGGTGGGGACGCCTACGCCGGAAACGAGCGCTATCAGCGGGTGCTGGATTCGCTCGGTCACCGAGTGGGCCTGGCATGAGCCGGGTGAGGCCCAACGGAAAGCGTGACCTGCTCCTGGCCACGGATCTCGACGGCACCCTGCTCGGCGGCTCGAGCGGGGACCGTAGGCGCCTGGCGGCGCTCTTCGAGAACGAAGACGACTTCCAGGTGATCTTCCTCACCGGTCGAAATCTCGAGACCATCCGCCCCTACCTCGCGGATCCCCTCGTACCGAGCCCCGACTACATCGTCGGTGATGTCGGGGCGAGCGTTCTCTCGGGCAGGGATCTGGAGCCCATCCAACCGCTCCAGGACGAGATCGAGCGGGCCTGGCCCGGCCGCCGGAAGGTCGAATGGGCCCTCGAGCCCTTTCCTTTTCTCCAGCCCCAGGACGTGCCGCAGGAGCGGCGCTGCTCGTACCGGGCGCCCGAGCACATGATCACGCCCGAGGTGCTTCAGAGGATCGAGCTGGTCCGGTGCTCCGCCGTCTTCTCGGCCGGCCGCTATCTCGACGTCGTGCCGCGGGGCGTCTCGAAAGGCACGACGTTGCTCAAGCTCATCCGGCACGAAGGGCTGGATCCGGACGCCGTGGTCGTGGCGGGAGACTCGCTCAACGACCTCTCGATGTTCGAGACCGAGCTCAAGGGCGTGGTCGTGGGCAATGCCGAGACGGGTCTCAAGGAACGGGCCGCCGAGCTCGACTCCGTCTTCCTCGCCCGGAGTCAGGGCGCGGGCGGCATCCTTGAGGGCCTGGAGCACCACGGTTTCGTGAAAGGAGCGGAAGGTGCGGCGATCGGATGAGCTCCGGCGCTAGCCTCCATGCTGCCGACTGGATCGTCATCGGTGTCTATCTTCTCTTCGCCCTCGCGGTAGGGATCTACGTTCGCCGTTCCGCTTCGACCGACAGGGAGAGCTACTTCCTCGCCGGCCGCTCCCTACCCTGGTGGTGGGCCGGCGCCTCGATCGCGGCCACGACCTTCGCCGCCGACACGCCGCTCGCCGTCACCGGGATCGTCGCTGGGAAGGGCCTTTCCGGCAACTGGCTTTGGCTGTCGTGGGTCGGGGTGCACGCCGCGGTCATCGTCGTCTTTGCCGCGGGCTGGAACCGCAGCGGCGTTCTCACCGACGCCGAGCTCATCGAGCTTCGCTATTCGGGGCGGCCCGCCGGCCTGCTGCGTTGGTTTCGGGCCGGTCTCTACGGCATCGTGTTCAACTGCATCATCCTCGGCTGGGTGCTGCGGGCAATGGTCAAGATCGCCGCTCCCTTCTTCCACTGGGAGGCGTGGACCCCGGGGCTGGTGGGCCGCCTGGAGGTAATCTGGCCGGCGGACTCGGCCCTCGGCAGTCCGAGCGACGGGCTCACCATCCTGCTGCTTCTGGCGGTCGTCGGCGTCTACTCGAGTATGGGCGGAATCCGGGGCGTGATCTTCACCGACCTCGTGCAGCTCGCCCTGGCGCTGGTCGGTGCCTTCTGGCTCGCCGGCTCGGCCTGGAGGGCGGTGGGCGGCCGGCAGGGCTTCGTCGACCAGCTCGCGACGCTCTACGGGAGCGAGCATCGATACCTCGACCTCTTTCCCACCGCGGGTAGCGGCTGGCTCGGCGCCGTCGGGCTCGGCGCCTCGGTCTACGGCCTCTATCTCCTGGTCCAGTCCTACGCCAACATGCCGGCCGACGGCGGCGGTTACCTCATGCAGCGCCTGAACACCACCCGCTCGCCGCGACACGCGAGACGAGCCGCCGGGCTCTTCCTGCTGCTCCAGTACGGGATCCGCGTCTGGCCGTGGTTCGTGGTTGCGCTCGCCGCCCTGGTCCTCATCCCCCTCGGCGCGGAGCAGGAGGCGCTCGGTGGCGCCGGCGCGGCCGTCGGAGCCGATCGCGAGCTCGCCTATCCGGTCCTCATGGGCCATCTGCTGGGGCCCGGCATCCTGGGCATCACCGTCGTCAGCCTGCTCGCCGCCTTCATGAGCACGGTCGATACCCACATCAACTGGGGCGCTTCCTACATCGTCAACGATGTCCTGCTGCGCCTCGCCCCCGAATCCTCGAACCGAAGGCAGATCGTGACCGCCCGGGCCGCCGTCGCCGGATTCGTCGTCCTCGCCGTCGCCGTCAGCTTCCGGATCGAGACCATCGAGCAGGCCTGGCAGTGGGTCGCGACGCTGGGCGCCGCGCTCGGGGTCCCCACCGCCTTGCGCTGGCTCTGGTGGCGGGTGACCGCGACCTCCGAGCTCCTCGCCATGGCCGCCGGCCTGACGACCGCGATCGTCCTGGTGACGGTCACCGAGATCCCCTACGAGGTGCGGCTGATCTGGATCTCCGCGGTCAGCGTCGCGGGCATGCTGGCCGGTCTGGTCATCGGCCCACCGACTTCGGCCGCGACCCTCGAGAGGTTCCAGCGCCGCGTCCAGCCGGCGGGCGCCTGGCCCGGTGGAACGTCGCGCGAGCGCCTCGCGCAGACGCTTGGCCTTGTTACCCGCTGGGCCGCCATCGTCGCGGGCGTCACGCTACTTCTCGTGGCGGTCCGCGATTTCTTGTTCTTCCCGCTGCGGCCGGCCGCGTGGGTGTCTCTCGTCCTCGGCATTGCTGGGCTCGGCTGGGGGATGCAGCGCGCGCGGGAGCTAGAGAACGGGGCAGGAGCATGAGCCACGGGACCTGCTGGAATGACTGGCGCGGCGCCGAGGTCTACCGCGAATACGTCGAGCGCTACCCGCTCTATCCCGCGCTCAACCGACGCCTCGCGGCATTGGCCGAGCTCGAGAGCGCGAAAAGGGTGCTCGATCTCGGCTGCGGAACTGGCGCGACGACGGCGGCCTGTCTGGAGCTGCTCTCCGCCAGTGCTGAGGTCGTGGCGGTCGATTCGGCCGCGGTCATGGTGGAGATCGCTCGCTGTCATATCCGGGATCGCCGGGTGCGGCTTCGCTGTGGCGACGTCGGCGATCTGCTCGGGCCCCCTCTCGGCAGCGTCGACCGCGCGGTGTGTAACGCGGCCCTTTGGCTGTTTCCTCGTCCCGCGTCGGTCCTGGCGGACCTGGCGGGCTTGCTGGAACCGGACGGCCTCCTGGTCTTCAGCCTGCCAGCCGAGCGCGTCGAAGGCCGAGACGACGCTCCCCACCCATTCCAACGCGAGCTGGCGGCGACGTTGATCGCCCGACTGGGAAGCCTCCGGCCGTCGCTCGGATCGACCTTCGACCTGAACCACATCGAAGAGGTGCTGGAGCGCAACAGCCTCCAGGTCGAGTCGGTGGAGCACTACCGCCACGTTGGCCGACAGGGAGAGTTGATGGCCCTGATGGAGATCCCGGCCATGGCGGGGCGCCTCACGCCTCACCTGGGTTCCGAGGAAGGACAGCGAATCGTGCGCGCGGCGGCGGCGCGCTGCGATCCCGATCTCGAGGTCGAAGTGCCCTGGGTCTACTTCGTCGCGCGCCGACAGCGAGCACAGCTTGCGGGAACCGAGCTTCCGAGCACGAAGGATCGGAGATGAGCGGGACGGCCAACTCCTCTGTCGTCCGACCCGACTTGCTGGTCGTCGGTTTCGTTTATCTCGAGCTCTTCATGCCCCGAGAGCTCCTTGCGCCAAGCCCGGGAGAGGAGATCTTCGTCGACGATCTGTCTCTCGGCGTCGGCGGAGCGCTGAACGCGGCCTCGGTCGCCAGGGCGCTCGGCGTCCCTACGACCCTGAGCTTCCCCTTGCCGATCGGACCATTCGCCAATGTGGCCCAGGAGGCAGCGGAACAGCTTCACCTCGACTGTCGCCCGTGGCCGACTTCGGTGGCGCCACCGATCTCTGTCGTGTTCTCGCGCCACCAGGAGCGTGCCTTTCTGAGCAGCGCGAGCTTCGAGGCCTTCGACGAGTGCCCCTCTCTTCTTCCCCCCTCGTCGTGGATCCTGGTGGCGGGACTTCGGGAGGCAATGCGGATCGAAGGGCAGCTCGCCTCGGCCCAGGCGGAAGGCGCCCGAGTTTGCGTCAACGCGTGTTGGGCGCCGGACGAACTGGACCGCCTGCTGACCCAGCACGAACCGCCCTGGGACCTGCTCGTCGTGAACGAGAAGGAAGCGGCTCGAGCCACCGGACGGGTAGAGGGTCCACTGGCGGAACTGGCGCGAGTCGTTCCCGCGGTGGTCGTCACCAGCGGAGAGCACGGGGCAAGAGCCCTCCTGGAGGGGAAGTGGCTCGAAGTCCCCGCGGCGAAGGCGCCCCAAGTCGTCGACACTACGGGTACCGGCGATGCCTTCTGCGCCGGCCTTCTCACGGCGCGACTGCGCGGCGCCAGCGCCAAGGAGTCCTTGCGCCATGCCTCGGAAGTCGCGGCGCGCGTCCTGAGCATACGTGGTGGAGCCGTATCGGACCCGTCACTCTTTGACGGCCTCACGGTCTCATGCTGATTCGAACGCTACTCATCGTCGGTGGCGGGAGCGCCTACGCGCCCGGTCTGCTCGACGCCCTGCTCAAGAGGATCGACCGGCTCCACCTCGAGGAAGTGCGGCTCTATGACATCGATGAGGAGCGTCTGGAAACCGTCGCGCGCCTCGGGCGAGCTTTGGCAGCTACCCGATCGGGCTCTTTTCGCGTGCGCGCCGACACCGAACTGGGAACCCTCGTCGATGGTGTCGACGCCGTTCTCAACAGCGCACGGCCGGGCGGCTTCCGCTGCCGCCGCATCGACGAGACCCTGCCGCTCGAGTTCGGTATTCCCGGCCAGGAGACCGTCGGCCCGGGAGGATTCTTCTTCGCCCTCCGATCCGTGCCGCAGGCTCTGGCGCTGGCGAAGGAGATCGAGAAGCGCGCGCCGGAAGCGCTCCTTCTCAACTACACGAATCCAAGCAACATCGTCACCCAGGCGTTGGCGGACCAGACGTCGGTGCGGGCGATCGGTCTCTGCGACCAGGCGGACAGCGACCTTCATGCCCTCGCCGCGGCAACGGGCAAGGAAGGCCGATCGTGGGCCTTCTCGTGCGCCGGGTTGAATCACGCGACCTGGTACTCGCAGGTCGAGCTCGACGGCGAACCATTCGAACCGCCCGCCGAGCCGCCGGCGCCTTCGGCGGCCATGGACGCCGAGCATCAACTCCGCTTCCGGATCTCCTGGTGGATGGCCCACACCCATCCCGGATTCTGGCCCAATTCGTACCTGGCCTACTACGACCGGCCGCGCGCCTTTGTCGACCTTGCGCGGCGCACCGGGCCGCGAACCGATGCGATCGTCGGCAGACTCGCTCACTACTACCGCCACTTCGAGGAAGAAGCGCAAAAGAAGCGGCCAAAGCTCCGCCGCCATCGGGGAAGCACCGACTTCGGGGATCTGGCGGCTCGACTGCTCGAGGCACTCGGGGGAGCCCGCCAGCGGTCCCTCGCTCTCAACGTCCGAAACGGAAATATGGTCGCCGGGCTACGACCCGACACCATCGTCGAGACTGTCCTCGAGGTCGACGCCGACGGCGTCCATCCCGCCCCGGCACCGCGGCTACCCGCCGACCAGCTGGAGCGCATCCGACAGCTCGAGCGGTATCAAAGAGCCAGCGCCCAGGTCATCGCCGGGGAGCAACGTGCGCACCTGCCCGAGGCACTGGCGGACAATCCTCTGGTCGACAGTCTCGAGACGGCACAGGCCCTCATCGAGCGGGCGGCCAAGACCTACCGCTCCGAGATCGCCCTGCTGTGACCCGAAGCATCCAGACCCGTCGCTTGGTCGACGCCTTCGACTGGGACCGCTTCGAGCGCGTCGTCGTCCTCTCGCCGCACATCGACGACGCGGTTCTGAGCTGCACCGGCCTGCTGAGCGCCCTGGACGGGCTGGCGCCGCGCCTGGTGGTGACGCTCTACTGCGGCAACCCGGAGCCGTCGAATCCCGGCGCAGCGGAGCCGAAGAACCGCGGGCGTCCGAGACGGGGCCACGTTGCCCCCGCGCTCCGCCGCAGAGAAGACATCGCGGCGATGCGTTACCTCGACTGCGATTGGGTCCATCTGGGATTCCCCGACGCCATCTATCGACGAAGCCCCACGACCGGCCAACTGATCTATCGCCACCCCCGGCAGAAGTGGACGCGCCCCAACGTCGCCGACGCGGGACATATCGAAGAGCTGTATCTCGTGCTGCGTCGTCTGTGCGGCAACATGGGTCCGCGACTCCTCTTCAGCCCCATGGGAGTTGGCCATCATGTCGATCACAGGATCTGCGCGATGACCGCCTTGCGTCTCGCCAGCCGCCGGACGCGCGTCCTCTTCTACGAGGACTTCCCCTACGTCATCGACAAGTGCGTCGGCAGCGGAGACGACGACGACCCCGAAACCGCGCTTGCCCGCCTGGGCCAGACGCCGAGACGCCGCTACGTCGTCCCCGCGAACACCAAACGACAGATCAAGGCCCTCTCCCACTATGCCAGTCAGATCGGGCCCTTGTTTGGCGACGAGGCGAGGATGCTCAAAGCCGTGCGGGCACGAAGGTACCGGGGACAACCGAGCGAGTTCTTCTGGGCCGCGCGGCCACGCGAAACGGCCTCGGACGACGAACTCGCTCGGTCGTCCGACGAGGAAGGATAGGCCCGATGGACTTCCACATGGCGCGTGAGATCGCCCAGCAGCCAGAGCTGCTGCGTTCACGAGCCGCCCGCTGGCAGGAACAATGCTCCGAACTGCTCGAGGTGTTGTCGAGCCGGCGAGACCGGGCCCTGCTGGGCCGCGGAAGCTCGGGGCATGCTACGGTCTTCTACGCCTACCTCCACGGACTGCGGTCGGGGCGCCAGGCCGTCGACTTCCGGCCCTGGCTGACCACACAGGAGATTGAGACTGTCGCCGACTGGAGCGACTCGGTCGGTCTCGCCTTTTCCGTCTCCGGCGAGAGCACCGATGTGATCCACGGAGCCCGCTGGCTGCGAGAGCGCGGTGCCTATGTAGTCGGAGTCACCAACCTGGCGGATGCGAGGTCCGCACTTGGGCGCGTCTCAGACCGGCTCGTACGCTTCGACGTCGGCCTCGAGCGGGCGGTGCCGGCGACCAAGACCTTTACCGCGCAGCTGTTCGTCGCCGCGGGCCTGTGCGGATACGCGATCGAGGAAGCGGCCCACGAGAGCGCCGAGGCGATCGACTGGCTCCTGGCCAGCGACGTGCCCCGGGTGCTCACGGATTTCTTGGTGGACGCAAGAACCACCCTTTGGATCGGCCGCGGGCCGGCGCTCGCCGGCGCCATGGATGCGGCCCTCAAGCTCCAGGAAGCGGCCGGGGTCCCGAGCCTCGGCTACTCGGCGGCCGAGGTTCTGCACGGTCCGATCGGCTTTCTCGAGCCCTCCGATCGAGTCGTGATCTTTCTGGATTCGGACGGTCCCCTGGAGAGCGCGGAAGCGGTGATCGTGGCCCTGGTGGCCCGCGGCACGCCCTTCCTGGTCCTGACCACTCCGGAAGGCGCCGCCGACCGAGCCGACGCTCTACCTCTACGCCTTCCCACCGCCCGCTGGGCCCGCACGTCTGTCCTGGCGGTCGCGGCGCAGGCGGTGGCTCTCGAGCTCGCGCGTCGGGAGGGGCGGAACCCCGACTGCCCAGCCGGATTGGACAAGGTCACCCGTACAGTGTGAGTACCTCCCGAGCGAGCGTTCGACCACCCGTGCGAGGCCGAGTGGAAGCGGCAAGCCGACCGTCACGATGCCAGCAGAACGACCTGGATATCCATCACGTTGGTTCCGGTCGGACCGGTCATCACGAGGTCTCCCAGCGCGTCGAAGAATGGATAGGTGTCGTTGTCGGCCAGTGCCCGCTCGGCATCCTGCTCCAGTGCTCGCGCCCTGGCGGTCGTCTCTCCGGTGACGATTGCGCCCGCGGCGTCGGTCGGACCGTCGATGCCGTCGGTACCGACCGAGGCCGCGAGAGCGCCGTCGATCCCCTCGAGCTCCAGCGCCAAGGAAAGAGCCAGCTCCTGGTTGGGACCACCCCGGCCCGGGCCGCGCACGGTCACAGTGGTCTCACCGGCCGCGACCAGACACGCAGGCGGCGCGACCGGACCTTCGCCGCGCTTGACCTCGCGTGCGATGGTGCCCAGCCGGGCTCCCACCTCGCGTGCCTCGCCGGTGAGCTCGGTGGACAAAAGGCGGGTGTTGTAGCCGCGCTTGGTAGCCGCCGCCAGCGCGGCTTCCGCGGCGACAAGGTTGTTGCCGACGATCTCGGTCTCGACCCGTTCGAAACAGGGATCACCCGGTCCCGGCGACTCTGGGCGATCGCTTCGCTTGCCGGCCTCGAGATGACGGCGGATCGCCCGCGGCGTCTTCTCCCACAAGTCGAAGCGCTCGAGAATGGAGATTGCGTCCGTGAAGCTCGTCGGGTTGGGCGTCACTGGCCCCGAGGCGATCACGTCCAGCGGGTCGCCGACGACGTCCGAGAGGACCAAAGCCAGCACTCGCGCCGGCATCGCAGCCCGCGCCAGTCGGCCACCTTTCAGATCATCGAGATGTTTGCGCACGGTGTTGAGGTCGTCGATTGGCGCCCCGGCGGTCATCAAGAGATCCGTGACACGGCGCAGGTCATCCAGTGACACCCCGTCGGGCGGCAGCGACATCAGGGCCGAGCCGCCGCCCGAGAGCAGGCAGAGCAAGAGCTCGTTGCTGCCCATTCCGATGGCCAGCCGATGAACCGCTCGGCCACCGCGAACGCTCCCCTGATTGGGTGCCGGGTGACCGCCGCGAAACACCTCGAAGTCGGGGCCAGGACCCACGTCGACCTCGGCACCGGGCGGCGCCACCACGACCCCGCCCCGCACCCACCGCCCCAGCGCTTGTCGGGCCCCGGACGCCATGGCCACCGCCGCTTTTCCGATGGCGACCAGGCGGACGGGCGCGTCGGGCAGGGGGCGGCGACGAAGGCACTCCACCACCAGTCGCTCGGGCTCGACCGCGGCGATCGCCGCCTCCACGCAGGCCAGCGCGTCTTGACGCAACCCGGATGTGGTCCGAGGGTCTGTCATCGCGGCGCTCTACTACGCTGGACGACGGATTGGTGCTGGCCGAGGGACATTCTGCCGTCGAGTCTCACACATTCCCTACCCGTCGAAACAGGAGCCGCTATGTGCGACATCCTCCTCGCCCTGTCTGATTCCACTTGCAACGGCACGACGCTTTTCGGCAAAAACAGCGATCGTCCGGTCGATGATTGCCAGGTGATCTGGCGCTCGCCGCGGCGGCCGGCCGAGGCGGAGCGCCAGATCGCATGCTCCTACGTCACTGTGTCCGATCCTGGTGAGACGCTTGCAACGATCGGCTGCAGACCCTATTGGTGCTGGGGCTATGAAACGGGTGTCAACGAAGCGTCGGTGGTAGGTGGCAACACGGCGATCTTCACCCGCGAGCTCTATCGGCCAGAGGACGCTCGCTCGCCGGGCCTGACCGGGATGGACCTGCTCCGTTTCGGGCTCGAGAGAGCGTCCTCGGCCGAGGAGGCGGTCGCGGCGATCACGGAGCTGCTAGAGCGCTATGGCCAGTGGGGATCTGCCGTACCCGGAGAGAGCCACGCCGCGGGTAGCTACGACAACGCCTTCGTGCTCGCGGACAGAAAGGAGGCATGGGTTCTCGAGACCTCGGGTCGACGATGGGTCGCCGAGCGGGTTACGGAGGGGGTTCGATCGCTCTCGAACGAGCCGACGATCCGCGAGACGTGGTCGCTGGCAAGCAACGACCTCGTCGCCTACGCGCGCGATCGCCGCTGGCACGAAGGTCCCGCCGAGGAGTTCGACTTTGCCCTGGCCTACGGCGCTCATGAGAACTACTCGCGCCAGGTCTCTCACCTGCGGCTGATGCGCTCGCGCGAGCTCCTTCGGCGCGGCTCCGGCTCGCTCGACGTTCCAGCCATGATGCGAGCTCTACGCGATCACTACGAAGACACCTTTCTCGGACCGCCCCAGTTTCATCCCTTGCTGCCGGACTTCCACACGCTCTGCATGCACGACTCACCGGCCGGTTTCACCTGGGGAAACACCGCGACCTCGGTGGTCGTCGAGATCGACCCGGAAAGAACCGCCCCCCCTTGCCTCTGGGTGTGCTACCTACCGCCGTGCTGTGGCCTCTATGGCGCCTACGGTTTCGACAATCCGTGGCCGGAGATCGTCTCCCGCGCCGGGACAGAGGGTCTTTCTGTTCAACCCGCAGCGGATGCGAGGGAGGATCGCTACTCGGATGACTCGCTTTGGTGGAGGTTCCGTCAGCTTTCCGAGTGGATCCGGCAGGACCCCTTAGCCCGTCGCATGGCCGCCCGCCAAGTGTTCGATCCCATTGAGAAAGCTCGCCTCGCTGCTACTCGCGAGACTGCCGGTCTACTCCTCGGGATGCGCGAAGAGGAACAGGTCGAGGCGACCTTGCATGCGCTCGAAGGTCTCGAGTGCGCCCGGACTTGACCCGCCCGACCTGCGGCCGCGCCTACCGCTCGATCCCCCGATCAAGACCCTGCCCGAGAATCCTCGCCGGCGTTTGGGCTAGCGATACCGCAACGCGCAGTGCACTGTAGGCCGGGTGCGGGATGAGGTGGGAGACGGCTTTCCAGCCGAGGCGCTGGACGAGGGCCGCGGCCTGTTTGCCGAGTTTGTCGTGAGAGGCGTGGCGCTGGTCGATTCGCTCGAGTCGCTGGAGGGCACGGGTGAGGATGCCGCGGGCCCGCTTGGCGGCGCCGAGGATGGACTGCTCCGGATTCAGGCGATGCTCGCCCAGGCGCTGCAGGGACTGGCGCTCGACGAATCGGGCCCGGTTGTAGTCGCGCAGGGCTCGAGGCACCTGGACTCGGGCCACCTGGCGCGCCTCGCCACGCTCTCGTGACAGGGCCCGGCCGTGCAGCTTGCCGAAGGCCGCCGGCCGCTCGCGCAGGGTTTCCGCAGTCCTTTCGGCGCCGCCGTTTTCCAGAGTGCGCTCGATCCCTCGACGCGCGGCACCCGGATTCCGGTAAGTGCGCTCGAGGACCCTGTCCAGGCGAGCCGACGCTTGCTCGAGCTCTTTCACTCGCCGCCCGTGCTCCCAGAGCTTCTCCGCCACCTCGCGGTTCGCACCTCCCAACCGATCGCGCATTCGCTCGAGCCGACTCCGCTGCTCCATGGCCTTCGAGACCTCCTGGAGCTTCTTGAGATCCGGCGAGGCGGGCTCGTAGGGGCCAAGGCGCCCCTCGAGCTTCGGGCGGCTGGCGCCGCGCATGATCTTCGAGGCCGCGGTGTACTGACGACCGTCGGTCACGACCAGGCCGCGGCCGGAGCGGGAAGGCTGAAGCGCGAGACCGTGCCGGGTCATCGAGGCGTGCAGCTCCTGCCAGGTCTTGGCCTTCTCGATGCCCTCGCCGGCGAGCTCGCGCACGCGCTGCGCGAAAGGCTGCTGGCTCAGCCGCGTTCCTCTGAATAGCTCTCGGCCGGGAACCCGGGCGAGGCGCCCCGGCACGACCTTCAAGCCCAGCTCCACCTCCTGCGAGCGCAGCGACCGCTCGATCCGATACCAGTCCCGCCACGGCTTCCAGACCGTCCGCGTCTCGGGATTCACCCGGTTGACCATCAGGTGGATGTGCTGCTGCGCGCCGTCGGCGTGCTCGGCGACGAGCGCCTGGTGCTGCTCGAGCCCCAGGTCTCGCAGGAGCCG
>JABAOD010004659.1_pt2 | contig 19377 bp, 15 predicted proteins | sample 7062151 | NCBI WGS metagenome assembly JABAOD01 (sample SAMN14538626, study PRJNA623070) | marine sediment metagenome | biome: marine biome [ENVO:00000428]; feature: marine pelagic biome [ENVO:01000023]; material: deep marine sediment [ENVO:00002113] | place: India: Gulf of Khambhat ... | reverse complement strand
TGGAACGGGGCGACACGATCGTCATCAGCGATCGCTACGACCTGTCGACGCGGGCATACCAGATCGCGGGGCGTGGCCTTCCCCCTGACGCGGTGCTCGCCGCCAACCGCCTGGCAACGGGCGGACTGGTGCCCGATCTTACGTTTGTCCTCGACTTGGCACCCGCCGACGCCCGGGCACGGCAGGCGCAGCAGGGGAAGCGCCTCGATCGTATGGAGCGGGCGGATGCGGCGATGCACGAGCGGGTCGCCCAGGCGTTTCGGCAGTTTTCCGGGGACGGGGTGGTGCACCTGGATGCCAGGCGGTCGGCGGAGGCGGTGGAGGAAGAGGCCTGGCGGGCGGTGGCGGCCAGGCTGGGCGGAACGAAGTGAGTGAAGACGGGGTTCAAGACGGGAGGCGCGGGTCGGGAACAGGTCGAATGAAGGNNTGGTACTCGCCCTGGTGGGCTTCGTGTCGTTCGTCTCGGGCGGGTGGCTGTTGCAGCGGGGCACGGAGCGAGCGGGCAACGTCTATCAGCAGGCCAGGCTGTTCGACGACGTCCTGGGGTACGTGGCGGACTACTACGTCGATTCGGTCTCCGAGGCGGAGCTGTACGACAAGGCTATCGACGGTCTGCTCGATCAGCTGAACGACCCATACGCGCGCTTCCTGCGCCGGGACGATTTCGAGGAACTCACCGAGAGTACGACCGGCAACTATGGCGGGTTGGGCATCCGCATCGACGTACGGGACAACTGGATCACGATCATCGCACCGATCGCCGGCACGCCGGCGGCCGATGCCGGCCTCGAGACGGGTGACCGGATCGTGGCGGTGGACGGGCGGTCCACGTTCGGCTGGAAGTCCGACAAGGCCGTGGCCGAGCTGCGTGGCGAGCCGGGGACGTCGGTCATCATCACCGTGGCCCGACCCGGGATGCCCGAACCGATGGAGCTATCCATCGAGCGCGCGATCATTCATATCAAAGCCATCCAGCTCGCCATGGTGTTCCCACCCGACGTCGGATATGTGTCCCTGGTGCAGTCGAGTATCTCGGAACAGCTCGCGGGCGAGCTGGTCGAAGCTGTCGAGGACCTCCGAGCCCAGGGGGCGCGCTCGCTCGTGTTGGATTTGCGATCCAATCCGGGCGGGCTGCTCGACCAGGGCGTCGAGGTTTCGGACCTGTTTCTGGAGCCGGGCGCGGCGGTGGTGCAGACCCGCGGTCGGGCGCGCGGCACGACCGAGTCGTTCACGGCCCGAAACCCGCAACGGTGGCCTGATCTCCCGATCGTGGTGTTGGTCAATGGCGGCACCGCAAGCGCTGCCGAAATCATCGCCGGCGCCCTGCAGGATCACGACCGCGCGCTGCTGTTGGGAACCGCCACGTTCGGGAAGGGTCTGGTTCAGACCGTGTTCCGCTTGGGGCGGACGGAGGCGCTGCGCCTCACGACGGCCAGGTGGTACACGCCCAGTGGTCGCACGATTCAACGCGTCGAGCACGAGTCGGGATCGATGGTCGCAATGGCCGAAGAGCCGGAAGAGCCGGCCGCCGTGGCGGATACCACGGAGGTCTTCCACACGGACGCCGGCCGGCCGGTGCGCGGGGGCGGCGGCATTCGACCCGACCTGACCATTTATCCAGACACGCTCCTCGACACCGAGAAGCAGTTCGTACGGGCGCTCGGTGCCAAGCTCCCGCTCTACCGGGACGTGATGACGTCGTACGCGCTGGAGCTCAAGGGCTCGGGCGCCATCACCGACGAGCAGTTCCGCGTGTCACCCCCCATGCGTCAGGAGTTCCTGCGGCGGCTGAGTGCGCGCGACATCAAGATCGCGAGCGAGGTCGTAGCCGGAGCGAGTGATCTCATCGATCAGGAGCTGAGCTACGAGCTCCAGCGATACGTGTTCGGCCGTCAATCCGAGAGCCAGCGCCGCTTGCGCGACGATCCGCAGGTGCAGAAGGCCATCGCGCTGCTGCGTGAGGCGCGGACGATGCCGGAGTTGCTCGCGCTGGCCGAACGGGAGAAGGTGGATACGAGCCGCCAGGGCGGTTAGGCTCTCTACACTGATCGTTCGTGACGGGGCGGGTGGCCGATGGGTCGCCCGCCCCGATCGTCATGCTACCCCCCGACCACCCTGGTGCCGGGCGGCACGTCGAATCGGAACTCCGCCGGCGGAATACTCACGCCCGTGACGATGTTGCGGAAGACGAGAGTGCGTCGTTGCCCCGACTCCTCGATCACCACCATGCGGCGCAGGAGGCCGGCGAGCCGGTCGACGGCGATCTCGGCACGACGGAAACCGAGGCCATCGACCTTCGGGGTGAGCCGGACGCGGTCGACCTCCACCCCGGCGACCGTGTCCACGCCGAGATACTCCGCGTCATAGCGCTCGAGGGGACGATCGACGAACTGGCCCATGAGGTTCGGGGAGGCCATGCCGGCGCGCGGAACGCTCTGACGGATTACCTGATCCGGGACGGAACTCGGCGCGTACAGCCAGAGCCAGGTGCCATCGGCCACGATTCGGTCGCCCTCGGGATTCGCGAAACGCATTGCGAAGCGGTCGGGTGGGTCGAGGAACAGCGTGCCGTGAGATTCCTCGGGCCCGCCCAGCATGGGGTTGACGAGTGTCTGCGTGAACTCCGCCCGCAGTGTGGTGAGGCCGTGATACGCGTCTTCGGCGCGCCGCAACGCGGCGTCAACCGACTGCGCGGTCGCGAGCCCCGGCCAGAGACAGGCGACGAGCGTGAGATGTCGCATCATCCGGTGTTCACTCCGTGGCCCCCGACGGCGCGATCGTGAACCGATCCCCATCGCGTGCGGTCACCACCGTCCCCCGAAACGTCTCCCCGACCAATGCGGCCGGGTCGCGGGCGCCGAAGACGGGATAGACATGCGTGAGCACCAGGCGGGAGACGCCTGCCGTCCGAGCGAGTTTGGCAACCTCTGCCGGGGTCAGATGCATGTCTACCGCTCGTTCCTCCGGAAGGGAGCATTCACACAGGAGCAGGTCGCACCCCTCGGCCCACTTGGCCAACGACTCCGAGAAGCCCGTGTCTCCCGTATACACCAACCGTGCGCCTTCCGTTCGCACGGCGTAGGCCAGGCTCTCCGCCGAATGCGGCGTCGGGTGGGTCTCGATGACCACGGTGTCCGTGAGGTGTCGCGTGGCACCTCCGTCCAACTCGACGACCTCGAGCGGGAACTCCGGATGGAGCACCCAATCTCCATACGCGTCGGTGAGATGGGCGAGCCGTGACCGGAGCCCGCGCGGTCCGATGATCGTCAGCGGGTCGCCACGCGGCGGTTCCACGCCCCATCGGAGGGCGAACAGGTAGTGCGGCAGCTCACCCCAGTGGTCGATGTGGAAGTGGGTGATCGCGATGTGCGTGACCGACGCCCACGGGATGCCGAACGACGCCGCGCGATGGAGCGTGCCCGCTCCACAATCCAAGAGGAGGCGCACGCCGTTCGCCTCCAGCCAGTACGCGGGTGCGGTTCGCTCGCTCGTCGGCACCACGGTGCCCGAGCCGAGCACGGCCAGCTGCATATCAGAAGCCTGCGCCCATGAACACGATCCGCCGCGTGAAGACGCCGGACGGTGTCACGAGCCGGGCGACGTAGATGCCGCGCGGCACCGTCGACCCGTCGGAGGCCGTCCCGTCCCACTCCAGGCGCGGGTCACAACTGTTGGGGTCACCGCCCGGGGGCCGCCCGTATCGGCCGGCCTCGAGGCGGCTGGTAAACGCCGTGCCAGGCACGAAGCGACGTACGACGTGGCCGCGAACGTCGAGGATGTCGAGCCGCACCTCGCCCGCCTCGGCCAAGTCGAACCAGAGGCACGTCGTGGTGCGGCCGACTTGTCGATTCGGGAACGGATTCGGGAAGTTCTGGAACAGGAGGGTCGTCAAGGGCGTGGAGTCGTCGATGATGACGAACGTGCCTTGACTGCCGACCACCGAGCTGTCGGCGCCGAGGCGGGCCGTCACCGCCCAGCGGTATGGCGTGTTCCGATCCAGGTCCCGGTCCGGTGTGAACTCGAGGACGGTGAGGCCGACCTCCTCGATCTCGAGGCTGCCATCGTCGGCCCGCACGACGCGCACGTCGTAGGTGAACGGGCCGGGCGGCTCGGTCACCCCCGGCGACGACCAGCGAAACGTGGGCCGGAGATCCCTGACACTGACCCCACCGGGACCGTCCGGCGTCAGGAGGGTCACCCACGCCGGGGACACCAGCAGCGGGACGCGCGGGCTCGTGACCGCAAACGTATCCGCAACGGTCGCCGTGACGCGGTAGGTGAGCGACGTGCCTGGGGGGAGAGGCGTCGTCAGCGTGACCGTCGTCGTCGAGGTGAGCGTATCGATAATCAGGCTCGCGAAGGTCGTATCGCGGGCGACTTGCAGCCGGTACGTCGCGGGCGCGACCACGATCGGCAGGTCACGTACCGTCCACGCGAACGTGGGCGTCACGGTGGTCAGCGACTCTGTCGGCGCGGTGAGGCTGACGCCGTGTGGGAAGAAGGCCGACAACGTGGCGTCCGGCCTCCCCCATCCCCGGAGGGAGTCGGGATTCGTCACGCCGCTGGCGTAGCGGCGGAGGGCGGCCCTGATGTCCACCGGCGTGAGCGTGGGGTGCAACTCGCGCAGGAGGGCGACCGCCCCGGTGAGGATCGGTGTCGCGAACGACGTCCCCGCGACTCGGGAGAATCCCGTGGGCGAGAGCGGGTTCACGACGAACACGGCCAACCCGGGCGCCGTAAAGTCGGGTTTGAGACGTCCATCGGCGGTCGGGCCGCGTGAGCTGAAGCTCACCAAGGTGCCGAGTGAGTCTTCGGCGCCCACGGCCAGCACCGAGTCGCCGTCGGCCGGCGTGACGAGCGACCGAAACGCCGGGCCGCCGTTCCCCGCGGCCGTGACGACCGCGATCCCGCGCGCCACGGCGGAATCGGCGATGACCGTGGTAACGGCCACGTCCCCGTTCATGTCACGGGGCGCGTAGCTGAATCCGTCGTCGAACACGAGGTAGCCGAGGCTCGCCGACAGAACGTGGGCACCGAGCGAGTCGGCCCACTCGACCGCCGCCACGAAGTTGTCCTCCTCCACGCGCGTTTCCGACCGCACGTCCTCCGTTTTGGCGAGCAGGTAGTCGGCGTCGCGCGCGATTCCCAGGATTTGACCTGGCACGTCCGCCGCCAGCAGCGACCAGACCTCGGTTCCGTGTCGTGACGCCGTGGGGGTGTCGGCGGGCTCGTTGCGCACCACCGAGTCGTTGAAGACGAAGTCGTACTGTGCCGCCACGCGTGCCCCGGCGAACGCCGAGTGAGCCGTCTCGAAGCCGGTGTCGAGAATCGCGATGGTCACGCCCACACCGCTCAGCCCTCGCCCATGGAGGGGGAACAGGTTGAGGCGTCGGAGCGGCATTGCCGACGGCCCGTGCGCGCTATCCTGGATGGCGGCGGGCGCCCCGGCGACTGCGATCTCGTCGTCCGGCTCCGGCCTGCCGCGGAATCGAGCCACGGGCTGCAGGTGACGGAACTCCGACCGGGTTCGGGCCTCGGCCAGCACCCGACCAATCACGTCCGCCGACACGGCATGCAGCCAGGTGCTACGACGCCGGATGCGAGCCCCGAGCTGTTCTAGGCTGCGCGCGACGTCGTCGAGAGTCCGGTCGGGGGCGCCGAAAAACCAGACGGCGACGGTCGTGTCGCGCCCGACGAGCGGGGACAGCGATGGCGAGACGGTGGGCTCCTGAGCCTCCAGCGCTGCTGCGACGGAGGCGGTGACCAGCAGTCCCGCGACCGTACGCCTCAAGCCACCGACTGCTCGGTCTCGCCCAGCCGCACTCCCACGATGGTCGAGACGCCGGGCTCCTGCATGGTCACGCCGTACACGGCGTCGGCGACCTGCATCGTCCGCGGGTTGTGCGTGATCACGATGAACTGGGTGTCGGCCTTGAACTCGTCGAGCAGGCGGACGAAGCGCATCACATTGGCGTCGTCCAAGGGGGCGTCGACTTCGTCCAGCAAACAAAACGGCGCGGGTTTCGTGAGATAGATCGCGAACAGCAACGAGATCGCGACCAGCGCCCGCTCGCCGGAGGACAGCAGGTGAATGCGCTGCGTCCGTTTGCCACGGGGTGCGGCACTGATCACGATGTCGCTTCCGAGCGGGTCGCTCTCGTCGGCGAGGAACACGTCACATTCGCCGCCTTCGAACAGGGTCTTGAACACGGTGTGGAAGTTCTCGCGAACGGCACCAAACGTCTCCAGGAACATGTCACGCGCCGTGACCTCGATCTCCTTGAGCGCCTGCAACAGGGCGTCGCGGGCGGCGACGAGGTCATCCCGCTGCGAGCTGAGGAACTCCAAACGCTTCAGCTCTTCGGCGTGCTCCTCGACCGCCAGCAGGTTCACGGGGCCGATCCGCTCCAGCTCGTCCGCGAGATGGGACGCGTGGGCCCGCAGCGCGTCGGTGTCGCCTTCGACCTCCTCGGCTTCCGCGAACAAATCGACGATCGGCTTGTGCCACTCACCCTCGATGCGCTCGATCAGCCCTTGCCGGCGACCTTCCGCCTCGGTGAGCTCCAGCTCCATCCGATGGAGTTCCTCGCCCTGCTCCTCGACCGCGTGCCGCGTGTCGTCGACCGAGTGCTCGGCGGCCGCAAGGGCGTCTTGGGCGGTGGTGAGGGCCGTCTCGGCGGCGGCGACCGCGTCCTGCATCTGCTCCACGGCCACCCGTCGGTCGGCGAGGGCGTCGTGCCACTCTCGTCGCTGCGCGGAGACCGATTCGACGGTCTTCTCGATGTCGGCCAGTTCCATCCGAAGCGCGGCGAGTTCGGCGTTGGCCTCGTCCCTCGCGGCCCGCGCCCGTCCCTCCCGCTCCGCGGCGGCCTGTTCGCGGGCGGACACCTGTACCTCCTCGACCTGCCACTGGACACGCCGCTCCCGAGCGGCCTCTTGCGCGGATTCCAGGTCCAGCAGCGTGCCGAGTTGTGCCTCGAGCTGCTCCACGTGCCTGGCCCGGCTCCCCTCACCCGCCTCCAGCTCTTCCACCACGGCGTGCAGGCGCCGGTCCCGCTCCTCGATCCGTTGCACGAGCCGTTGAAGTGCCTGGTCGGCCTCCCCGTGGGCGCGCTCGGCCCGCATCTGACTGCGGCCAGCGTCGTCGGCCGCGCCCTGGGCCTCGCGGAGCGCAGCTCGCGCGCGCCCGCTGCGCTCGGTGGCGACCTCGAGCTCCCGTTCGGCGGCCGCGTGCGCAGCGGCGGCGACCTCGAGACTTCGGGTCAGCTGGTCCAGCCGCCGCGTCCCGTCGCCGATCGTTCGGGCCAGCTCGTCGAGCTCGGCCCGTCGACTGAGTGGACCGCTGACGCCGCCACCGGGGAGAAACACGGCTCCATTGGCCCGGCGAATGACGCTCCCGTCGGGCTCGTCCGCCTGAACGCCGTCGAGGATCGTCCGCACCCACGCCTCGGCCTCGGGCGCCACGTCGAAGGGCAGGCGAGACGGTGCCCGACCCGCGTTCCCGACCGGGCCGGGACGGAGTGGAAGCAGCACCAGCGGTCCCGGCGCGGTCGCCTCGTGCCAGCGGCGAATCTCGCGCACGGTGGTGTCGTCGCGCACGAGAATGGCCTGTAGCCAGTCACCGAGCAGTCGCTCTGTCAGCCGCGCCTCGCCGGTAGATATCGACAGGAAGTCGCTCACCGGCCCCAGAATCGCCCCGGCCCCGAAACGCTCACTCTCGCGCAGCAGCGCCTGCACGCCGGGGGCGAGTCCTTCCCGCTTGCGCTCGAGTTCCTCGAGAGCCTCACGGCGCGCGCGCTGCTGTGCCAAGCGTTCTTCGAGCTCGCGACGGTCGACACGGACCGCGGCCTCCTGCTCGCGTGCGGCCGCGACGGTGTGGCGAGCCCGCTCGAGATCGGCGGATGCCTCACGTTCCTCCACCTCCCGCGCGCGAAGGGCCTCCCGCGCTTCCGCGTTGCGGGCACGGGCGTCTTCCATCTGTCGAGCGGTGTCCGTACGGTGCGCGGCGAGCTCCGTCTCACGCCGTCGCATGTCCTCGAGTTCCCGCGCGAGGGCGGACCGTTCTCCGTGCAGTGCGCGGATGGTCTCGGTCGCCTCCTGCAATGCTCCCTCCAGGCGCCGCACGGCGTCGCGATGAGCGGTGAGCCGAGTACGCGCCTCGTCCTCGGAAGCCGTGCGGAGGTCGAGTTCGGTCTGCACCGAGTCTCGGGCCTCCTGAGCGGCGTGCCGCTCCGCCGCCGCCGCTTCGAGCTCCCGCTCGATCTGGGCGACCTGCGCCTCGAGGCGGGTGCGTTCCTCGGCGGCCTTCTCGCGCCGTCGAGTTCCCTGCTCGACGCGTTCGTCGGCCAGCTTGACGTCGCCCTCCAGCCGCTCGATGTCGACACGCGCCTGCCCGAGACGGCGCTCCAGCTCATTCCGCCGCGCCTCGGCGGCCGACCGCTCCTGCGCCCGGGCTTCGCGTGTGCGCTCCGCCTCGGCGAGCGTCCGCCGGAGGTCCGGCACCGTGGCGCGCAGCTCGTCGCGTCGGGTCCTGAGGTGGTGGTGGCGCTCCTCGAACGCGGCGAGGTCGCGCCGAGCCAGCGTCATCACGATGGCGAAGCGCTCCGCCGTGTATGTGCGGTGCCGCTCGGTGCGTCCCTTCTGACGTGCCAGACTCCGCACCTGGGTCTGCACTTCACCAATCACGTCGTCCAGGCGCTGCAGATCCGCGGCGGTTCGCTCGAGACGCCGCTCGGTGGATTCTTTGCGATTGCGGTACAAGCCGATGCCGGCCGCTTCTTCGAACAGGGATCGTCGCTCCTCGGTCCGGTCCGACAGGAGGCGGTCGATCATCTGTGCTTCCATTACGACCCCGGCATCGCTCCCCAGGCCGGTGCCCTGGAGGAGGTCCGCTACGTCGCGCAGCCGCACCGGCGTCTGATTGACCAGGTACTCGCTCTGCCCGGCTCGCGACAGCCGTCTGGTCACCACCACTTCATGATACGGTACGGCCAGGAGGCCACCGCTGTTGTCGAATACCAGCGAGACCTCCGCGATGTTGATCGGGTGCCGCTTGACGGACCCCTGGAAGATCACTTCGTCCATGCGGGCCGACCGCAGCAAGCGAGCCCGCTGCTCGCCCAACACCCATCGGACCGCGTCGGAGATGTTGGACTTGCCGCATCCGTTGGGGCCGACGATCGCCGTGACGCCGTCGTTGAACTCCAACGGGACGCTATCGGCAAACGACTTGAATCCCGACAGCTCGAGCCGGGTGAGCTTCATCAGGGCGATCCCTTGGTCGTGGTAGCGTGGTTCGAAGACGCCCGGGTGGCCGGTTCGGCACGGGAGGGTCGAACGCCACTCGCGGTCGCTCCTCCAATGTAGCCAACGGGATTGGAGTCTCGAAGGCCCGGTGTCCTATGGTCAGGTGTGGCCCGCACTGTCATCGGTTGAGGGAGGTGGTATCCCTGCGAAAGATCCAGAACGGAAGCCCGAGTTGCCGTCCTGTGGCTTCGGCCTCGTCCCGGGTCGGGTACGGACCCAGCACGACGCGGTACGGTTCGCCGGCCCGATCCGGAGACAACACCGTGGCCGGCATTCCGGCACGCCGCAGGTTGCCGGCGAGATCCTCCGCCCAGGCCGGATTGCTGGTGCTGCTCACCTGGATGTAGATGAGTTGGCCGCCGGGCTCGGGTTCCCGACCCGCGGCGGGTGCCGTCCCGAGGTCGAGACGGCGGGGGTCCCAGCTGATGACAATCCAGCGATCGCTCCGGGACGTCACGGTGCCCCTCGCTGTCAGTGAATCCCCCGCGAGGGCCTCCACCCGATCGCCGCGTCGCACGAGGATCGTGCCATCCGGTGCCACCATGGGGAAGGTCTCGTCCCAGTCGGCTGCCACGACCTGCGGTCCTGTCCATCCTGCCAAATCGACCAGCCAGACGGAGCCTCCTTCCACCGGCTTGAGCAACAGGAACCGACCGGAGGGATCCAGCCGGCTGGCCTCCGTTGCGCCGGGCAACGCAAGGGTTGCCACGAGTTCGCGCGAGAAGCGGTCGAATGCGACCAGTCGGAGGTCCTCGCGCACGACATAGATGCGATGTCCGGACGCGGAGAAGGTGGCCGACGTGGGTCGCGGCTCGACCGTGAGAAACGCCACCGCCTTCGGATCCGACGGGTTCAGCACGACGAGGCCGGAATCGGTCAACACGAGCGCGGCGTCGCCCCAGGGCGAGATCACCACGTCCGGACGCGGGATCGGTTGCACCACGGACGCCTGCCCCTGGCGGTACAGGTGCAGCGTCACCGACCCGGCCTCGTCGACGAGGGCGAGCAGGCCATTGCGCACGGCGCCCCACACCGCGACGGGGGTCGCGGAGACCGGCGTGGTCCACGGGACGACGGACCGGAGCTCCACGGAGGCGATCGAGCCATCCCGATGCACCACGAGGGGGATAGCCGATGGAGACATCGCAGCTGCCACCACGTTGCTGTCCACGACGCGGGTCCGACCGGTGGCGAGGTCGAGGGCGGCAAGGCCGTCGGCCTCGGTCAGGAAGTACAGGACGTCGCGATCGGCGGCAAAGCCCACCATGGTCTTGGCCGAGAGTCGGCCGGTCTCGAAGCGCCAGCGGACCTCCTGCAACGCCGGCAGCTCATACAGTCGGGCATCGCGGCCACGGGCCGATGGAAACCTGAAGGCCACGACGGCCCCGTCCGCGTAGGTGCGTGGGCCTGCCGCAAACGCCTCTTTGACGGGGTTCGCGTCTCCCGACGGGTCGCAGCCGACGACGATCAGGAGGAACGGGACCAGACGGCGAACGGACACGGGCGGAAGCTAGAGAGGGGTAAAGGGCAATGCAAGCGAGCCGGACGGCGCGATTGCCACCCCGTCGTGCGGCCAAAACGGGGTCGCTGCCGCCTCAGAATGTCGGTCCGATGCTGATGGTCCAATACGCCCCTACGTCGTCTCGCGATAGCGGCTGCGCGTAGTCGAATCGCATGATCATCAACCCGAACACATTGGTGCGAATGGAGAGTCCCCAGCTCGTGAGCGGCACCCGATAGGTCGACGGGGTCCTCGACTCCGGTCGTGACAGACCGACAGCCGACTGGTCATCCCACGCCACGCCGGCGTCGAAAAAGACCGCGCCCTCGAGTGGTGGGAGGGCGATCGGCGCAAATCCCAGCGTGAGGGCACGGGTCAGGGGAAACCGCAGCTCCGCATTGACGAGGGCAAGGCGGGTCCCGATCAGCTGATCCAGCGCATCGCATCCCGTGGGGTACCCGCCGGTCGCGCTGCGGCACTCGTGGTCGCGCAGTGACCCGGACGTGTAGCCTCGCACCAGCTCCGGGGCACCGAGAAAGATCGGGAACTCCTCACTGTCCCGACCGAACCGCCCGAAGAACAGCGCGCGGGTGGCGATCGTGAACGGCCCGAGCACGTTGTCGTACCGTCGATAGTCGAACAGGACTTGATGGAACCGCCACCCTCCCAGCGCCGGCGCGTACTCGATGCGGCTGCGGCGTCCCATGAACGGCCCCACCCAGAGGGAGATCGAGTTGTCGAAGACCAACGCGACGGACGGCTGGATGTACCCGGCACCGCCGACATCAATCGTCTCGCGGTCCGTATCGTACAGGACGCCGCTGGCGGGATCGAAGACGTCCTGAAAGATCACGGCGTCGCGATCGACATGAGCGGTACGTAGGCCCAGCTCGAGCCGCCGGAACCTATTGAATGGCCGGTGTGCCTGCACGAAGGCGTCGCGCACGACGTACCGCTCCAGTCGGGTGATGAGGGTGGGTGTCCCGGCGGAGTCGACGGAGAACCCGGACTCCGTGAAATAGAAGTACGGGGTCTGTGCCACGCCGACCGCCCAGTTCACGCGACGAGTGAGGTTCGCGTAGGCTGCGAGAATCTGTGCCTCGTCGATGCGACCGTTGATCTGCCCGGCGAAGAGCATCCGGTGATTGCCGAGCATGTCCGACAGCGAGATTGCGGTGCCACCGTACAGCCCGCCCCCGAAGTTGTCCCGGACGTAGCCCACCGTGGGCTGCACCACGTAGTCGGGCGAGAGCCGCGCTCGGTAGCGGCGCACGGAGAACTCGTCGGCGGTGGGGAGCCGCGTGCGCAAACTGTCCAACAGCGCCACCACCGACGGCAGCGCCGGCGCCGAATCCACCCGGACGCCGAGAGTGTCCGCCGATGGCGGTGCCTCCCCGGAGCGAGCGAACGCCCGCCCCGTCACGAGCGGCTTGATGCGTGTCCGGTCGATGCTATCGGGCTCGAGACTCGGAGTTCGATCGACGACCCGGTCCGCCGGGGGTGCCGACGGGCGATCGGGAGCCGAGAGGAGTGATGCCACTACCGGTCGGGGCGCTGCCGGGTCCCATGGATTGCCCTTGAGTGCCCGAGGGTTGTCGATGCCGTACACGTTGAACCCGTGCTGCTCGAAGTAGCTGAACACCAGGCGATCGGTGCCGGTCGACCAGGAGATGATCGGCGACAGCGGCGTCACCCCCGTTACGCCCGTGAAAACGTCGGTGAGCTGGTAGGTCTCGTGCGCCGCCAACTCGTAGAGGAAGAGATTTGGGATCCCGCTGCGGTCGGACACGAACGCGATCGAGCTTCCGTCCGGTGCCCACTGGGGATTGAGGTTGGATCCCTCCATGCCGCGGAGCAGCTCGATCCGTTGGTCCGACACGTGATACAGCGCGACCATGAGCGGGCCGTACCGCAGTCGCTCCACATCGGTCTCCGGTCCGCGGTCGGTCACGAACGCGACGGTTCGTCCGTCCGGCGACCACGTGGGATGCAGGTCGGCGTACGGGTCGTCCGTCAGCTGGAGGAGATTGGCGCCGCTCGAGTCGATCACGTAGAGGTCGGAGTACCCGCCTTGGTAGCCGGTGAACACGAGGCGGGTGCCATCGGGCGACCATGACGGCGTGGTGATTCCGGCCAAGGCGACGGGGATGCGCCGGTGGACCTTTCGCCGCTCGATGTCGAACAGCACCAGGTCGTCGCGTCCGCCGCGTTGCGCCGCGAAGGCAAAGAGCCGACCATCCGGAGACCAGCTCCCGACCGAGTTCAGGAACCGGAGACTCTCGAAGTCGGTGCTGAACGCGCTCCGGATCAGGCGGTCGATGGGCCGCCCGGTTTGGGCATCGGCGAGGTACAGGTCGACGAAATAGGAGCTGCCCTCCGACAGGTAGACGATGTGCCGTCCGTCGGGGGAGATCGCGGGGGAGATGTGTACGCGGCCTCTCGAGCGTTGTTGCGTGAGCACCGGCTGGCTGAACTGCCGGGCCTGCTGCAGGTGAGCGATCTGCGGCAGATAGGTGCGCTGAATCGCATCGTGCCACTGCTCCACGACATCGGTGAGATCGGTACCCAGGACACGCCGGAATGCCGGCTCGATCCCCACGGCCCCCGCGGCGTGCAGCAGCTCCCCGATCGCTTCCTCACCCCAGCGCTCGGCGATGTACGACCAGAACGCGTGCCCGAATCGGTACGGGAAGTAGCTCGGATCGTAGGTCAGCTGGTCGAGGTCCGGCAGCCCCCGCTCGATCGCGGCATCCCGCACCCAGACGGCGGTTTGCGGTGTGATGGGGCCGCTCGACAGATACTCCGCCATGCCCTCCATGAACCACAACGGCGGATTGACGGCGACCAGACGCTGGACGCCCGCACCGATGCGGCCGCGGGCGAAGATGTCGATCTGGAATTGGTGGGCGAGCTCGTGCTCCAGCACGTGCCGGAAGTCGGGCATCGAGCCCGTGAACGGCAGCAGCATCCGGTGTCGAAGGAACTCGGTGAACCCCCCAGTGGCCTCGTCGACGGGGCTGATGTTGTTCTGCTGGAACTCGCTGTGCGACTGGAACAGGATGACCGGCTGACGCTCGCGATAGCGGTGGTTGAGAATCCGCGAGAACCGGGCGTACGCCCCCTCCAGCATGCGGGCGGCGCTCATTGCGGCGTCGCGCTCCTCGTCGTAGAAGTGCACGTCGAAATGCTCGGTCTCGATGACCGAGAACCGGAGATTGCGGTACTGTACCTGGTTGCGGCCGAAGTACTGCGCGTCGCCCCGGGTGACGGCGGCGAGGAGTGCCAGCGCGGCAACGGCGGTGGCCCGCAGCATCGGGGCTACCCCACCAGTTCCACCGAGAGCACGGGGGCGTCCGACCAGAGTCGCTCCAGCTGGTAATACTGTCGGAGAGTCGGGTGGAACACGTGCACCACGATATTCACGAGATCCAGCAGGGCCCAGCGCCCGGCACGAACACCCTCGACGTGGTGCGCGCGTCCGCCGCCTTTCTCGATCGCCTCGAGCGTCCGTTCGGCCAGCGTTCGGACATGGGTATCGGAGGTGCCCGACGCGATCACGAAGAAGTCGGCGGCGTTGCTCACCCGGCGCAGATCGAGCACCAGGACGTCCAGCGCCTTGTGTGCCTCGAGCGCGCGAACGGCCAGGCGAAGCTCCCGGCGGACCTCGGGTGCTACCGTTTCGTCGCCGACCGTGACGGAAATCGTTCCCCGGTATCCGATGGGGCGGGATCTTCGATCTGATAGAAGATCCCCCACGCTCCCAGCCCCGTGTGCACGCCCAAGGCGGCCGTGATGTGATTGATGAAGCAGTCGCGCGGCTCGAAGCCACGGATCAGGTCCGAGCGGAGGGCCTGCGCGAACTCCGGAATCCCCGCGTGAACCACGGCCAGTCGGAAGGACGACGGCCGAGGCGTGAGTCGCTTCTCGAGATGCTGCAGGACCCGGGGGAGCACCGCGTCCCGTCCGCGCACGCGGTCGAGGGGGACGACCCGCCCGTCGGGGTCCAGCTCCAGAATGGGCTTGATGTCGAGCAGCCCGCCAAGCCATGCGCGTCCGCGCGTGACCCGCCCCGACCGGAGCAGGTTCTCGAAGGTGTCGACGGTGAAGAACGCCCCGGAGCGGTCCCGAATGGACGTCAGCTCCTGTGTGATCGCCGCCACCGACCACCCCGCGTCGGCCAGCTCGGTCGCGCGGAGCGCGAGCATCCCCAAGCCCAGCGACGCTGATCGGGAATCCACGATCGAGACCCGATCGTCGAGATTCCGAGCCCGGACGGCCGCCTGCGCGGAGGCCATCGTTCCCGACAGCGCCCCCGCGACGAACAGGCCGATCACGTGATCCGCATTGGACTTGGCGTCGTCGAACGCCCGCATGAAGGCAGCCGGGGTCGGCTGGGAGGTCGTGAAGATCTCCTTGTCGTCCCGCATCCGCTCGTACACCTCGGCGCCCTGGATGTCGATGCGGTCTTGATAGGTGTGCGGTCCCGAAATCACCTGGAGTGGCACCACCACCATCCCGTGGTCGTCCAGCGTGCGATCGGTCAGATCGCATGACGAATCCGTGACCACCGTGACGCGACGGTGCACGTCGTGGTGCGCCCCGGCATGCTGGATGCGCATGTCGTCGGCCTTGGTGCTTTCCAGGGTGCCCCAGCTCGCGGCGAGCGCGAAAACCTCGTCGGGGGTGTCCGTGTGAATATGCAGCTTGAGCAGGTCGCTGGTGGCGAGCACCACGATGGAGCCGCCGAAGCGCCGCAACGTCTGACGCAGCTCCATGGACGGAGGGAATCCCGATCCGCGGACCAGTGCCTCGGTGCAGAACTGGTAATCACGGTTCGGGTCGACCACCGCCTCGGCCGCCGCGTCCGGCACCTGGATCTCCGCCGTCCAGGTGGCAGGCATGATGGGATCGCCTTCGATCAGCCGGACGATCCCCTCGATCACGCGCACAAAGGCCTTGGCACCGGCGTCCACTACGCCGGCATCCTTGAGCGCGGTGAGCAGTTCGGGGGTCCGTCGCAGCGAATCCTCCGCCCGATGCAACACGTGACGCATGAACTCGCGGAGGTTGGACGTCCCTTCGGCGGCGGACTCCGCCGCGTCCGCCGTTTCGCGCGTGACGGTGAGAATGGTTCCCTCGACCGGCTCGTCCAGCGACTGGTACAGCCGCTCGGCCCCCCGCCGCATTGCCCGCGCCAGGTCTCGCGCCCTGGCGACGCGGATCTGTCCCAGGCCCTCGCCGAAGCCGAGCAGGAAGTGCGACAGGAGCATGCCCGAGTTGCCACGTGCACCCATCACGCAGGCGTCGGCCATGGCCTTCGCCACCTGCGGCAGGTCACCTTCGTGGAGGGGCCGCACACCCTCGGCCGCCGCCCGAAGTGTCATGGCGAAGTTGGTGCCTGTGTCGCCGTCCGGAACCGGGAAGACGTTGATCCGGTTCAGCTCGTCGCGACCCGCATCCACCCAATCGGCGGCAGCGAGCAGCGTGCGACGAAGCCGCTGGCCGTCGAGGTAGACGATCCCCATGGCCGCGATCCCGGTCATTCCTCCTTGACGACCCAGACCCGAATCTCGGCCCGGACCTCGGGATGGAGACGGATCGGCACCTGGTACACGCCGATCATCTTGATGGGCTCGGGGATCTCGATGGACCGCTTGTCGATCTGATAACCCTTCTCGTGCAGCCGGTTGGCGATATCGGCGGAGGTTATCGAGCCGAAGAGCCGGTCACCCTCACCGGCTTTCGCCGTGAAATGCAGCTCCTGGGTGGTCAACTGGGCCGCGACGGCCTCGGCACCGGACCGCTCCTCGGCGAGCTGGACGATGCGCCGCTTGGCCTCGCTCGCGATCCGCCGCTTGTATGCCTCGGTCGCCGGATAGGCCAACCCGCGTGGCAGCAGGTAGTTACGGGCGTAGCCGTCCTTGACCCGGACCACCTCGCCGACCCGACCGACGTTGGGAATGGTATCCCTGAGAATGACTTCCATCGTTCATCCATTGGCGGTGGACCGCCACCGCCGTCTGAGGTCCAAACCCGCATCGAGAACGCCGAGGAGTATGGCGCCTCCCACCACCACGGGTAGCATCAAGAACAAGATCACACCAAACGCAGCCCAGAGAAAGAACCCGCCACCTCCGGCCACGGCCAGGCCGAACGCCAGGACCGCCGCCCCTCGGAGCGCGTACAAGACCGCCACGATGAGCAACACGTTGGCCGCCGGTAGTTCGGCCACGGAGAGCTTGGGGATCACCACCACCACCAGGGCCCCGACCGCGATCCAACCAAGGTGCTCGGTAAACCGGAAGTGCCGGAACGGTTCGGCCAGGCGTCCCACCGGTCGACGCGCGAGCCTCGCATAGACGGCCGTCGCGAGGATCAGCCCCGCTAGCAGCTGCAGGGCACTGATGGCCGGGAAGAAGTCACCGAGCAGACGCGTCATGGTCTGCAGCCCCTGCTCGAACGTCTCGAGCTGCGCGCCGCTGGGCGTGAAGATCCCGGACCGCTCACCGGTCGCGGCAATCGCGCCCAGCAGTTGTCGGGCCGACTGGCCGGCGCGAAACTCAACCCACCACTGCAGCTCGCCCCAGGACGATCCCAGGATGGCCAGCAGTCCCGTGATCCCGGCCCCCGTGACCGCGACGGCGCCCAGCGCCCGATGGGTGAAGGAGAGCCGAGTCCAGAGTGTGGCCATCACGTAGAGCGCGGTCGCCGAGATCACCCCTGCACGGAGGACTTGATCCGGCAGCTCTCCCGGCATCGCGAGCCACCACAGGCCGAATCCGGCACACGCTCCCGCGGCCACGATCTCGGGCGTGGTGCGCGGATGGGACACGAGCAGAAGCGCTGCAAGTGGAACGGCGGCGAGGCCCATCGGGGCCACGATGACGAACGCGATTCCACCGACAATCAGGTGCCCGAGCCCGCCTTGCGGCGCCCGCTCGGACGGGAGCGGCATGCTAGCGGCCGTAACCCCGGATGAAGGGGACCAGCGCGATTTGTCGGGCCCGCTTGACGGCCCGGCCCATCTGGCGCTGATGCCTGGCGCACATGCCGGATAGCCGGCTGGGAATGATCTTGCCGCGCTCGGTCAGGAACCGCGTCAGCAGGCGTTCGTCTTTGTAATCCACGACGCGAACGCCGCTCTCGCACACGGGGCAGGTCTTGGGACCGCGTCTCATTCGTCGTCCTCCCCGTCGGAGTCGCTGTCGCCATCGTCATCGCGCTCGCGGAGCTCCGCGGCCGAGCCCACTGGTGCCAGGCCCTCGTCCAGCACGATGAGATACCGGATCACGCTCTCGTCGAGCTTGATCGCCCGCTCCAACTCCGGCAGCCTGTCCGGCTGGGTTTCGAAGCGCGCGACGACGTAGTACCCGACCTCGCGCCCCGCGATGGCGTAGGCCAGCGTGCGCTTGCCCCAGTGATGGACGTTGGTAACTGGCTCGGGAGTTGCGGGTCCGCGAAGCAGCCCATGGAACCGCTCGAGGCGCTCGTTGACCTGCGCCTCCTCGAGCGTGCTGTCGAAGATGTAGACGATCTCGTATTCGCGTGTCATGGCACCATCCTGTGGTCTCGTGACCCCGCCCGGTGCCGGGCGGAGTAGGCTATGCGAACCCAACAATATAGTCAGGCCGCCTCGGAACGGGAGGGCCCGGTCCCGCCCAACCGCCTACACGTTGAACCGGAACAACAATACGTCACCGTCCTGGACGACGTACTCTCGCCCCTCGCTCCGGATCTGCCCGTGCTCCCGCGCCACCTTGTACGATCCGGCCGCCACGAACGCCTCGACGCTGATCGTTTCGGCGCGGATGAAGCCGCGCTGGAAATCGGTGTGGATCTCGCCGGCCGCCTCGAACGCGGTCGATCCTTTGCGAATGGTCCAGGCCCGGACCTCGTGCTCGCCGACCGTGAAGAACGTTTCCAGTCCAAGCAGCCGGTACCCAGCGTGGATCAGGCGATCCAACCCCGGCTCGGCAATGTGGGACTCGGCGAGAAACTCCCTTCGCTCGACCGGAGTCAAATCGGCCAGCTCGGCCTCGAGCTTGGCCGAAAACGGGATCACCACTGCGTCCTCGTGGTGCGCGCGCACCGCGTCCCGAAGCCGTTCGACCCACACCCCGCCCCCCTCCGAGAGGTCGGTCTCGTCGACATTGGCGGCGTACAGAATGGGCTTCACCGTGAGCAAGCCCAGGCTTCGCAGATAGCGGATGGCCTCCTCGTCTTCGCCGGCCTCCCGGGCGCCGCGCCCCGCGTTGAGCTCCTCGACCACGCGCTCCAGGGTGACGACTTCGTCCGCGGCGTGCTCGTCGCCGGCGCGTGCCGTCTTTCGGGCCTTCTCGAGGCGCCGCTCGACCACGGCGAGGTCGGCCAGCGCCAGCTCGGTCGTGATGATGTCGTGGTCGCGCACCGGATCCACCGTTCCCGTGACATGCAACACGTCGGTGTCGGCGAAACACCGGACGACGTGTACGATCGCGTCCACACCGCGAATGCTCGCCAGGAACTGGTTGCCGAGCCCTTCACCGTGGCTGGCTCCCTCCACCAGCCCGGCAATGTCCACGAACTCGACC
>JABAOD010008166.1_pt2 | contig 19434 bp, 22 predicted proteins | sample 7062151 | NCBI WGS metagenome assembly JABAOD01 (sample SAMN14538626, study PRJNA623070) | marine sediment metagenome | biome: marine biome [ENVO:00000428]; feature: marine pelagic biome [ENVO:01000023]; material: deep marine sediment [ENVO:00002113] | place: India: Gulf of Khambhat ... | reverse complement strand
GCGGAGAACATGAGCGCATTGATGATGATGTCCCCCGCCAGGGGCATCCCCGGAATCAAGGAATTCGTCCTGGAGACCGTTCGGAACGCTGGACCGAACGCGTGTCCGCCGGTTACCGTCGGAATCGGACTGGGGGGAAACTTCGAGACTTGCGCGTTCTTGGCGAAGAAGGCCCTCTTCCGGAAGCTGGGATCCAGAAACCTGAAGCCGCATCTCGCTCAACTGGAGGAGGAGATCCTGGACGATATCAACGCCCTTGGCATCGGACCCCAGGGGCTTGGCGGCACCGTGACCGCTCTGGCGGTGCACATCGAGGAGGGACCGTGCCACATCGGCAGCTTGCCCGTGTCGGTCAACCTGGAATGCCACGCTCACCGGCACAAGGAGGCCGTCTTGTGAAGTCGCGCGCGGTGGCCCTCGAGACGCCCCTGACGGACGAGGACGTGAGGGACCTCAGAATCGGGGATCGCGTGTCCCTCGGGGGAGTCATCTACACTGCCAGGGACGCTGCCCACAAGCGTCTCATCGAGGCCCTTGAGAAGGGCACGTCCCTTCCCATCGATCTGAAGGGTCAGGTGATATACTACGTAGGACCCACGCCGCCGAGGCCGGGGAGGGTCATAGGATCGGCGGGACCCACCACGTCAATCAGGATGGACAGCTATGCGCCCCGACTCATCGAAGAGGGGCTGAAGGCTACCATTGGGAAGGGATATCGCAGTCAGCCTGTCGTGGATGCCATGGTCAAACACAAGGCCGTGTACCTTATCGCAGTCGGAGGAGCGGGGGCCGTCCTCGCGCAGAGGATCACGTCGGCGGAGGTCATTGCCTACGAGGACCTCGGGACCGAGGCCTTGAGGGAGCTTCGGGTGAAGGACTTCCCCACGGTGGTCGCCAACGACACTCACGGTGGCGACATCTTCAAGGAGGGGCCGAGGCAATACGCCAGGGCCCAGACGTGAGCCGCTGCTCCGTTCCGACGTTTCCTCAGAAAAGCTTATCCAGATGACCCCTCCTTCTGCCCTGTCAGAAGGGATGTTGGAGGGCACTCATGGTAGAGCTTCTTGACGCCTTCCTGGCCGGCGGCCTGGCAGTGACCGCATCGTTGCTCGCCTGGGTCGTCTTTCGCCTCGCCAGGCGCCCCAGTCGGTACGACCCGGAGAGCCTGGAGACCGCCCTACGTGCGAGCTTTGCCCAGAGCTCCGAGACCTTCAAGGGAGCCTTCGCCACATCGATCAAGGAGCTTGGCCTGATTGAGGACATGGGGAGCATCAAGAGCACGGCGCAACAGATCCTAGACTCAGCCTCCAGCCTCCAAACGCTGTTCCAGGTCAAGCGCGGGAGGGCCCAGTTTGCCGAGTTCCACCTGGAGGAGCTTCTGCGGGACGTCTTCCCCTCCGGGCGACTTGGCATACGGAAGCGGCTCCCGGGAATTGGCATTCCAGATGCCTCTCTCGACACCCCCGAGGGCATCGTCTGCATCGATGCCAAGTTTCCCCTGGACAACTACAGAAGAATGGTGGAGACGCAGGATGAGAGGCAGAGGAGGCAGCATGCCAAGCGCTTTGCCGCCGACGTGCGACGCCACGTCGATAAGATCGCTGACGACTACGTCAAGCCAGAGGACGGAGGGGTCCCCTTCGCCCTGGGATTCATCCCCGCGGAAGCCGTGTACCACTACTTGGCGGAGTCGGAGGGCGGACTCCTGAGGGACGCGGCCTCCCGAGGCGTGACCGTGGTCTCTCCGAGCACCCTGGTCGCCTCCTTGAACCTGCTGGGAGCATCCTTGCGGGCCCAAGAGATTGCTGAGAAGGCGAAGGACATAGAGGATCGGCTGCGGAGGCTGGAACGTGGCTTCGAGGAGTTCGAGGGGAATTGGACAACCCTTCGGACCCACCTGAACAATGCGTACGGGAGGATGGTGGATGCCGACAAGTCCTACGGGAATCTTCGGCGCGCATTCCGCAGAGTCGCGCGGCTGGAGGACGAGGCGACGGTGGGGGCGCCGCCAAAAAGGCAGAAGTATTGGTAGCCGGATGTCGCTGTGGATGCTTCAGCTCACCTGCTACGGCGGGGTCGGTGAGATCGGGGGAAACAAGTTCCTCCTGGAAGCCGGGGACGTTCGCCTGTTCCTGGACATGGGCCAGACCTTTCAGTTCCTGAAGGGATACTTCGTCGACCCATGGCTCATGCCCAGGAAACGATTCGGCCTCCGCGACCTCCTCACCCTGGGCCTCATGCCCCGAATCCGAGGTCTGTACGATCGCAAGGCACTGAAGGGGACGGGGATGCGATGGACGCCCCCGGAATTCGATGGCGTGTTCATCAGCCATCCCCACTACGACCACATCTTTCACCTCGCCTACGTTGATCGGGACATCCCCATCCACCTGGGTGAGACGGCCCACACCATCATACGGTCCTGGGAGGAGTCCTCCTCGAGGATCGACATGGGCCCTCATGACTATCGGACGTTCCGCACGGGTCGGGTCGTCCGCGTGGACGGCATTGAGGTGCAACCCATACACGTGGACCACTCCGTTCCCGGCGCCTACGGCTTTCTCATCCACACCGCCGAAGGGACCGTGGTTTACACCGGGGACCTTCGGTGGCACGGTCCACACGGCGAGATGACTGATGACTTTATGGAGGCCGTCATGGAAGCCCGGCCCCTGGCCTTGATCACGGAGGGCACCCGCATGGAGCCCAAGGAGAGCAGGGTCGACTACAGCGAGGGCCAGGTCTTGGAGGGCTCCACGAAGATCATCCAGCGCGCGGGAGACAGCCTTGTGGTGGCAACGTTCTACCCGAGGGACATCGACAGAATGAGGACCCTCTACATGGCGTCGGGGGAGGGGGGCAGGGAGTTCATCACCTCAGCAAGGACGGCCTACCTCCTCAGGGCGCTGGAATCCGACCCTGGACTCCACTTCCCGCGGGTCTTCAGCGAATACGACGCGAAGGCCTACTTCCGGGAGATGGCCAGTTCGAAGACGTGGGAGAGGGAGCTGAGGGACTATCTAGGCGACCGGGCAGTGGACGCTGAGTACATCCGAGAACACCAGGGCGAGGTCGTGCTGCAGCTAGACTTCTCGCATTTGGCCGAGCTGGTGGACATCGCCCCTGATTCGGGAGGACATTTCATCCACTCGAAGAGCGAGCCCTTCCAGGAAGACGACATAGAGGATGAGATCCTCCGGAACTGGCTTCGCCGCTTCAGCCTCGTCCACCATCAACTACACGCGAGCGGCCACGCCAGCCGGAAGGACCTGGAACAGATGGTGGACCAGATGAGTCCGCGCAAGGTCATCCCCGTGCACACAGAGCACCCGGAAATGTTCGTGGGCTTGGCAAAAGATGTGGAGCTGCCGGAGGTGGGCCGACCCATTTCTCTTTTGTCAGGAAACGCGTTTTAGACAGCCCAGCGCCGTGCGTTCCACGATGTCCCCCTCCCGGATTCGGAGGGAGGCACCTCGGGTGGCGAACGGTTGCCACCTTGGCCCTTTGATGCCTTGTATCGGGCAGTCTCCACATCGAGGTCAAACTCAAGATCGGCCTTAGTGACCTCCGTCCGGAAGACCTTGGCAGCCTCGAACCTGACCTTCCTCCTCTTCCTGGGCTGACGAAGCGCCATGCTTGCCGCTGGCTCGGTAGGCAGAAGAAGCTTGCCCCATGGTTATCTAGACCGAGAGAGTCTCAGACGAACTTCCCGTTGGAAACGATTTCCGTTCCGTCAAGCTCCACCGTAGCCTTCAGGACCGTGGCTCCCCATTCGAACGTGGTGTCGTTCTCGCCACCCAGATAGTCGTTGTTTCCGATCCCGATGCCCACGACGCCGCTGGAGAACCAATCGGTCAGGTTGAAGCCCAAGGGCCTGCCACGAGGATTCAGCCCGAGGCTGAAGGCGGCAATCCTGTCCTTGTCTCCGGTGGCCGCTCCGTAGAAGTTTTCCCACGTCTGTTTGTTCCTGCCGACGGTGTACTCTTTGAGGACGCCTCCTTCGAAGACCCAACGGACGCTCGTCAGCACCCTGCCCCACAGGGCCATCTTGTCGAAGACCACCGTGCCGTTGGCCGTTGTCTCCCGGGGCGCGATGGCGACGCTCCCCGCCGGGAGGGACGCCCAGAAGGAACCTTTCTTGATGTCATCGGAGTCCACGATCCCGTCCTCGACGTAGGCGGGGCGTCCGGCGACGTCGAACCGGATGTCGGTGCCGTTCTTCGCGGTGACGTGGACCTGCGTCGCACCTTCCAGTCGGGCTGCCATTTCCCGTCCCAGTCTGGCGATCTCCGTGAGGTCCGCGTTGAGGGCGCTCCGCACCGACCTCGACCAAGAGTCGTAGTTCAGGCCATACTTCACGGCCCGTTGAGGCGTTACGGTCCCCAGCTCCACGCCGACCCCTCTGATCTTTCGTTCCAGGGACTTCTCGTGGAAAGGCCGCCCCGCCTCGTTCATGGCACTGAGACGCTCCGCGGGCATCTTCTCGAATATCGCCGGGTCTTCGGGACCACCCAGGTGCGTGACAGCGCTCACGTAGTCGTAGGCGCTCAACATGAGCGGGGATGGCTTCTTGAGGTACTCCTCAGGGACATCGGAGAGATATCTGCGATAGGCTTCATCCGTGAACAGCATAACGTGCGGATGGGCCCCAACCTTGGCCGCTTCCACCTGCAGCGCCTCGGCAAGAGGCACGGTGTGCTGGAAGGTCTCGATGAAGTACTCCTCTCCTGCCTGAAGGGCTAGGCTCTTCCTGACAACTTGCTCTGCGAGCTTCTGCTCGAATCTACCCAATGTTCTTCCTCCTCATTGCAGACGAACCCTGCCTCTCTCCCCCTCGAAGGGTGCCCCCGTGCGGAGGCGCATACAGAACCCGTCCTTGCCGACACAATCGCTCGTCCGTTATATGGTTTCCCTCTTGGTCGACGGCGAGAGACGTCATCGAGTGAAGGCCAAGCCCAACTTCGCCAAGGCCGCGGATCCCAGGGGAAGGACATCCTCATCCACCTGGAAGTGCGGGCTGTGCAGGGACGCTGTCAGACCCTTCTTCTCGTTGCGCGTGCCCAGAAAGAAGAAACTCCCCGGCACTCGTTGCAGAAACCGGGAGAAGTCCTCTCCACCCATCGACGGGTTCACCTCTACGACCCCATCAGCCCCGAACACCTCGCCGAGCGTGTCCAGGGCCCTCGCCGTCACGGTCGCGTCGTTGACGGTCGGCGGATAACCTTCTTCGAATCTCAACTCATAGTCCGCCCGATAGGCAGCCGTTACGCCGCCTATGACCCGCTCAAGCCTCTCCTTGAGGCCGCTCCTTGTCTCCTCGTTGACCGTCCTCAGAGTGCCCTCCATGTAGGCCTCTGAAGGGATGATGTTGTCCACCGTCCCCGACTCCAACTTCCCGACGGTGAGAACGAAGGGTTCCAGCGGATCCACCTCCCGGGATGCCAGGGACTGCAGAGCGACCACGAGGTGGGCTCCCGCCACGATGGGGTCCACGGCGAGGTGGGGCTTCGCCCCGTGTCCTCCCTTCCCCTTGAGCGTGAGGTAGAATGTATCTGTGGCGGCCAGGAGCGCGCCCGCCCGGTAGCCGAGGCTCCCTGAGTCGAGGCTCGGCCAGGCGTGGAGACCAAAGACGTAGTCCACCTTCGGATCCTCCAGGACTCCCGCCTCGATCATGGGCTTGGCGCCCCCGGTTTCCCCCTCTTCCTCTGCGGGCTGAAAGATGAGCTTGACCTGGCCCGACAGCTCCTCCCTCATGTCCTGCAGAAGATGGGCGGCGCCGAGGAGCATGGCCATGTGGGAGTCGTGCCCGCAGGCGTGCATCCTGCCCTCGTGGACCGAGGCGAAGGGCAGCCCCGTGCGCTCGTCGAGGGGAAGTCCATCGATGTCCGCACGAAGGGCCACCACCTTCCCGGGCGATGACCCCTCAACGAGGCCAACGATTCCCGTTCCACCGACGCCCTCCTCGAAGTTCAACCCAAGTCCTTCCAGGGCGTCGGCGATGAGGCCGCTCGTCTTGGCCTCCTCGTAGGCTAGCTCGGGGATGCGATGAAGAGTTCGCCTCCACTCCACGATCTCGTCCTTCAGGTCCATGGCTGACTTGAGAACGGGGTCCGTTGTCCTCCCTCCAGAGAGCCGATAATCAGTCGGGTAAATAGGCCTTCGCGTGGAAGATTCGAACACAGAAGTTGACAGAATCGTGCCATCGTAATCAAAACCTTAATCCGTTGCCATGACCTAGATGAAATCGACAATGAAGTTCAAGCTAGACAGCACTGATGAGAGGATTCTGGAGAAACTCATAGAGGACTCCTCCAAGAGCCTCGCCCACATCGCGCGGGAGCTTCGACTCCCTCGACCCACGGTGAACTACCGCATCCAGCGGATGCGCAGACAGGGCATCATCCGGAAGTTCACCGTCCTCAGGGACTACGGCAAACTGGGGCAGGGGATGACGACGTTCGTCTTCGTCCGCCATGACCCGGACAGCGGCGTGACGGAGAAGCAGCTCGCGCAGCAGCTGGCGGAACTCCCGAAGGTCTACGAAGTCCACCTCATCACGGGGAACTGGGACTACCTGGTGAAGGTGCGGTCGGAGGACGTCGAGGAGCTGAGCGACTTCATCCTCTCGAAGCTCCGGTCCATGCGGGGGATCGAAAGGACCTTTACGAGCAGCGTGCTGGCCACGGTCAAGGATGAAGCCTGAAACCCCCCCTATCTGATTTTTGTCCCGGTGGTCTTTAATAGCTTGTATCTGCAGTGATAGCCCTGTCCCAGGGGAGGATATGCAGGAAGAGCTCCGGAGTGGCACGACGTACCTGGTCCGGGAGAAGAAGGGGAAGGCGGCCTTCAAGCTCTTCGCCGAGCAGGCGGCCCAACGGCAGGGCTTCTGCATCACGCGGAAGCACCCGGAGATCGCCCGGAGTCACTGTGGTGTCCCTGAGGGGGCAAGGCTGAAATGGCTGACCCCATCGGTGGGCAAGGACAGGGTCGATCCAAAGGCCCTTAACACCATGACGAAGTGTGTGTACGACTTCGTCCTCGAGTTCCCCCGAGGGACCATCCTCTTGGATGGAGTGGAGTACCTTCTCCTTCACAATGACTTCTCCAAGACCCTCCTGTTTCTCGAACATCTCAACGACTTCGTCATGCAGAGCGAGACCCTCCTCTTTGTGCCCATTAACCCTGAGGCCCTGAACGACCATGACATGGCCCTGTTGGAGAGGAACGTCGAGGTCCTGGAGGGAGAGGAGCTTGTCTCCAAGGCGAAGGTGGAGAAGTTCGTTCAGCTTATCGACCGATACCTCAAGGGCTGAAGGCCAAATCGTTATTCGACCTGATTCTCACTTCCAATCAGCAGTCCCCTTTCCTTAAATGCAGGCCCAGTCTGACGAGGCGCTATGGCCAAGCCGAAAGGGAATCCACAGGAGGCACCCGTCAACCTTCCGCACGCACGCGTACTCGCCACCGCCGAGGCCTATTTCGTCAGGTTCGCACTCGTGAAACTGAAATGAGCTGACCGACTCGGAGCCAAAGTTCTTATCCGTTCAGAGGTCGTTTCCGCGCAGAAGCAGGATGTTGACCCTCCAGGATGAGGAGCTCGAGAGAGAGCTGAGGCGAGAGCTCATCGTCCTTCTGCATGTGAACGAGGGAGAGTACGCGAGGCTGTCCGACGTCGATTTTGAGGAGGCCCTGCAAGGGCTTCGGGAAGTTCGAGGGTCATTGATTGCCGTGACCAATGAGCACGCCGCCCTCAAGATCTCAGTGCCTCCCCTCCTGCCGAGTTCTCGATTGCGGGAGGTCCTTCAGGCGGGGCTCAAAGAGGGGCTCGGCCGGGAGGCCGCCGTAAGCATTCGCCTCCTTCCGGAACTGGCCGACACGGTGGAGGCCGCCAAGGAGTTGACGGAGGACGGGCCGGAGGAGGGCACGTGGATTCTATGCTTCACGGATGAAATGGCAGCGGGCGAACCGTCTCTGCCGCTGTCAAGGTTGCGGGAGTTCTTGAACGACAGGGTCCGAGGCGACCTGCGCACGGCGTTCCCCGTGAACCACTACGACGTCCTGTGTATCTGGCAGGGTCCGACGAACCACGTGGTCTGGGGACCCGACGAAGTCATCTCCAGGGCCTACAGTGAGCTGGCGGGGGTGCCCGTTGGCTCGACGGCTCGGTCTCTCGAGGCCTCGGGGAGACTCGTGGCGAGATTCCATGCCTAAGCCACGGCTGTCGACAGAGGACTAAACGTCTCGCTCTTGACCCAAGCTCTCAAACTCTCCCTCCTCCCCGAGCTCCAGGACGTGGCGATACTCGTCGTGCAAGGTCTTGTCCGTGAGGACCACGCCGGTCCGGTAGGCAGACCGGGCGAGCAGATGGCCCGCCACTGGGTACGTCAGCATGAGGAAGACGATGATGGCCACGGCCTTGACGCTGATCGGATCGAATCCGAAGGCCAAGATGCCGGCGATGAGGATGCTGATTACCCCAATGGTGGACGTCTTGGTCACCGCGTGAATTCTATTGTAGACGTCGGGGAAGCGAAGGATGCCCAACGCGCCGCTGAAGTAGAAGAAGATGCCCAGGGCGAGGAAGACCGTGCCCACTATCTCCCGGACTAGGTCAAGCAAACACGTCCCCCCTCTGCAGGTACTTGGCGATGGCGACGGTACTGATGAAGCCGAAGATCGACAGGACCAGGGCCGCGTCGATATAGAGGGACGAGCCCTGATAGAAGGCGTTCAGGACGAGCAGGGCCGCGACGATGGAGACCACCGCCTCCAGGGCGACCACCCGATCCGGGATACTCGGCCCTCTCACGAACCGGTACAGGACGAGCGGGATGATGGCGACCAGGGCGATCATGGCGTAGGCGAAGTTCACCGCAGCACCCTCCTGACGTACCGCTCGACTTCCTTCAAATCCTCCCTGACCTGCTCCAGGTCCGAGGCGTTGATCGTGTGGACGAACATCAGCCCCTTGTCCATGTCCACATCCATGGTCAACGTGCCTGGAGTCAGCGTGATCGTGTTCGCCATCATGGTCACCTCCAACTCGCTCCTCCCCTCGATGTCCACGGCGAGAATTCCCGGGTAGACGGGGAGTTTCGGATGGAGGGCGCGATAGGAGACGTCGACGTTCCCCTGAATCACGCTGACGATGAAGAACGCTAGATAGCGAAGGTAGGCTGGAAGGCGGCGCACGACCCGGGGGAAAGCCTCCGCGAAGTCGGGCTTGATGATGGCCCGGGTGACCAAGGCCGTGATGATGCCAAAGAAGAGGCCCTCCAGGAAGGAGATGATTGTGAGGGAGCCCCGCAGGAACATCCAGGTGACGGCCAGAGCAAGGACGAGGTAGGGATACCGCCTCAACTCACCCCTCCCAACACTGCCTCGACGTAGAGGTCAGGATTCGCCACCTGAAGTCCCGTCTGGGTCACGAGGCCGACCAGGGGCTCAGGGAAGATGCCGAAGAGGAGGCACATTGCGGCGAGGCCCCCGATCGGGACCAACAGGGCGACACCTGGAGCCCTCCCTCGAGGCTCATTACCCCTGCCCCAGAAGATGTCCAGCCACGCTCGGAAGGTATAGAGGATGCTGAGGAAGGCGCCAACGAGGGCGATCAGGACGTAGACCAGTCTTCCCGAGTCGACGAGGGCCTGGAAGATCAAAAGCTTGCTGACGAAGCCGTTCATCGGAGGGAGGCCAGATAGGGCCATGACGCCCACCAGGAAGGAGGCAGCAAGGAAGGGAGAGGACCGGTACAAGCCCCCCATGCTGACCAACGACCGCTCCCGAGTAACGTGCATCACGCCGCCCGCGGCCAGGAACATCATGCTCTTGATGATGGCGTGGTTGATCAGGAAGAACAGGGCGGCGGCGATGGCCTGCCCGGTGGCCAGCCCAACTCCCAGAAGAAGGAAGCCCATCTGGCTCACGCTGCTGTAGGCCAACAGCCTCTTCAGGTCCATCTGACCAGTGGCCAGCAGGCCGCCAAGCAGAATGGTGACGAGGCCCACGAGGAGGACGACCTCCAAGAGGGGTTGAAAGCCCACGAAGAGGAGGGAGGTGAGGCGGATCATGCCGTAGGCTCCCACCTTGATGAGAATCCCGCTGAGGACCGCGCTCACGGGCGTGGGAGCCGAGGGGTGAACGTCGGGCAGCCAGAAGTGGAGAGGGGCTACGGCGGCCTTCAGGCCGAATACGGCCACGAACAGGAAGGCGATGAGGTCCAGGTGGGCCACCCCCGCTTCCCGGAGGATGGTGATCCGGACGGAGAGGTGGGCCATGTTCAGGGTCCCCGTCGTCCCGTACAGCGTGCCGATGGCTAGGAGCATGACGGCGGCCCCGATCAGGTTCAGCACGAGGTACTTGAAGGTGGCCTCCAGCTTCTCCACCCGACTGATGAGCCCGTCTGGGTCCCAGCTGATGACGAGGGCGTACGTGGAGAGTAGGATTACCTCGAAGAACACGAAGAGGTTGAAGATGTCTCCAGTCAGGAAGGCGCCGTGGACACCCGTGAGCAAGAAGAAGAAGAGGGGGAGGTAGGAGAAGCGCAACGAGTCTCTCTCCATGTAGCCAAGGCTGTAGACAAGGGCAGCGAGGAAGATGCCGGAGGCCACGGTCACCAAGGTGGCGCTCAGGAGATCGGCCACTAGGATGATGCCGAACGGTGGCGGCCAGTCGGAGAGAGGATGAACCTGAATGCCGCGACTGTAGACGTCAACCAGAAGGGCGAACGACAGGGAGAAGATGGCCAGGTTGGAGACCAGAGCAAGGGCCCTCTGGAGCCGGGGCCAGCGATAGAGGGGGAGGGCGATAGCGGCCGTGGCAAGAGGGAGTACGACAGGTAGAGCGACGACGACGCTCATCCCCGCAACCTCCTGTAGTCGTCAGCCTCGGTGCTTCCTTCCTCACGGATGAGGGTATAACTGAGTACCAAGGCGAAGGCGGTGACGCCAAACCCGATGACGATGGCCGTAAGGATGAGGGCCTGGACCAAGGGGTCGGCGGGTCGGCCGGCGAGGCCGATGATGGGAGCTACGTCCCCCGGGAACCCCACGGCGATGAGCAGGAGGTTGGCGGCGTTCGAGAGGATGCCCAAGCCGATGACCATCCGGATCGTGTTGCCGTGTCGGATGGCGTAGACGGCGACGCCAAACATCAACCCAATCACGAGGGCGAGGAAGCTAACCAGGGGTCCCACCTCCAGCGCTCCGACGGAGGATGGTCATTATCGAGCCGACCACAGCCAGGTAGATCCCGAAGTCGAAGCCCGCGGCGGAGGTCAGCTCCACGTGCCCGAAAAGGGGGAGATCCAGGCGGAAAAAGAGGTTGGTCAGGACGGGCAGGCCGTAGGCCATTGGGAGGAGGGCGAGAAAGACGGTGAGGAGGATACCTGCAGCGGCAATGGACCTGTAGTCAACTCCGAACCTCTCCTCCACGTACTCCTTACCGAAGACGAGGTAGAGGAGGGCGAAGACGCTGGCCGTCATGGCTCCAGCAATGAAGCCTCCCCCCGGCACGTTGTGACCGGAAATCCACAACGTCAGGGAGAACAGGATTCCCACGTACAGGACGACCCCCGTCATTAGCCTGGCCACGACACTAGTCAGAGCGCCACCTCCGCAGGAGGGTGTAGACCGCCAGCGAGGCCAGCACGATGACGGTGATCTCACCGAGCGTGTCGAAGGCTCGGAAGTTGGTCACGATGATGTTCACGACATTCTGGCCGCCAGTGAACGGCGCTAGGCCCGGATCGAGGTAGAAGGTCGCCACGGAGGGCAGGAGGAAGGCGGAGAGGGAGAGGCTCACGACGAGGGTTACTCCAAGAACCATCCCCGCGGCCAGAAGCGCATCCACGGGACCTCTCGGTTTCGAGGGTTGTTTCGCCCGGAACGGAATCCTGTAGACCACGATGAGGAAGATGACCAGGAAGACCAGTTCCACTAGAATCTGGGTCATGGACAGGTCTGGAGCGTTGAGGAACATGAAGGTCATGGCCAGGAGGAACCCCATGCCCGACAGGCTGAGGATTGCGTGGAGGATGTTCCGCAAGAAGGCGGCCAAGGCAGCGAAGATCACCAGCGCGACCAAGATGGTGACGATGGAGACATCGCGGGCGTCCCGAATCACCGGCATCTCGAGGGGCCCGAAGGAGAACGGCCAAACCAGGGATACGATGACGAAGAGGAACAAAATACCGGAGTACCTTCTGATGGAGCCGTTCTGCACGGCAAAGCCAATGGACCTAGAGACCCGCCTCGCGGCCCCAGCAAGACCCTCATAGATGCCATTGGGAGTCGCCCTGCCAAGGGCTTCGGCCCCTCGGCTCAAGACGGCGGCCACCGCTTCGTACTTCCACAGGAGGAGGAGACCGAGAGCGATAGAGACGGCGCTCATTGCCAGGGTCTCCCCAGAGACGGAGAGAAGGTTTGGTGCGAAGGCAGACACTCCATCAGGTTGGGCGATGGACGAGATCAGTCCCGAAACGATGGAAGGGAAGACGCCCAGGACGAGGGTCAGCCCCGCCAGAATCAGAGCGGGAACCGCCAACACCAGTGTCTCCCTGGGGGCCTTCGTGCTGCTCTCGCCCATGAAGATACGGGAGAAGAAGTACAGGCTATAGGCGAGCGTTAGGGCCCCCCCTAGAACCGCCAAGACCAGAGCCCAGATCAAGCCACTTTCGATCGTCGATTCGAAGTAGACTTCCTTGCTGAGGAAACCCCCAAGAGGGGGGAGACCCGCCATGGAAACGGCGGCTATCCCGGCCGCCACAGCCGTTACAGGCATCCTCTTCCTCAGACCCCCCAGGTTCCTGATGTCCGTCACGCCTGTAGCAAGGGTCACGCCTCCTGCCACGAGGAAGAGGGCGGCCTTCATGCCCACGTGGTTCACGAGGTGGAGCAGGCCTGCCTCCTGCGAGGTGATGGAGGCCAGTCCGAAGGCCGAGACGAGGAGCCCCAATTGGCTGATCGTGCTGTATGCGAGGATCCTCTTCAAATCCACGGAGCGGATCGCCAGGAGGCCACCGACTATCATCGTCGCCATGCCAAGAGGGAGGATGATGACGTTCCACTCAACCGAGGCCAGGGCAGGAAGGAAACGAGCGACGAGGTAGATTCCGGCCTTCACCATCGCCGCTGAATGAAGGTAGGCGCTTACGGGGGTGGGGGCCACCATGGCGTCAGGGAGCCAGATGTGCAGCGGGAACTGGGCCGACTTCGCCGCCACGGCCACAACGAAGAGGAGCAGAATGGGCAGCAGGAGGGGGCTGCCTCGAAGGGCGTCCCCAGAGGCCAACACATCTCCCATATCAAAAGAGCCCACGACCGACCAGACGAGCACGAAAGAAATCAGAAGAACCAAGCCGCCAAGGCCCGTGATAATCAGAGCCTTCAGAGCCGAAGAGATCGACCTTCTCTCGTCGCGCCTGAAACCGATCAAGAGGAAGGAGCTGATGGTAGTGAGCTCCCAGAAGACAAACAGGAGAATGAGATCTCCCGCCAGGGCCAATCCGAGCATCGAGCCCATGAAGAGGGACATGTAGGCGTAGAAGCGCGGCGTTTCACCCTCGTGGGTCATGTAGGCGTACGAGTAGGCGAGGATGACGGCACCTGCACCGGTTATCAGAACGGAAAACAGGAATCCCAGGGCGTCGAGTCTGAGGGCGAAGGCGAGACCCGCGGTAGGAACCCAAGGATAGGCCGCAGTGACCGGTCCGACGGTAAGCCAGATAGAGATGACAATGGCAAAGGACGCCACGCCAGAAGCAGCTGCAATGATGGGAGCCGTTCGGAGCCGAAACTGCTCGACAACGGGGGACACGAGGGCGGAGACAAAGGGTAGCGCCACCGCCAACGCCAACCAAGTTCCCGCTTCCACGTGTCCACTCCCGTCCAGCCGCTAAGACCGCTTCAGGGCTATCATCAATCCTCTTAAATAGGTGCGGCGGTCCCGTGGTCAACGCTTTTGAATCGACACGGCATTCGCCCCTCGGATGCTCGTACTCTCGCGACAGGACCTTGGGGAAATCCTCGATATGAGGACGGTCCTGGATGCCGTAGAGCGGGGGCTGGTGGAGCACGCCCGGGGAACCGCCACGATGCCCGCCAGGCAGATCATCCCTGTTGGCAAGGAGGGGACCATGTTCACCATGTCCGCCTTGCTGGCTGGGATGGGATATGCCGGGGTGAAGGTCGTCTCTGACTTCCCCCGGAGTGGTGAGACAGGAGTGCCCGCCATCAGCGGTGCCGTCGTCCTACTGGAGGGGGAAGGAGGACGGCCCCTCTGTCTCCTTGACGGCGGCTACGTAACCTCCATGAGGACAGGCGCCGCCTCGGCGCTGGCGGCCCGTTCGCTATCGTTGGTCGACAGTGAGACCGTAGGCATTCTCGGCACGGGAATCCAAGCCCGAACGCAGATCGTCGGACTTTGGACGGTAAGAGACGTGAACCTGGTCAAGGCCTTCAGCCGAGACCGCGGACACGTGAAGGACTTCAGCGAAGAGATGGCGAGTCAGCTCGGCGTTGAGGCCCTAATCGCTGACGCCCCTGAGGAGGTCGTTGCCGGGAGCGATATCGTGGTGACCGCCACGAATTCCACCGTCCCGGTGCTACCAGGCCGTTGGCTGGAACCGGGAATGCACGTCAACTCCATCGGGGGTGGGCCCGTGAGAGAGCTCGACGACGAGGTCTACAGGAGGTCCACCGTGACGGTGGATTGGAAGGAGGGCGCCCTGAAGGAGGCCCTCGACTTGCAGGAAGCGATCTCAACAGGTTCGTTCTCCCCCGAGCAGATCTACGCGGAACTCGGAGAGCTGGTTGCAGGGATGAAGCCTGGACGGACGGAGAGGGACGACATCACCCTCTTCCGCTCCATCGGCATGGCCATTGAGGATGTTGCGACGGCCGCGGTGGCCTACGAGAAGGCCCTCGAGGCGGGGATCGGCCTGGAGGTCGATCTCTAGGGCAAGGTTTATGCCGGGTGTGTCCTAGGGGCGCTGGGGGGTTCTCATGAAGGACACCTGTACCTTGGGGGTTGAGACGGCCCGGGGGGCTGGGGCGGCCTATGCGGACATGAGGGTTGCCGAGAGGCGCCTCAGCATGATTCGCATCAAGAACGACATCGTGGAGGGACTTTCCGACAACGCGAACTCCGGCTTCGGCATCCGGGTCTTGGCCGACGGTGCCTGGGGATTCTCCTCTTCGTCCATCGTGAACAGGAAAGAGGTCCAACGTGTGGCGGAGGAGGCGGTCCAAATCGCCAAGGCGTCTGCCCGAGTCAAAGCCGAGGACGTGACTCTCTCCGAGGTCCCCTCTCGGGAGGATACGTATCGGACGACCTGGAAGACGGACCCTTGGACCGTCCCCCTGGAAGACAGAATCGAACTCCTCCTGGATGCCCAGAAGGCGCTGGCCGTCGACGAGGCCATCAAGGTGAGGATCGCCAATTTCCAGGCCTTCAGGGAGAGGAAGTACTTCGGATCCAGCGAGGGTTCGTACCTCGAGCAGGAGATCCTCAACACCGGGGCCGGGATCGTGGCCATGGCCATGAAGGACGGCGAGGTCCACACAAGGTCCTATCCTGCCTCCTTCGGCGGCAACTTCAGGGCCGCCGGCTGGGAATTTGTCGAGTCGATGGACCTGGCCGGGAACGCCGAGAGGACGGGGCAGGAGGCGATTGGCCTCCTTGAAGCCAAGAGGTGTCCAGCGGGGAAGTCTGACATCATCCTGGGCGCCAATCAGGCGGCTCTGCAAGTTCACGAGTCCTGCGGTCACCCCACGGAGCTAGACCGTGTCCTCGGCATGGAAGCCAGCTACGCGGGGACCTCCTTCCTGACTCCGGACAAGCTGGGGACCTTCCGCTATGGCTCGGACAAGGTCAACATCGTAGCCGATGCCACCATTGAGGGTGGACTGGGGACCTTCGGTTACGACGATGAGGGGGTCCCGGCCAAGAGGGTTGACCTGGTGAAGGAGGGACTCTTCAAGGCGTACCAGAGCTCGCGGGAGACCTCTACACTATTCAACGAGCCGAGCAGCGGGAACATGAGGGCCGACGGATGGAGCCGCATTCCGCTCATTAGGATGACGAACATCAACCTGCTGCCAGGGGATTGGGACTTCGACGAACTCGTGGAGGATACCAAGGAAGGCCTGTATATGGAGAGCAACAAGTCCTGGTCCATTGACGATCGCCGACTGAACTTCCAGTTCGCCACGGAGGCAGCCTGGGAAATCAAGGATGGTCAGCTGGGAGGTCTCGTCAAATACCCGAGCTACACCGGGATAACCTACGAGTTCTGGGGAGCCTGCGATGCCGTATGCAGCAAGAACCACTGGGTCCTTTGGGGAGTCCCCAACTGCGGCAAGGGAGAACCAGGTCAGGTAGCTCGGGTCGGCCACGCGACCGCACCGGCCAGGTTCCGCGACGTCCGCGTGGGGGTGGCCTAGGTGGGGCTGAGCAGGTCTGAGGCCTTTGCGATTTTGGATCGAGTTCTTGAACTAAGTCCTGCGGACCAGACGGAAGCGTCCTTGTTCGGCCACAAGATCGCCCTCACGAGGTATGCCAACTCGGCGATTCATCAGAATGTTGCCACGACGGACGTGAGCCTCCTCGTCCGGCTGGTGTCCGACAAGCAGATTGGTATCGTCAGAACGAACACGACGGACGACGCGTCGGTGAAAGAAGCTGTGGCCACCGCCGAGAGAATCGCCAAGGCGCAACGACCGAACAAGGAGTTCGTATCACTCCCAGAGGGGGGCAAACCGGCCAAAGTTGAAGGCTTCTCCGCTCGAACGGCTGGTTCGACGCCCGAGGAGAGGGCCAATGTGGTGCGAGACGTCGTCTCCATTGTGTCATCCCACGGCGCAGAGCAGGCCTACGGGGCCTTCGAGTCGAGCACGTATTCCTTCGCCGTCGCCAATTCCCTGGGAGCCCGCGCCTTTGATGAGATGACGACAGGTCACCTGACGGTGGCAGCCATCAAGGAGCACGACGGCGACAAGGGATATGGCTGGGGAGAGGATCTCAACGTGGACATTTCGCAGATCGACCACGGCCGCATGGCAGCGGAGGCGGCGACGAAGGCGGAAGACTCCCTCGGAGCCAAGGCTATTGAGCCGGGCGAGTACGAGGTCGTGGTGGAGGACTACGCTGTCGCCAACCTGGTGCTGTATCTGGCCTACATTGTCTTCGGCGCACTCCCCTACCAAGAGGGTAGGTCGTACGTGACCGGGAAGTTGGGCCAGAAGGTGACTGGAGAGATGGCTACGGTATGGGACGAAGGCACGAGGCCCGGCGGGCTCCCGTTGGCCTTTGACGCCGAGGGCGTCCCCAAGGAGCGAGTCTCCCTCCTTGAAGAAGGAGTCGCCAAGAATGTGGTCTACGACTCCTATACGGCCGGGAAGGAGGGGAGGGTGTCCACAGGCCACGCCCTTCCGCCACCGAATCCCATAGGTCCCATGGCGGTCAACCCGTTCCTGAGAACGGGGGATTCCGATCTCGATGAGATGATTGCAGAAACCAAGAGAGGCATCTATGTGACCCGGTTCCACTACACGAACCCTGTGGACGCTCCGAAAGCGCTGATTACGGGAATGACCCGGGATGGAACCTTTCTCATCGAGGACGGAAAAATCGTCGGTCCCGTGAAGAACCTGAGGTTCACCCAGGGGATCATGGAGGCATTCTCTGGAATGTCCCTCGTGGGAAGGAGTGCGAGACCCCACCGGTTCTCCTCATGGCTCGGCATCGGCGCCTCCACAGTTCCTCCTGTCAAGATCGACAGATTCCGGTTCACAGGCGTGACTGAGTTCTGACGGGATGCGCTCACCACGCCCTCCTGGAACTCATTCCGGGAGGTAGAAGCTTCCCAGATCCCTCTTTCTCCTGAAGCGGTCAAGCGCCTGGTCTACTTCAAGAACCCCAGCGTCCGTAACTGCCGAGGCAACGAGCCTCCCAGGGACCCTTTCGAAGTAGAAGTTCAGAGCCTCGACCTCGCCACTGACCTCTCCCGGATCCCTCGACTCCTCTCGCCACGGGAGTTCTTGTCCCTCCAGCTCAACCTTGATCACCTCCAGCAGGGGATAGAAGGGGACTCCGGAGTCTTCGCAGGCCAGCGCCAGAGCCAACGTCCCGATCTTGTTCACGAGCTGGCCGCTTCTCAGGAGGGAATCTGCACCGGTGACCACCGCATCGCATTGGGGCACGAGACTCGGACCTGCCGCATCGACAATCACAAAGGCTTCGACGCCCACGGCTCGAAGGTCCTTGGTGAGCGCCACTCCCTCGCCCAGAGGCCTTGATTCGCCAACGTAGACGGTTAGGGCGGGAGATTGCTCACGGAGCCCCTTGAGCGCCTCAAACACATCGCTGCTGTAGCTCAGCGTCAACACCGTTTTGACACGCCTCAACACGGTCGGGGAGGCTTGCGCCACCGCCGTGCGAGCTCGCCGCAGACGGTCTCCCAGAGCTGCTAGCTTCCCCCAATCCTCAGCCCGGGCCAGCTCACACGCCATGGCGGAGGCATTGACAACTGCCGCCATCCACGGCTGGCCTCTCCGCATCAGCCTATGGAGAGCCTCGGCAGCGGCTCCTATGTTGTCGCCCCCCCGGAGTCCGGAATACGCTTCAATGGCTCGAAGGGCGAGGGGCAGTGCTCCAGAGCTCGTGTCGGAGCCAATCTCCGCTGCAATCTCCCTAACTGGGTCGGGAAGCATCTCCCATCGTTCTCTCGAAGTACCTTTGGAAGCCTCTGAGATTGTTCAGGATCATCTTTTCGACAAAGGGGCGAGAAAAGCCGCGGACGTCGCCATACCACTCATCGTAAACGGTTTTTGTGGCGCGGTGGAGATCACCACTCTTGAGGACTTCCTGACACTTCTCGCTCCACCTCGTGTACTCGGCCTGCTGGTCCCGGAGGGCCCTTTGAGCGTCCCGCCGAGGGCCGAAGTGGGTGAACAGCAGCGTCCTCGGGTTGAACCTAGCCATCGTCTCCATTGCCTCTAGGGCGACGGGGAAGTCGAACTCCGGATAAGGCGTTGTGGGAAGGAGCCTCTTGTCTTCAGGGAGGTATATCCCGGCGGAGTCTCCCGCGAACATCGCGCGGTTGCTCCTATCGAAGACGGAGACGTGGTGTCGTGCGTGGCCAGGTGTGTACAGGATTTCCAGTTCCCGTCCACCCAGGTCCAGGACCTCTCCGCCGCTGAGAGCGACCATTCGGCTTTCCGGGATGGGCTTCAACGTCCCGTACTCCTCGAAGGCTTCGCCCAAGGCCTGAGTCGCGCTCTCGAGCAGACGGTCGGGGCTCGCGAGGTGGGAGAACCCTCGTTCATGGACGAAGACCTTCGCCTGGGGCATGTGGTCCAACAGGAATCCAGCTCCGCCTGCATGGTCCAGATGGATATGCGTCACGACGATGTTCTCTATCGTAGAGAACTCCAC
>JABAOD010009738.1_pt4 | contig 19446 bp, 20 predicted proteins | sample 7062151 | NCBI WGS metagenome assembly JABAOD01 (sample SAMN14538626, study PRJNA623070) | marine sediment metagenome | biome: marine biome [ENVO:00000428]; feature: marine pelagic biome [ENVO:01000023]; material: deep marine sediment [ENVO:00002113] | place: India: Gulf of Khambhat ... | reverse complement strand
AGCAGCGTTTTCTGGATCGAGCGCGTGGGCGCGCCGCAGGTTGGAAATCGCCGCCTCCGGCTGCCCCATGTCGAGCAGCAGCTTGCCGACGTTCACGGTGGCCTGAGTATATTTCGGGTCCAGCTCCATCGCCTTCTTGAACGCTTCGAATGCTTTGACCAGCTCTCTGAGGGCTTTGTACGAAACCCCGACATTGTTGAGCACTCTGACGTTGTTCGGGGCGCGTTTCAGCACCGCTTCGTAGTCGGCGATGGCCGCTTCGTGCCGCTCCAGCCGCTGCAGGATGCCCGCCCGCAGGAACAGCGGCTCGGGCACGCCCGGCGCCTCCGCGACGAGGGCATCGAAGATCGCCAGCGCCCCTTCGAGATCGCCGGTATCGCGCTTCGCATAGGCCAGCGCCACCCGCCATGCGGGCGGCGGGCGGCGCCCGCGTTTCTGCGCCGCGGCGATGCCGCGCTCGATCAGCGGCACCGCCTCTTCGGCCCGCTTCGTCTTCTGCAACAGGTCGCCGAGCAGCACCAGGGCATCCGGATGTTCCGGGTCCGTCTCGAGCGCCGCGCGAAACCCCGCCTCGGCGCCCTCAAGATCTCCTTTCTTCTGGCAAGCGAGCGCCGCGTCGAGGGGCGATATCTTGTTTCTGGTTGCGGTCATCGCCCGGTAACTTGCCCGATTCGATCCGGAATGCAAGTGCGACGTTGCCGGAGCAGGCGGCAGGCCCTGCGGGGCTGGCAATCCCGGCCGCGGCCGTATAAACGATGTGCGATGAGCGGCGCCATCCTCACCTCCGGTTCCGGCAAGACCGCGCGGGACGAGAACTTCCCGGTCGGCTCGATCCTGCTGCCGGCGCGGCTGCGGCCCCATGTGGCGGCGTTCTATGCCTTCGCGCGGGCGGCCGACGACATCGCCGACGATGCGGACCTGGCCGCCGAGGACAAGATCGCGCGGCTCGACCCGCTGGCGGCGGCGCTTCGCGATGGCGGCGACGGGGACGAATATGAGATTGCGGCGCGCATGCGGGCAAGCCTTTTGGAAATGGGTGTTGCGCCGCGCCACTGCCTCGACCTGCTGGACGCCTTCCGGCAGGACGCGACGAAGCGGCGCTACGGCGACTGGGACGAGCTGATCGCCTACTGCCTGCGCTCGGCGGCGCCGGTCGGGCGCTACCTCATCGACCTGCACGGCGAGGACCGCGCGCTGTATCCCGCGTCGGACGCGCTGTGCGACGCGCTGCAGCTGCTCAACCACCTGCAGGACTGCGGGAGCGATTATCGCACCCTCGACCGCGTCTACATCCCCGAGCCCTGGTTCGCCGCCGAGGGACTGACGGTCGAAGCGCTCGCCGCGCGGCGTTGCGAGCCGACCCTGCGGCGGGTGCTGGACCGCGTGCTCGACGGTGTCGACGATCTGCTCGCGGCGGCGGCGCCGCTGGCCGCCGCGCTGCGCAGCCGGCGCCTGGCGATGGAGGCGGCGGCGATCCACGCGATCGCGCGGCGGCTCGCCGCCCTCCTGCGGCGGCGCGATCCGCTGGCCGCGCCGGTGCGGCTGGGTCGTATGGCCTATCTCGTCAGCCTCGCCGAGGGGGTCGCGCGGGAGGGGGTGCGCCGGCGCCGCGGCCCGATGCGATGAAACGAGCCCATGCGTTAGGGTTTTCTGCGGATCTTAAGGCCCGGTGCTTCACAAGCGGGGCGCAGCGGCCGATAATCCGCGCAAGGCTTGACCAATCGGGACCTGCAAGAGAGGCCGCATGCAGTTCTTCGCATGGGGGATCAACCGGCCGGGCGTAAAGGAGGCGCGCGCGGCCCTCCTCCACGACCACTGGGATTTCATCGACCGCTACGCCGACCGGCTGATCGCGCGCGGCCCGGTCCTCGACCCCACGGATCTCAGCGTCGTGACCGGCAGCATCCATATCGTCGACCTCGCGGACGAGGAGGCCTTCCGGCGGTTCGTCGACGACGAGCCCTTCGCCGCTGCCGGCCTGTTCGCCGAGATCCACCGCCGGCGCTTCCGCCTGGAGCTGGGCCGCACCCAGTTCGCGTTCGAGAGCACGCCCGGCCAGCCGCGGTTCTTCATCCACTGCCCGGCGCGGGACGGGGCGCGCGCGCAGCAGCCGGCGCTCGAACAGGCCCACGAGTCGTATTGCCGGTCCTTCGACCGCCACGTGGTCTGCCGCGGCGCGCTGCTGGACGGCGCCGGCGCTTGGGACGGCGCGCTGTTCCTCGTCGAGTTCCCGTCGCAGGACGAGGCCGCGCGTTTCCTTGCGGGCGAGCCCTACAACGCCGCCGGCCTGTTCGCGGAAAGCCCGATCCGGCGCTGGACCATGGGCGGCCGCGAGAACCTGAGCGCCGTCGGCGCCCTGAAATAGATGCTGAGCGCCACGACGGGCTGGCGCCGGCGGGCGGGTCCTGTATAAGAACTGCGGATGCGAAGGCGGCGGGATGGATGCGATCGTGACGGATGCGGAAGCCAGGGCGCAGGTTCGGCGGGTCGCGGCCAGGTCCGGCTCGTCCTTCTACTGGCCGATGCGGCTGCTGCCGCCGGACCGCCGTGACGCCATGTTCGCGGTCTACGCCTTCTGCCGCGCGGTTGACGATATCGCCGACGGCGAGCTTTCGGTCGCCGAGAAGGCGCAGGCGCTCGACGCGTGGCGGGACGAAATCCGTCGCATCTTCGGCGGCACGCCGGAGACCGCGACGGGCCGCGCACTGCAGGACGCGGCGCTGCGGTTCGGGCTCCAGCGCAGCGTCATGGAGACGATCGTCGACGGCGTGGCGATGGACGCGACGGGCGCGGCAGTCGCGCCCGACATGGACACGCTGGTACAATACTGCAACCGCGTGGCCAGCGCCGTCGGGCTGCTGTCGATCCGGATCTTCGGCGACGATTCCGGGCCGGCCCGCGAGGGCGCCATCGCGCTGGGCCATGCCCTGCAGCTGACCAACATCCTGCGCGACGTTGCCGAGGACGCGGACCGCGGCCGGTGCTACCTGCCGCGCGAACTGATGGAGGAGCATGGCGTCGCGTTCGCGGACCCCGCCACGGTGCCGCAGGACCCCGCGCTCGCTGCGGTCTGCGAGGACGTGGCGGAAGTCGCCGAGCGCCGTTTCGCCGCCGCCAGCGAGGCGTTCGCCGCCTGCGACCGCAAGGCCCTGAAGCCCGCCCTTGCGATGATGGAGGTCTACCGCCTGCTGCTGCGCAAGCTGCGGGCGCGTGGCTGGCGGCGACTCGACCGGCGGCCGCGGGTCGGCCGTCTGCGCGGGCTCTGGATCGCACTGAAATACACGCTGGCGTGACGGCGATGGCCGGGCGCGCGCATATCGTCGGCGCCGGGCTGGCCGGGTTGTCCTGCGCGGTCGAGCTGGCTGCGGCGGGCACGCCCGTCACGCTGTACGAGGCGGCCCGCCAGGCGGGCGGGCGCTGCCGGTCGTGGCATGATCGATTCCTCCGAAGAACAATAGATAATGGCAATCACCTGTTGCTATCCGGCAACAGTGCTGCACTCAGCTATCTGCGTCGCATCGGCGCCGGGGACGAGCTTGCCGGTCCACAAGCGGCGACACTGCCGTTCCTCGATCTCGCCACCGCGGAGCGATGGGCGCTGCGGCCCAATACCGGGCGCGTGCCCTGGTGGCTGTTCGCGCCGTCGCGGCGCGTTCCAGGCGGCGGCGCCGCTGCCCATCTGCGCGGGCTGGCCGCGCTCGCCCGGGCGCCCGCCGATATGACGGTCGCTGACGCGCTCGGCGACAACAAGCTGTACCGGTGGCTGTGGGAGCCGCTGGCGGTGGCGGTCACCAACACCCCCGCCGCGGACGCCTCGGCGCGGCTGCTGTGGCGCGCGGTGGCCGAAACCCTCGGCACCGGCGGAGCAGCGTGCCGGCCGCTGGTCGCCCGCACCAGTCTCGGCGCCGCCTTCGTCGACCCGGCGCTGCGGCTGCTGGCGGAACGGGGCGCCGCAATCCGCTTCGGCGCAAGGCTTCAGGCTATTGCCGCGGACGGGACGCGCGCCACCGCGCTGCGTTTCGCCGACGAGGATGTCGCGCTCGCGCCCGCTGACACAGCTGTCCTGGCCGTCCCGCCCTGGTCGGCGCGTGAGATCCTGCCGGAGCTGGCGGCGCCGGACCGCCACCATGCCATCGTCAACGCCCATTTCCGCCTGGCAGAGCCGGTCCGCCTGCCGGGCGGCGCGCCGCTGCTCGGCCTCGTCGGCGGCACGGCGCAGTGGCTGTTCGCCCGGGACGACGTGGTCGCGGTCACGGTCAGCGCCGCCGACGAGTTGGCCGGGCAAGAGAATGATGTGATCGCGGCCCTGCTGTGGCGGGATGTGGCCTCGGCGCTGGGCGGCGACGGCGAGACGCCCCCGCCCTGCCGCATCGTCAAGGAGAAGCGGGCGACCTTCGCCCAGACGCCTTCCCAGGCGGCGCGCCGCCCGCGGACGCGCACGGCGCTGGCCAACCTGTTCCTCGCCGGCGATTGGATCGACACCGGCCTGCCCGCCACCATCGAGGGCGCCATCCGCTCCGGCCGCGCCGCGGCGCGGGCGATTGCGCCCCATACCGGTTAGAACGCTGGAAACCGGCGCCCTCCTATGCCACATAAGGGCCGATTTGAACCGGCAAACCCCAGACCACCGGAGGTCAGCACCCGTGCCAGCGAACGAAAACCTTGTCCTGGCGCTGCCCAAGGGGCGCATCCTCGAGGAGGTGACGCCGATCCTGCGGCGCGCCGGCATCGCGCCGGAGCCGGCCTTCGACGACCCGGCGAGCCGGGCGCTGCAGTTCGCGACCAACGTGCCGGAGCTGTCGATCATCCGCGTGCGCAGCTTCGACGTCGCGACCTTCGTCGCCTTCGGCGCGGCGCATCTCGGGGTCGCCGGCAACGACGTGCTGATGGAGTTCGACTATCCCGAACTGTTCGCGCCGGTCGACCTCGGCATCGGCCGATGCCGGCTTGCGGTCGCCGAGCCGAGGGAGATGCGCCGCACCGACGATCCGACCCGCTGGAGCCATATCCGCATCGCCACCAAATATCCCGAGATCACCCGCCGCCATTTCGCTTCGCGCGGCGTGCAGGCCGAATGCATCAAGCTGAACGGGGCGATGGAGCTGGCGCCGGGGCTCGGCCTGTGCCGCCGCATCGTCGACCTGGTCTCGACCGGCAAGACGCTCGAGCAGAACGGCCTCGTCGAGGTGGAGACCATCGCCGAGATCACCAGCCGGCTGATCGTCAACCGGGCGGCGCTGAAGACCCGGCCGGAGCAGGTCGGCGGCTGGGTCGAGCGCATCAGGGAGGCCGCCCATGCCGCGTAGGCTGAACGCCGCCGACCCAGGCTTCGAGGCAGAGTTCGCGGCGCTGCTGGCGGCCAAGCGCGAGGCCGACGTCGACGTCAACGAGACGGTGGCGGCGATCCTCGCCGACGTGCGTGCACGCGGCGACGATGCGGTGATCGAATATACCGAGACGTTCGACCGCATCGCGCTCACGCCGGAGACGATGCGGTTCACGGAGGCCGAGATCGACGCCGCGGCCGCCCAATGCGACGCCGACGCGCTCGACGCGCTGAAGCTGGCGGCCGCGCGGATCCGCGCCTTCCACGAGAAGCAGTTGCCGACACCGCTGTCCTACACCGACGAGGCCGGGGTCCGGCTGGGCCAGCGCTGGACGCCGGTCGGCGCGGCCGGGCTCTACGTGCCCGGCGGCACCGCGGCCTATCCGAGCTCGGTGCTGATGAACGCCCTGCCGGCGGCGGTCGCCGGGGTCGAGCGCCGCGTCATGGTGGTGCCGACGCCGGACGGCGCGGTCAACCCGCTGGTGCTGGCGGCGGCGCGGATTGCCGGCATTGCCGAGATCTACCGCATCGGCGGCGCCCAGGCGGTGGCGGCGCTGGCCTACGGCACCGCGACGATCGCCCCGGTCGACAAGATCGTCGGGCCGGGCAACGCCTAGGTCGCGGCGGCCAAGCGGCAGGTCTTCGGCACCGTCGGCATCGACATGATCGCCGGCCCGTCGGAGATCCTGGTGGTCGCCGATGGCGACAACGACCCGGCCTGGATCGCCATCGACCTGCTCTCGCAGGCGGAGCACGACGAGTCGGCGCAGTCGATCCTGATCACGGACGATGGCGACTTCGCCGCCGCGGTGGAGCGCGCCATCCTCGCGCATCTGAAGACCTTGCCGCGGGCGCCGATCGCCGCCAGGAGCTGGGAAGACTTCGGCGCGATCATCCTGGTCAACTCGCTGCACGCGGCGCCGGCGCTGGTCGACCGGATCGCGCCGGAGCATCTCGAGCTGGCCGTGGCCGAGCCCGAAGCCCTGGCCGACGCCGTGCGCAACGCCGGCGCCATCTTCCTCGGCCGCCACACGCCGGAGGCGATCGGCGACTACGTCGCCGGGCCGAACCACGTGCTGCCGACGGCGCGCAGCGCGCGCTTCTCCTCCGGCCTCGGCGTCGCCGATTTCATGAAGCGGACCACGACGGTCGCGTGCGATGCGGACAGCCTGTCGCGCATCGGTCCGGCCGCGGTCGCCCTTGCGGAGGCGGAGGGCCTCGGCGCCCACGCCGCCTCGGTGGCGATCCGTCTCAACATGGGGCCGCAGGACACGGAGTGATGGGCGAGCACCGGATCGTCTCGCTGAATCTCGACGAGGAGACCGTGGTGCGGCGCAGCCCGGAGGTCGAGCACGAGCGCGCGGTCGCCATCTTCGACCTGTTGGAGGAGAACCGGTTCGCCCCCCTCGGGCATGACGGCGGGCCGTACGAGGTTCGCCTGTCGGTCGAGGACCGCCAGCGGCTGGTCATGGACATCCGGCAGGAGAACGGCGATCCGGTCGCCCGGGTGACGATGTCGCTGACGCCGTTCCGGCGCATCGTCAAGGACTACTTCCAGATCTGCGAGAGCTATTTCGACGCCATCAAGCGGCTGACGCCGTCGCAGATCGAGACCATCGACATGGCGCGAAGGGGGCTCCACAACGAGGGCTCAGACATGCTCACTGAGCGCCTCAAGGACAAGGTCGAGATGGACCGCGACACCTCGCGCCGGCTGTTCACCCTGATCTGCGTCCTGCACATCCGGGGCTAGGCGGGCCGGGCAATGAGCGAACTGCCGGGAGCGGTGCTGTTCGCCTGCACCATGAACGCGATGCGCTCGCCGATGGCCGAGGCGATCTTGAAGCACCTGCACGGCAAGCGGGTATTCGTCGACTCCGTTGGCGTGCGGGTCGGTGAGCTCGACCCGTTCGCCGTCGCGGTGATGGAGGAGATCGGCATCTCGATCGAGCGGCACGAACCCAAGACCTTCGCCGACCTTCACGACAGCTCGTTCGACGTGATCGTCACGTTGTCGCCGGAGGCCCAGCACAGCGCCGTCGAGATGACCCGCACCATGGCCTGCGAGGTCGAGTTCTGGCACACCTTCGACGCCTCGATCGTCGAGGGCAACCGCGAGACCCGCCTCGCCGCCTACCGCCAGGTGCGCGACCAGCTGATGCAGCGGATCCTGGAACGGTTCCCGACGACGGGGCCGGTCGCGCTATAGCTCCTTGGAGACGTCGACCCGACGGACGATAGATCGCTTCCGGTCTTGGCGTCCCGTCATAACCGCAACCGCGTTCGCCGTGAGCGGCCGTCGGCCGGCGCATTCCGTCTGGCGCGTGCCAGATCGTCGGTGCTTGTGGCGGTTATTGTGATGTGCCGGGCTGTACAACTTCAGGTATTATTTCGGATCAAGAATTGGTTTCAGGACGTCGCCTCCGCCCCGAGCGATCAAATGGTAGGCCAGCGCCGTTTTCGGCGTCCCGTCCTGTTCCGGAAAACCAACATCCACGTCACCATCAGCCAAAGTATCTCTGGCACGGGTAAGAGCGTGAGCTTGCTCTGGCGTGAGGAGGTTACGGCTATGACACACTTCCGATTACCCATCTCTCTCGTAGCATTGTGCGGCGTCATCTTCGCGGCGGCCGGCGCACGATCCGCGGACGCACCGCCGCCTGCATCGACCGCTATGGCGGATCCTGCCGCGGCTGCAGCCACGTTGCTCGATCTTCCGGGCATCGAGACGCTGACCGCCGAGTCCGATTTCACGACCTTCATGAGGCCGGGCGTGCCGCCGCAGCTGCGCCAGCGCGCGTTGCGCAAGCTGTGGTCGCTCGATCCGCAATTCGCGAACGTCGACGAGCTGGGCGACTACGCCGACGACTATTCCACCGCCGAAACCCGCGCCTTCGCCGAAGTGCGGCGCCGGACGGCGCCGGGCGAAACTGCCGATGGCCGTGGCGCGAAGGTTCCCGTGGCATCCGAAGTTCAAATGCCCGATCTTGCTGAGATCGACACGTTGACGGGAGATTCCGATTTTGCGGTCTTCATGACAGACGCGGCCCCCGCCCAACTTCGGCACCGTGCGCTTCGCAAATTGTGGTCGGTCGACCCGCGGCTCGCCACCGTGGATGGGCTCGGCGATTACAATGCCGACTACACCGTCGTGGGTGCAGCATACGTGGCCGGGACACCGGTCCAGATGACGGTCCAGCTGGGCACCGAAAAGGACGAATTCATCATCACACCGGCGCAATTGCGGTTCGACACCAACGAGCGTTACGAGCTCGTTGTCGCGAATCCGAGCGATACGACCCACTATTTCTCGGCGACCCAGTTCGGGGCCAGTGTGACGACGCAAAAAGCCGTCCTGTACGATAACGACCGCCGCTTCGTAAAGATTTGGCTTAACGAAGAAAGGCCGGACAGTGCAGCGTCATTCCCGGCCCAGCTGACGCGAGGGGTCAAGATCAGGCCCGGCGGTGCGGCCCATTGGATCTTCACTCCCACGCAGGCAGGGCAGTTTGATTTCGGTTGCGCAATTGCGGGCCACAAGAAGCAAGGGATGGTCGGTTCGATCAGCGTTGGACTCTAGCTGCGCCACCCCGCGTGCCACAGGTTGGGATCGGACGCTGCCACGGGAACGTCCCATCTCTGTGCGGGCCCTCGGGCCCTGCACGGCCCTTGCGATGGCCGAAAATAGGCGGCCGGTTCTCGCAAACCGGCCGCCCCGGAGGTACATGAAGAAAGGTCCCGGGCCAGTCCGGTTGTCCAGACGGTCTACCCGGTAAGCCGGCGCCGGAGCGGCAATCCTTGCAGATTTCCGTCTCGCCGGACGGAGGGGTTCATCCGACTGTCCCCTGCAGGACGTTCCTGCGGAGCCCGCGCCGGCCGACCTTATTCTTTGACATCGTAGCGACGCGCAAACAAGTCAAGCCACTGTAAGAAAAATAGTTTGACCGCGTGAGATGCCGGTCCGTTGCGGTTTTCCGCGATCGCCGACCGGCCCGAAGCGAGCGGGAATCGCAATGGATCCTGCGCTCCGCCATCAGCTTGCAGTAGCGTCCCGTGAGTCGCGAACAACGTATCAGGGTGCGACAATTTGTACGTTGCGCCAAGTGGACAATCGGAAGTATGCAATTAAGACGCATTCGCAACTACTCCCTCGACCGACAGCAATGTCAACCAGTCAGTCAATTCCGTACCGGTGTGGCAAACGCCCCCACGTTAGCGCCTTTGGCCGCCTTGTTTCGGTGTTCGCCATTCTCGCGCTCTCGACGTCCCTCCTCGTTGCGATGCCGCGGGCCACGGCCGCAACGTTCTCCTGGACGGCGGTGGCCGAGGACACCATCGCGGCCCTCGACGAAGCGGTGCAGCACCACGCGGCAGGCGACATCACGCAGTGCAAACGCGCCATCACCCGCGCCTATTTCGGGGTTTTCGAGGAACGCAAGATGGAGGCCGCGGTACGCAAGATGATGGGGGAGAGCCATATCTTCATGGTTGAACGCCAGTTCAGCGCGCTGCGCCGCACGGCCGCCACGGCGACCCCGGCGGAATTCGGCGGCATCGTTGCGTCCTTGAGTGCGCAGCTGCGTGACGATGCGCGGCAGCTCGACGCGCTCGGCGTGCCGCAGGAGGTCTACGATGTGCAATAGGCCGTTGATCGCCGTCGCGTTCGCGCTGTTCCTCGCGGTCACTCCGGGCTCTGCATCGGCCACGCTGCCCGAGGTGGCCGACCGGCTGGTCGCCGAGGGCGACGCTCTGGTCTCCGCGTACCGGCCGGCTGCGGGAATCGACACCAGCGATGCCTTCTCGGATCTCTATTTCGACGTCTTCGAGGCCGGCGGCCTCGAGGCGGCGATCGGCCGCCGCGACGCCGCGCGCAAGGCCGAGATCGAATCCTATTTCTCGCGGATCATCAGCGCCAGCGCCAGAGGCGCCGCGGAAGCCGAGATCGCCGACGGCTGGCGGCAGCTGCGCCAGGCACTGGTGGAAGAGCGCACCCGTTATGCCGGGGCTGCCCCGGTCGCGAGCTGGCTGTCCACTGCGATCCAGGCGTTCCTGCTGCTGCTGCGCGAGGGCGTCGAGGCGCTGCTCGTGGTCGGCGCGCTGATCGCCTATGTCCAGCGCGCCGGCGGCGGCCGCGCGGTGCCCATGCTCTATGGCGGCATCGGCGCGGCGCTGGTCGCCAGCGTGGCGACCGCCGTCGTCGTGCGCGCTTCGGTGATCGGTCTCGACGGGCGCACGCTCGAGGCGGTGGAGGGCATCACCATGCTGCTCGCCGCTGCGGTCCTGCTGTATGTCGGCCACTGGATGCTGGCACGGCGCGAGGCCGAGCGCTGGCAGGGCTACATCCGCCGCAAGGTCGACGCGGCGGTGGCGACCGGCAGCGGCCTGGCGCTGGCCGCGGCGGCGTTCCTTGCGGTCTATCGCGAGGGCGCCGAGACCGTGCTGTTCTACCACGCCCTGCTGGCCGACGCGCGGGGGACCGAAGGCGCCGCGGTGCTCGGCTTCCTCGCCGCCACCGCCGTGCTTGCCGCGCTGTTCATGGCGGTGCGGACCCTGGGGCTGCGGCTGCCGCTGAAGCCCTTCTTCACGGTGACCGCTTCCCTGCTCCTCGCCCTCGCCTTCATCTTCGTCGGCAAGGGCGTCGTCGAGCTGCAGGTGATCCGCTGGCTGCCGACCACCGCCGTCGGGGGACTGCCACAGCTGCCGTGGATCGGCGTGTTCCCGACCGTCGAGGGCCTTGCGGCACAGGCGGCCTTCGTCCTGCTCGCCGGGCTGGGCCTGCTGCTGCCGCGGCCGCACGGGAGCCGGGCATGACGAGCATGCACCTGCCCGCCGACGCGCCGGCGCGCCGCGCGCGGCCGCAGGTGACAGTATCGATCGAGGCGTTCTTCGTGCGCCACCGCCACCGCCTGCCCTGGGTCCACGCGGCGATGTTCGCCGCCTTCGTCCTGCTGCTGCTGGTGCCGCCGTTGACGCCGCTGCCGGGCGAGCAGGACGGCGCGCTCGACAGCTACCGCCTGTTCGCCAACACCGTCCTGTGGGGCGTCTGGTTCCCGCTGGTCCTGCTGTCGGCGATCGTCACCGGGCGCAGCTGGTGCGGCCTCCTGTGCCCGATGGGCGCGGCCTCGGAATGGGCCAACGCGCATGGGCTGAAATGGGCCATCCCGGCGTGGGTGAAATGGCCGGGCACGCCGATCGTCAGCTTCGTCGTGGTGACGATCTGGGCCCAGACCATCGGCGCCCGCGACCACGTCGAGTCCTCGGCCATCCTGTTCGGCGGCGTCATGGCGCTGGCCATCGCCGTCGGCTTCGCCTTCGGCCGGGCCAAGCGCGCCTGGTGCCGCCACATGTGCCCGATCGGCCTCTTGCTCGGCGTCTATGCCCGGCTCGGCGCCGTCGACTTCCGGCCCAAGCGGCCGGCGCCCGGCGGCGACCGCTGGACCGAGGCGACCGCCTGCCCGACCATGATCGACCTGAAGCGCAAGACCGAGTCGCGCCACTGCATCGAGTGCTTCCGCTGCGTCAACCCGCGCGCCGGCGGCGGCCTTGCGCTGGCGCTGCGCCGGCCGGGCGCCGAGATCGAACAGATCGGCCGCCGCAACGCCGGGCTGGCCGAGGTCCTGTTCCTGTTCCTCGGCGCCGGCATCGCGCTGGGCGGGTTCCTGTGGCTGGTCCTCGACAGCTACCAGGACTTCCGGCTGTGGGCGGCGACGACGGCGATCCGCAACGGCTTCCTGTGGATCGGCGAGTCCGGCCCGTCCTGGCTGATGGCGGTCTTTCCCGCCGAGCGCGAGGTGTTCCGCTGGGTCGACTTCCTGACCATCACTGCCTACATGGCCGGCGTCATGCTGCTGACCGCTTCCGCCCTGTCGGCGACCACGGCGCTCGCGGCATTCCTGTCCGGCCGCCTCGGCGGGCACGGCACCTTCCGCCGGCGCTTCGTCGAGCTCGGCTACCAGGCGGCGCCGGTCGCCATGGTCTCGCTGCTGCTCGGCCTCGGCGGCGAGCTGTTCGGCACGCTCGCCCTCGTCGGCCTTTCGCCCGACGCCATCCGCGCGCTCAAGGTCCTCCTGTTCGCCGGCGGCGTCGTGTGGAGCCTCCATCTCGGCCGGCGCATCCTCGCCGCACAGGGCGTTCCGGGGCTGCGCGCCTGGCCGCCGCTCAGCGCCGGCAGCTTCGGCGCCGTGCTGCTCGGCGCCGCCTGGTACCGCGCCATCCTGTTCACCTGACCAACGATCGGACACAATCGGAGACACCCTCATGACCCCAGGATTTGAGATGATAATGAGACGCAGTCGCAACACAGACCCGAGCCTGCGGAAACCCCTCGCCATGGCCCTGCCCGCGATTCTGCCGACGGCAGGGGCGACCCCGCGGCGAACCCGCGCCGCACCCCGGTCGGCGGCGCAGCGCCCGGCCGCAGTTCTGGTCGCGGCGCTGCTCGCGATCCTGCTCGCCACCCTCGTCGCGATGCCGCCGGCCCGCGCCGGCGAGCAACCGGCGGGCGATCCGATCGAGCGCCACGGCATGGAGATCGCCGGCATCTTCCTGCAGGCGGTCAGGATGGAGCCGGCGGTGCCGGGCCAGGAGGCGGCGGACGCCGACATCCACCTCGAGGCCGACGTCGTCGCCCTGCCCGGCAACGAGAACGGCTTCGCCGCCGGCGCCTGGGTGCCGTACCTTAAGGTCGACTACGTGCTGACCCGCACGGGCAGCGACTGGCGGGCCGCCGGCACGCTGATCCCGATGGTCGCCTCCGACGGCCCGCACTACGGCGCCAACGTGAAGCTCGACGGGCCCGGGGAATACCACGTGCGGTTCGACATCGCGCCGCCCTCGGCGAACGGCTTCCTGCGCCATTTCGACCGCGAGACCGGCGTCGGCAAGTGGTGGGAGCCGTTCACCTACGACGGCGACTTCATCTTCGCCGGCGCCGGCAAGAAGGGCGGGTACTGAGGCTCCGTCCCTTCCCCGCGGCGGCGGCCGGTGCGCCCGGCAGGTGCGTCCCGGCCGCCGGCCGTTGCACAACGGCGCCGCCGGGCCTCGCACGCAGCACCAATGAAATGCAGCCGGCCGGCATGCATTCTGTGAACGTCGCCGAACGCTATCTCTTCGTGATCAAAAAGACCTGTTAATTAGTAATGTGTCCCCGTAATTCCAAGACCTGTTAATTAGTAATGTGTCCCCGTAATTCCAATGTGGCCCCGCAATTCCCCCGCAATTCCCGGTATTGGAGCCAGGTCGGCTCGTGACCCAAAGCCGTCATTCGGCGACGGGCTATTGCAGCCCGGCCTTGCGCATGCCTTCGAGGAATTTAGCCATCGGGCCGGCCGTGTACGGGATGTAACGCTCGAACCAGGCAATCGATATGTTGGGCTGCAGTTCCTTCAATCGCGCCAGAGCCGCGCGAGCCTCTTCGATTTGGCCTGCCTGTGCCAGACTGGCGACGTATGTTCGATGACCTCCGGTCCATCCATTTCGGAGTTGCACGGCCTTGCGGCCAAAGCCGACCGCTTCCGTGTAGCGCCCGGCGAGGTAATGAGCGACAGCCAGGCCCGCAATGAAGATGACATTCTGCGGATCGTGCGGACTCATGCGGATCGCCCGCTCGCAATGAGCGATCGCCTGATCCGATCGACCGTCATGCGACAAGGCGAAACCGAGATAGCCGTGGGCAGCCGCGAAGTTCGGGTTGAGATCGAGCGCGCGCAGGAATTCTTCCGCGGCGGTTTCGGTGCGTCGCTCAAAGAACGCCACGTACCCGAGCGCGAGATGCGCCCATGGGTCGCTTTCGTCGAGTTCCGTCGCCCGGATCGCGAGAGCCGACGCCTCTGCCAAATTCGCCCGCAGCGCCCTGGAACTCCAACCCATATGACTCGACAGCAACAACATGAAGGCCAGCATGCTGTGCGCCGTCGCATAGTCGGGGTAGCGCTCGACCGTCCGCTCGAGGATCGAGATGGCGGCCTCGCCTTCGGTCTTGGTCAGTCGCCAAAATAGCGAGTTCGCTTGCATCACCATGTCCCAAGCGCCGATGTCCCCGGGCGAGCGGCAGGCCGAGCGCAGGCCCTCGGCCTCCAAGAGCTTCGGCTCGATGGCGGCGACGACCCTGGTGGTGATCTCGTCCTGCAGCGCGAAGATGTCGGCCAGATCGCCGTCATAGCGGTCGGCCCAGATGTGATTGCCGGTCGAGGCGTCGATCAACTGTGTGGTGATTCGAACCCTGTTCGCGGCCTTGCGGACGCTGCCCTCGACGATGTATCGAACGCCGAGCTCTCGTGCCACACGCATCACGTCCACCGCCGCGCCTTTGTAAGTGAAGGTCGAGTTGCGGGCTATCACGAAAAGCCAGTGGACCTTGGAAAGCGCCGTGATGATGTCCTCGGTAATGCCGTCGGAAAAGTATTCCTGCTCCGGATCGCCGGACATGTTGGTGAACGGGAGAACGGCGATCGATGGCTTGTCGGGCAGCGACATGGCATTCGGTCCCGAGGTACGGGTCTCGACTTCGCCTTGTTCCCGCTCGATCCGATACACGCGAACGGGTCGCGCGATGTTCTTGACTTGCTGCTCGCCCAAGTCCTCGCACCGGACGTCAAGCCTGGTCCCGATCTGGTCATAAGCCTGCTGCGACAGGCATATGCCGCCCGGCTCGGCCAGGTTCTCCAGGCGCACCGCGATGTTGACGCTGTCGCCATAGATGTCGGATCCCTCCACGAGTATGTCTCCGACGTTGACGCCCATGCGCAGTCGAATCCGCTGCTCCTCCGGCAGGCCGGGGTCGCTCTGCTCCATAGCCTTTTGAATTTCCACGGTGCACTGGATCGCCTCGACGACGCTCGGGAATTCGGCCAGGAGCCCGTCGCCCATGAGCTTCACGATCCGCCCGCCGTGCGCGGTAATCTTCGGTTGCACCAGCATCTTGCGGAGGGATTTGAGCCGCGCCAGGGTCCCCGCCTCGTCCGCACCCATGAGGCGGCTGTAACCGACGACGTCGGCGGCAAGAATGGCAGAAAGGCGACGGGCCATGCCCGAGCTCCTTCGGGAAGAAGATTAGCGGCTCGAGCGGAGCGAGTCTATCCGAGTCGCGATGGAGGGGGATGTCGCGTCTTGGTTACAGACTGTCATGAGCGCAGCCTCGACCAGAGGACCGCTTTCCCTCTCCATGCAGACTCGGCCCCCTCACCCTCCTCGCCGAACGCCTTCCCCATGATCTCCGTTTTCTGCTCCGACCCGCTGGACGAGCCGAAATAATACGCGATCACCTGCTCCGCCTTGGCCGAGACGTAACCGACCAGCGCGCCGGCGAGGGCCATCCACCTGCGCCTGGCCGGTCAGCACGTAGCCCACGGTCCCGAAGAAGACGGCGATCACCGCCCCGGCCGGCGCCGGGTTTGCGTAGCCGCCGCGCGTCATCTCGCGCTGGCGGGCACTGGCGCGTTCGGCGGCGGCAAGAAGGGGGGTACTGCCGCCTCCCCCGCCTCCACGCCGCGGCCGGGGGCGCCGGGGGCGCCTCCGGCCGCAAACGGTCGGCCCCGCGCTGGGAGCTATCGGCCTAGTCGCCGGTAGTTGAATTGCATATCCTTGGATCCATGAGCCAATAGCCAAGAGGAGGGAATGCAATGTTGCGCATACTGATCGTCCTGGCATTCGCGTTGACGAACACCGCTTGTGCTCAGATCAGCCATCTTAACGTACCGGTCGACAATTTTGGCGGCATCCTGGCGAACAATTTCGGTGGCACCGGAACATTCGTCGTATTCGGCCCAACGGCGGGGGTTGGGCTCTCCCACTCCAATCCGGAATTTCCTGTAAATCCCGGCTTCGCATTTGTCATTACCGACGTTGACTATCAGCTCAGAGCGGGATTCGCAGCCGTGTGCAATCCCGCCGATGCCGGCAAGCCGATCAGCTTGGTGATAACCGTGGGAATCGTCCGGAACTATCTGCTCACCGGCAGGCTCGATGACACCTGTAGCTTTCGGGGCCGAGATTACATGACGGCGGGCTTCGTCGTGAGGGCGGGGCAGAAGCTTACCGGCGGTGCGAGCTGCACTGGATGTGTCGGCGAGCCTATTGCGCAGCTCCAGCTGCGGGGCTACGTGGTGCCGCAATCCGAGCCCTGAGCATCCGTCAAGAGGGGTCGGACTGAGCCTCCCCCGCCTCCACGCCGCGGCCGAGGCGCCCGGCAGGTGCGTCCCGGCCGCCGGCTGTAAGCGGCGATGGCGGCGTCGGGCCCCGGTCCCTCGCCGCGCGGTGTACGCTCCGCCCAGTTGGCACCGGGTCAGGGCCGGTCATGCGCCCGCACGCTTCGGGACGGCTCTCTGCGCGTCTTCGCAACCCCCGTCCGCCCCCCACCCCGCCCCCGCGCTTGACCCCGGCCCCTCGGCCCGGCACAACAGCCGGGCCGCTTCAGCGCGCGGCGACCGACGTCCGGGCTTACTCCATGACCTCAGCGAAGCCGCCCCGATTCGTGCTTGCCTCGGCATCGCCGCGGCGGCTCGAGCTGCTGGCCCAGATCGGCGTCGTGCCCGACGCGGTCGACCCGGCGGCGCTCGACGAGGTGCCGGTGCGCGGCGAGCTTCCGGCGGCGCACGCGGCGCGGCTCGCCGAGGAGAAGGCGGCGGCGGTGCGGGCGCGGCACCCGGACGCGGTGATCCTCGCCGCCGACACCGTGGTCGCGCTCGGCCGCCGCATCCTGCCGAAGGCCGAGGACGAGGCCACGGCGCGGCGCTGCCTCGCCATGCTCTCGGGCCGGCGGCACAGGGTCATCGGCGGCGTCGCGGTCGCCGGCCCCGACGGCGCGGCGCGGCGCCGGCTGGTCACCACCGCGGTCAAGTTCAAGCGGCTCTCGGCAGCGGAGATCGACGCGTATCTGGCCGGCGGCGAATGGCGCGGCAAGGCCGGCGGCTATGCGATCCAGGGCCGCGCGGCGGCGCTGATCCCGTGGATCAACGGGTCGTACTCCAACGTCGTCGGGCTGCCGCTGTACGAGACGGCGCGGCTGCTGCAGGCCGCCGGGGTGACGGTGCGATGACGGGCGGCGGCGGATCGACTCCTCCGGCAGCGGCGGTAATCCACCTCCGCGCCGGCCCAACCCCGTCAAGGGGGAGGGCTCTATCGGCGCGGCGCGGAGGAGATTTTCCTCACCCTGAGGAGCCGCGCAGCGGCGTCTCGAACGGTCCCGCCCACTTGCGCAGGGGTCTCCTTTGGGGGGAGGGCCTCATCCTGGAGACCTGTGCACGGGGCGAAATACCGAGCGTCAGCCCCCTCCCCAACCCCTCCCCCCATCGCAGATTCGTGTCCACCGTCAGGCGCCGGCGCAAGGGAGAGGGGCACTATAGTGGCGCCTGCGACCGTAAAGCCCCTCTCCCTCGCGCCACGGATGGCGGGGACACGCGATACCCCCATGGGGGGAGGGGTTGGGGAGGGGGTGTGCGACGCCGCGTGCCGGCGCTCGCCAATCTCCACAGAGGATCAATGCCATGACCGGCGATGGCGAGTGGCTGGTCGAGGTGTCGCCGGGCGAGACCCGGGCGGCGCTGGTCGACGGCGACGGCACGCTGGTCGAGCTGCGCATCGAGCGCCTCGGCCGCGAGGAGATCGTCGGCTCGATCCATCTCGGCCGCGTCACCCGCGTCGACAAGGCGATGGGCGCCGCCTTCGTCGAAATCGGCGATGTACAGCCCGGTTTCCTCGGCAAGGTGAAGACGGCGAGAGAGGGCGAAAAGCTGATCGTCCAGGTGCTGCGCGCGGCCGGCGGCGGCAAGGGCGCCGTGCTCACCGCCGCCCCGGTTCTGGAGGGCCGCCTTGTGTCGCTGACCCCGACGCGGGCGGGCGTTACGTGGCCGCGCGACTGGCACGGCGACCGCGCCGGACTGCAGGCGGTGCTGGACCGGATCGCGCCGGACGGCATGGGCGTGGTGCCGCACCGGGCCGCCGCCGGTGCCGACGAGTCGGCGCTGCGGGACGAGGCGGCGCGGCTCACCGCCGCCTGGGACGACGTGACCGCGGCGGCGAAGCGCGCGAAGCCGCCGGCGCTGTTGCGCCCGGCGCCGGGCCTCACTGCGCGGATCCTGCGCGAGGCGGCCGGCCCGGTGCGCATCGACGATCCGCGGGCGTACAACGCGCTGAAGGAGGAGGCGGCGCCGACTCTCAAGGAGCTGCTGTCGCTCTACAAGGGGCAGGCGCCGCTGTTCGAGCAATACGGTATCGAGGCGCAGATCGAGACGGCGCTGGCGCCGGGGGTGGCGCTGCCCGGCGGCGCCGGGCTGGTGATCGAGGAGACCGAGGCACTGACCGCGATCGACGTCAACATGGGCGGCAGCGGCGGCCGCCTGCCGTCGCAGGCGGCGATCCTCGAGGCCAACCGGGCGGCGGCGCGGGCGGCCGCGCGGCAGATCCGGCTGCGCAATCTCGGCGGGCTGATCGTCGTCGACTTCATCTCGATGAAGGGCAAGGCCGGCCGGCGCGACATCGTCGAGGCGATGCGGCGGGCGATGCGCGGCGATCCGGTGCGCCACGACGTGCTCGGCATGACGCCGGCCGGGCTGGTGGAGATCACCCGCCAGCGCATCGGCCGGACGCTGGCGGCGCTGCACCTGCGGCCGCGCACCGCCGCCCGGGCGCCGCTTCCGGAGGCCGAGGCCTGCGCGGCGCTGCGCGCGGCGACGCGCGCCGCATGGACCGGGCGTCCGGTGCTCGCCGCGGCGCCGGAGATCGTCGCGGCGCTCGAAGGGACGCTGGCGTCGGCCCTCGCCGAGGCGGGCCGGCGGCTCGGCCGCGACCTCGAGCTGCGCGCCGAGCCAGGCCGCCAGGGGTTTGAAATTCTCTCCCGATAGGCCATGATGGCCTAATGGGGGCGACTCCCAAGGCGGCGGGTGAACGATGGAGCACATGTCGAGAAAGCGCGGGAAATGCCCGATCTGTGGCAGGGCGACGGTAGAGGGCTTCCGGCCCTTCTGCTCGAAGCGCTGCGCCGAGGTCGACCTCGGCCGCTGGCTCAACGGCACTTACCGCATCCCGACCGAAGATCAACCCGAGGAGGGCACCGGTCCGCCGCCGGAGGAGGAGGAGCGGTAGGCGTTGTCCGTTCGGATGGAATCGGCCCGGGCCGTCGGCGC
>JABAOD010000396.1_pt1 | contig 19455 bp, 22 predicted proteins | sample 7062151 | NCBI WGS metagenome assembly JABAOD01 (sample SAMN14538626, study PRJNA623070) | marine sediment metagenome | biome: marine biome [ENVO:00000428]; feature: marine pelagic biome [ENVO:01000023]; material: deep marine sediment [ENVO:00002113] | place: India: Gulf of Khambhat ... | reverse complement strand
CGCCGATCGAGCAGCGCCTGACAGGTCGTGAAGATCTCGGTCCGAAACGTGCCGGCTTGCCCGAGATTGATCGCCAACACCTTGGCGAACGTCTCATCGTCGTCGAGGATATAGATTCTGGGGACCATGGCGGTACGTACGGGTCCGATGCGACGAGGTCGAATGGAAAGCTCACGCGGCCGCGAGAATCATTGCCCGTCGCCGCCGATTCGTCAATCGGCGATCGGAACCCGAGCGCCGCTACGCGATACTCGACGCGAGCTGGGCTGACAAATGGCGAACGACCCACGGGAGGCGTTGCGCAAGGCACGAGTGGAGTTTACCAGGGGACTTCCCGGCCGTCTCGCGAAGATCCGGGACGCGCTCATGGGCCTGCAGCATCGGTTCGACGGCAAGCACGCCGAGCAGTTCCACGTGACTTCGCATGCCCTTTCGGGCATGGCCGCCACGTTCGACGCGCACGAGATGGCCGAGGGTGCGCACTTGCTCGCCCAACTGGGACGTGCGTGGCGCAACGAGGGTGCTGTCACTGCGGCGGGGCTCGCGGAGGGGCAACGGCTCCTGGGTCTTCTGGACGCGACCGTCACCGCGTTTCTCGCGAAGGAAGAGGCCGACAGCTCCGAGAACTGACGGAGCGAACGGCGGGCAGGTCAGCCGGACTGGTCCGGCACAACTTGCATGTCGTCGATCATGCGCCGGAGTTTGACTGCCTCGGCGGTGGCGCCGAACGTCTCGAACTGCTCGCGCGCCGCCACGGCGAGGGCCAGCGCCTCATCGAGGCGATCGCGGCTCCGGAGCAGCGCAGCCAGGTCGCGCCTCGCCGCCGCCTGGAGCAGCGGTCGCTCGAACCGGCGTGCCCGGGTGATCGCGTCCCGCAGCACGGCCTCGGCAGCGTCCCCATCGCCACTCGCCGCCAGTGCGAGCCCGAGGACCCGCAGATCCTCTGCCTCGTCAACGACGTCCTCCAGCTCGCGGTGGAGGACCAGTGCCTCCTCGATCTCCCGCAAGGCCTCCGGCGCATCCCCCAGAGCGACCCGGATCTCCGCGCGGCCGGCGAGGGCCCGGGCGAGCAGCTCGACGTCATCCAGCTCGCGGGCACTGTCGACGCCGTGGCTGGCGGCCTCGAACGCCGCGCGGAGCCGCCCCTGGTCGCGGTGCGCGATGGCGAGGTTATGCTGCGACTCCGCCATGCCGTGGGGGAATCGGGCGCGCTCGTACGCGGCGATGGCAATCGTATAGGCCGCCGCGGCCTCTGCGTATCGGCCCACGAGATTCTCGAGGATCCCGATGTTGTTGGAGCAGCGGCCGACCGTTGCGTAGTCACCGCTTGCCGTGGCGATCGCTCGCGCCCTGTGCCAATGTTCCCTCGCCTCCGCGATGTCTCCCGCCTCGAACGCGAGCGCCCCGAGGGCATTGAAGGCCCGAGCTTCCACCTCACGGATCCCGCGCTCCCGGGCACTGCGCAATGCCGTCAGGGTCCAATGGCGTCCCTCGAGCTGGCGACCGATCCTGGCCAACGCAATCCCGAACAGGAGGGCGAGCTCCGGAGTCGATTCCAGGCGCAGGTATGACTGGTCCCGAAGGAAGCGCACCACTTCCGCAAACCGGCCGGTCTCGACGAGCTGCCGAATCACGCCCGGCGCCACGGGCGAGAGACAATCTGCCGCGGTCGTCCGTGCCGCTGAGGCGGGCGCAACCGTCTCGGGCCCGAGGGCCGCCACCTGCATCACGGCATCGCTCATCGAGGCATCATCCCGTCACGGCTACCAGGCCACTGCGTAGCCCGAGAAGTGGTAGATGAGCGCCGCGAGGTAGTCCCCGACCCGGTGCCACTCAGTATCGAGTCTCGTCCACGCATCGCCTACCGTCGGGCGATAGAACACGCTCGCCCCGTCGGCATCGGAGCCGCTCATCTCAGCATACTTGAGCGAGTACCACAGGGTCGCCGCTGGCCGCATGCTCGAGCCGTGCGGCCCGAACTCCACGTGGAAGTACTCGCGGTCCAGCTCCACCGTGACCGTCACCGAATCGCCCTGCCTGAGATCCGATCCGTCCTCGGCGACGAACTTGGCCGCCTTCGGAATGGTGACGGTCATAAACGGCGTCTTCGTGATCGTGCCGTCGGGAGCCGCTTCAAGGTAGTGCACGACGAAGTACGTCGGCTGTCCCTGGACGGCAGCGAAGCTCGTGCTGTAAGTCTCCAATGGCGGCGCGCTTTTCCGGTGCCGCAGCGTGCACGGCGGTAGCCCGAGCTGGGGGGCGTCACCCGCACAGGAGGACGCGCTGACATCAACGGTGCCCGCCGTTTGGCCGTCGGTGGTGACCGACCGCGTGGCCCATCGCCCCCCCTTTGCGAGCGCGATGTCGCCAGCGATATCTGGACCCGCCTGATCACTGCACGACGCGATCAGCATGACCAGACCGAGCGACGCCAGTCGGATTGTCCCACGCACGAGAACTCTCCCCAATTCCAAACCGTCTCCGCTTATGGACCGGCGCATCACCAGGCCACCGCGTAACCCGAGAAGTGATACACCGGACCTTCGACCCACCACCCCACCGGGTCGAACGTGGTGGGCAGGGCACTCCACTCTGGAGCGCTCGGCTGCGGTCGGTAGTAGACCGAGTAGTCCCCCGCGTTTCCTTCGATGACGGCATTCTCCAGGTAGAACCGCACCAGGGCCGGCTTCCGGCCGGCGAACTGCGTGCCGTGCGGGCCGAACTCGACGTGGAAGTACACCGGATCGATGTCCATCGAGACCGTGACCGGTTGACCCTTGGGAACGGGGTTGCCCGCCTCGTCGAAGAATTCGGCGTCACGCGGAATCGTGACCGTGAGAAAGTACGTGCGCAGTCCCGTCTCCGGGTCCGGTGCGTAGAACACGTTGAGGTGGTACTGGAACCCCGCCAGGATCTCGAAACTGGGGTGATACGACTCCAGCGGCGGGGCGTCGGCACGATGCCGCAGCGTGCACGGCGGTACGTCAGCCGACGTAGCCTCACTCGTGCATGTCGTCGTGCCGGACTCGGGCGTGCCCGAGGTGCTGTCGGTGACATCGGTCGTGGCCCAACGGCCGCCTTTGGCCAACGACGCGGCGTCGTCGACGCGCGGCCCCGCCTGGTCGCTGCATGCCGCGACCAGCACGGCGAGGGCCAGTATCGGTGAGAGTTTGCGTAGCAGTGACACGGCTCGTCTCCTCAATTCAAGGGATGTGGCCTCATTCCGTGGTGTAGACCTTCGAGCCCGGCGATGCCGTCGCGCCCGCGGCGGCCAGTTCCCGCTCCACGGGACCGGGGTGTACCAGGTGTGCCAGGCCGATCAGGGCATCGAGCTTGGCCACCTCGACGCGTACCCCGAGCGCCGCGAAGCCCTCGCGCGCCGATCGGGCGACGACGACGGCCTCCTGCACCTGGCCTCGCTTGTAGAGCATGCGCGCGAGATCTCGCTCCGTCTGCGCCACCAGCAGTGGGCGCGGGAACGATTTCGCACGCTCGATGAGATCGAGAAACAGCCTGTGGGCGGCGTCCACGCGACCGAGCGCTGCCTCCGTGCCGGCAAAGACCCGGAGGTCCTCGGCCTCGCTGACGAGGTCCCCCAGCTCGCGCTCATGCGCGATGGCCTGCTCGATCTCCCGGCGCGCGACTGCCACGTCGCCGGCCAGCAGCCGGATTTCGGCCCGACCACCGTACGCCACGTTGGCGAGACGGCGCTCGCCCGCCGCCTCCGCCGCCTGGAGAGCCTCATCCACGGTCGCGATGGCACGACCGTAGTCCCCCATGTCGCGGTAGGTGACCGAGAGGTTGTTCAGGATCTCGGCCGTGCCGGCCCGAAAGTCGATGCGCTGAAAGGCCGCCAGGGCCATGGTGTACCAGCCGATGGCCCGCGCGTAGTCACCGCACATCGTGGAAATGACGCCGAGGTTCCCGGCGCTGCGTCCCACGGTGCCGTGGTCCCCCTCACTCTTGGCGGCTGTGATGGCCTTCACGAAGTACTGCGTTGCGTCGTCAACCCGGCCACTTTCGAGCGCGATGGCCCCCAACACGTTGAGCGTGCGCACCTCGACTGCGCGATGGCCTCGCGCCACCGCTCGATCCAGCGCGCGCTGCGCCCACCGGCCCCCTTGCGCAAACTCACCCAGGCGGGCGTGCGCAATGCCGCGGAGCAGCATGAGCTCAGGAAACCCGTCCAAATCCTCGGCAGGCTGGGCGGTCAACTGCCCCAGCAGAGCAGCATGTTGCCCGCTCTCGAGAAGCTGCTGGGCGTGCGCCAGTCGGGTGAGGAGTCCGCGCCCGCGCATGGTCAGTACGAGACCGCAAACCCGGTGAAATGCCCGAGCGTGGCCTGGAAGCGCTCCGTAGCGACATCGTGCGAGGAGGACAGGATGAGCCACGGGTCGATGAGCTGCTGCTGGCTGAACAGGCCCAGCAGATCGTCCTTGATGTAGGTATCCGTGGCGTCCACGGCACCGTCACCGTTGAGGTCGTCGCTCGCACCCGTGTACCAGATCTCTAGCAACGGTGGGGAGTCGTGGTCGAACTCGAGTCCGGTGGGTTCCATCCGGACCAGGATCAGCGACGAGTCCACCGAGGCGGTAATGAGTACGGAGTCACCCAACCAGATGTTGCTCCCGTCCGGTCGCCGCTCGAGCGCATACTTGGGAACCGTAAACCGGAAGTAGGGACAGGGGCTCGACGTCGCGCACGCGCTGCTCACGTAGTTGATCTGCGCCGACCGCTGCTGCCCCTTCACGGCCCAGAAGCTCACCTGGAACGCCGCGAGCGGCAGGGTTCCGGCGCTCGGCGACGCCAAGACTTCCGGCCCCGGCAGGTCACGCGGCGGCGGGAGTACGGTCCCATCGGCGGTGGTAGCGAACCCCGAGAAGAGCGGCGCCGGATCCGCGGCGCTCCAGCCGAGGGGCTTGAACTCCGCCGCCGGGATCACCGACCGTTGCGACGGTAGCACCGCCGGGGCATGGACCTCGCTCGGCGGTGCGACGCCGTCCGCGCAGCCGAGGGCGAGCCCGCCGGCCAGCAGCACGACCGCTGTAAGTCGTGACGTCATGATCTGCACCTTTCTCCACTGACGGCGTTCACCGCCGTACTTGGTACGATTCCACGCGTCGCCGGATGCATGGCGTGAGGGGGTCGAACGCACTGGTCTTTCAGACATGGCACTTCTGCGTGATTTCCGCCTGCGCAGGGCAGTCGTGGTCGCGCCGGGCGGACATGCGCCGCCGCGGTGCGCCCAAGGCCACCTGGGCTCGCTTCGCGAGTGACAGGGCTTCGGCCTCGTGGGCGAACTTGCCCGCCGAGTGCTGCAGGGCGGCCGCCTGCACCGCTTCCCGCAGCGCGATCCCGGCATCACCCGCCGCCAGGCGGACATCGGCCCGCGCGGCGAGGGCGTCACCCCGGAGACCCGGGTCGCCCGCCGCTTGGGCATCGGCTACCGCACGATCCGCGGCCGCCAAGGCGTCATCGAACCGGGCCATTTGCCGGTAGGCGAGCGCGAGCGCGAGCACACATCGGAGCGCCTGCGACACGTCTCCGACCGTCTCGTACGCGGCGACGGCACCGAGGAACGACGTCACAGCCGACTCCGGGTCGTCACCCGCCAGGGCGATCTCGCCGATCCGCGCCGCACACTCACCGGCCAACGCCAGGTCGCTCTGCTCCGCGGCCAGGGACCGCGCCCGTGAGAACCGGCTCGACGCTGCCGGCATATCCCCCAGGACGAGCGCGACTTCTCCCGACACGGCCGTGGCCACCGCCTCCACCCGGCAATCCCCCAGCGTCCGAGCGACGCTCGCCGCCTCGAGCGACACGTGGTCGGCGTGCTCCAACCGTCCCGCCCCGAGCAGCGCCTCGGCGAACAGCACGGCCAACTCGGGCGTGGAGCGTACCTCCTCGTACGGTCGCTGCCGGAACCACTCCACCACCTCCGCGTTCCTGCCAGCCGCCACGAGACGACGCGCCTCACGCACGGGCGCGAGCGCCCATCGGATCGAACCGGTCGGCGACATGTGGGGGAGATCGACCTGAAGTGGCCGCGTCATGGACCCCCCTCCGGCATCGCGCGCTCCATCGCTTTCGCCTCGCTCCCGGCGACCGCCTCGCGAAGCTGCGAGACTTGGAGCTCGCCCGGCGATGACAGGAGGAGCGCCCGCACCAGGGCCGTCTTCAACTCCCGCACGTTGCCGGGCCACGGATACTCGAGGAGGAAGCTCTCCACGTCGGGTGCGAGAGACGGCGCCGGAAGTCGATGCTCCTGCGCGATCCGACCCACCAACGCGCGCGCGATGATCAGCACGTCATTGTCGCGTTCCCGAAGCGCCGGTAGGCGGAGGGTGACCGCACCTGTCCGGGAGTAGAGGTCTCGGTGGAGCTCCCCCCGCCCTACCAGCCGTTCAGGATCGTCGTGACAGGCAAGCAGGACTCTGACGTCGGCAGGATGCTCCCGCGTCCCGCCCTCCCTGCGCACCGTGCCTTCGCGAAGGACGCGCGCGAGTTCGGTCTGCACGTCCAACGGGATCGCATTCGCCATCCGCAGCAGCAGGGTTCCACCCTCGGCAACTTCAAGAAGGCCAGGGCGAACGTCCGGCGACCGATCCTGGACTTGTCCGAAGAGATTCACCCGCAGGCCCTCGACGAGGGAGCCGCAGTCGAGCACAACGAACGGAAACGGCCGGCGGTCGCCGGCATTGTGGATCGCACGCGCGAGCAGCTCTTTCCCTGTGCCCGCATCGCCGACGATCGTGGCCGGGACGTTCGCGTACCTGGACAGCCACGCGGCGCGGTCGAGCACCGGGCGCATGACCTCGCTCTCCGTGATGAGGTCGCAGAATGGGTCCCCGTGGGTCTCACCGTCCCGATGGCGGCCGTTCGCACTGCGATAGCGCTCCACCGCCGAAGTGATGGCGCTCCGAACCAGCGGCAGGTCGTCGGGCAGGGCGAAGTAGTCCGTCGCGCCAGCCCGCAGCGCCTGCACCGGCAACCGCCTTCCATAATCGATCCCGACCAGGACGGCGGGCACACCGTCAGGACGCGCGTGCGATTCGAGCCACGCGAGGGCGTCACGCTCGGCGGCGCCCGCCGACAGCACCACGATGGCAACGTCGGTGCCCTGTGGCAGACCGTTGTGCGAGTTCACCACCTCCACCCCGTCGCCCAGCTCGTCCGCCACCCAACCCCAGACATCGCCGAACGCCTCGGACAGCTGAACGACGACCACTTTGGGCACGGCCGGATTGACCTGCGCTTCTTCCATCAGCAGCCTCGCTCCGGATCGACGTCAATTCCACACAGCGCGCTCGGCTTTCAACCGGCCGAGTCATCGCGGGCCGATGCGGGACTGCGTAAGGCAGTGAGCGTGCCATCCGTCACCTTCGGGATGTGATTGTGTAATCGCTTGATGATCAATAACTTGCGAGGACAGTGCTGGAACCGGAGCCTCACCGAGCCCCGATTGCTAGTTACGGAAACGGTACGGACGGCGTAATCGGTTTCGGAATTCGGACGCCCGAACAGTGGGCTCACGTCGGAGCTGTGGTGCTGCATGGTAGGACCAGGTGGCCTCGAATCGTGGGGCGGGGCGCTGTGACTCCACACTATCTTTGTGGACGCCCGTTCCCGCGCCGGACTGGCCGGCTGCAGAACTCACCCGCTGGACGAGGATCCGATCGTGGCCCGCATTCTGGTGGTGGACGATGATGATGTCGCTCGCCTCGTGATCGGCGAGATCCTCGAGACCGGCGGGCACGACGTGGTGGATGCTGCGGACGGCGACACGGCCCTTGAACTGTATCGGCGGCAGCCGTTCGACGTCGTCGTCCTGGATGTGGTCATGCCCGGAACGAGCGGGCTCGACACCCTGCGTGCACTCCGCGCGATCGACGGCAACGCTCGGGTCGTCATGGTCTCCGGCGCGAAGGACGTGGACATCGCACTGGCCATGGAGCTCGGCGCCGTCACCACCCTCGCCAAGCCCATCGATCATCGGCTGATGCTCGGTGCCATCCGATCGGCGATCGCCCCGGAGGTGTCCTAGTTCCCCGATCCTCGACGACCGGCGATGGGCAAGTCTGACTCAGGAAACGCGAACGTAGAGAGCGCCACCGTCACGCACCGATTCATCGAGCGCATCAACGCGCACGATGTCGCCGGACTCGCCGCGCTCATGACGTCCCACCACCGACTCATCGATTCCGGTGAAGCCATCGTCACCGGCATCGAGCGGGTGTCCTCGGCGTGGACGGGATACTTCCGCGTAATTCCCAACTACCGGATCGACGCGGAGCAGACGTTTGGCGAGCGGCAGACCGTCCTGGTGGTGGGACGTGCCGGCGGCACCTACGCGCCCGACGGCACCTTGCTCCGCGAGCGACGCGGGAGCGCCCCTGCTGTTTGGCAGGCGGTCGTCAAGGACGGCCTGTTGACCGTGGCAGGTGTCTGCCGACAGCGAGCCGACGCGCCCGCTCATGGCTGCCGACCCGCGCCAGCCACCGTAGAGTCGGAGGGAAGCCGGCGCCACCCGCGCGCCCGGCTGACCCTGCTCTCGTCACCGGGCCATTTGCGCGCCGACGCTGGGTGTTGCACCTTGGGCGCAACGCATACAACAAACCGCTCGCCCNNTTGGGCGCAACGCATACGCAACAAACCGCTCGCCCCGGCACCCCCCAATCAGCCTCCGGAGCGGCGAACCCATCAAGGAGAGCCTTATGCGTCGATTTCTGCTCATCACCTCCCTCGTACTGCTCTCGGCGGGCTGCGGCGCCGGCGAGCAGTCCTTCGACACCGCAGCGACCGAAGTCGTGGACGCCGACGGCGCCTCGCTCGGCACCGTGGCATTTCCGGTTTCATGCAGTGAGGCAGCCAGCAGCCGGATGCGGTTGGGTCTGGCCCTGCTCCACAACATGACCTATACGGAGGCGGAGGCCGCCTTCCGTTCGGCCGCGGAACAGGATCCTGACTGCGCGCTCGCCTCCTGGGGCGTGGCCATGACCTACGTGCACCCCCTGTGGCCCGACGTTCCGTCCGCTGCCCAGTTCGAAGCGGGTCGCACGATGCTGGAGCAGGCGCGTACCCGAGGCAAGCGAACGCCCCGCGAAGCGGCGTACATCACCGCCCTCGAGGCGTATTACGCCGACACCGATCCCGGCGCCGAGCCCGCGCGGCTCGCGCGGTACGCCGACGCGTGGGCAAAGGTGGCTGCCGACTATCCCGACGACCCCGAGGCCGCGCTGTTCCGGGCCCTGTCGCTCATGGCCACGGCACCGGGTTCCGACCAGACGTTCGGCGTCCAGCGGGAAGCCGGCGCGATCGCGGAACGGATCCTCCAGCGCATTCCGGATCATCCCGGTGCGCATCACTACACCATCCACGCGTACGACTTCCCGCCGCTGGCCCAGCGGGCCCTGCCGGTGGCGCGGAGCTACGGGAAAGTCGCGCCCGACAACTCGCACGCGCTGCACATGACGTCGCACATCTTCACGCGCGTCGGCCTATGGGAGGAATCGATCGAGTACAACGCGCGGGCCGCCGCCGCCGCGCTGCGCCATCCCATCAACGGGGCCACCTCACATCACCACCTGCATGCGCTGGACTACCTGGCCTACGCGCACTTGCAGCGGGCGGACGATGCCAGGGCGCGTGAGGTGCTCGAGCACCTAGCGACGCTTCAGGGGCCCGTCATGGACAACGCAGTCACCGCCTACGCGTTTGCCGGCGTGCCGGCTCGGATCGCACTGGAACGGCAACGCTGGGCCGATGCCGCGCGTCTCGAGCCACGTCAGCCGGCATCGCTCTCGTGGGACAACTACCCCCACCTCGAGGCCATCACGGAGTTCGCCCGCGGCCTCGGTCACGCCCACACGGGCAACATGGCGGCGGCCCGAAAGTCCGTTGCGCGGCTGGGTGCGTTACAGACCAAGGCGGCCGCGCTTCCCGGCGCGTACGACTGGGGCATCCAGGTGAAGATCCAGGAAGTGGCCGCGCGTGCCTGGATCGCATACGGCGAACGGCGTATCGACGACGCGATCAGGTTGATGCAGGAAGCGGCACAGCTCGAGTCGACGACGCAGAAGAACCCGGTCACGCCAGGTGAGGTGCTGCCGGCCGGCGAGCTGTTGGGCGACATGCTCCTCGATGTGAAGCGCTACGACGAGGCCCTCGCCGCCTACCGGAGCGCGCTCGAGCGATCGCCCAACCGCCTCAACAGCCTGTACGGTGCCGGGCGCGCCGCCGAAGGAGCGGGCGACCGCCAGACGGCGTCCGACTACTACCGGCAACTGGTGGAGGTGGCACCCGCGCCCAACGGGATGCATGCTCGTCTGGACCACGCACGCAAGTTTCTGAGTACGAGCTAGCACGGATGGCGTGCCGGCCCCGGATGGGGGCCGGTGCGCCGGTGGGACAGGGTGGGTGTTCGGTAGCGGGAGGGAGACATGAGGATGCTCACGCTGGTGCTGCTCGGCGGGGCACTGGGTTGTGTGCCGGCCGACGCGGACGGCGGCAATCCGGATCCCTGCGAGTCCTTCTACGCCGCGCTCGAGGCCGTGCCGCACGACACGCTGGTGCGCACGACGGGTGAGATCGAGTGGATCTGGAATCGCGTCCCGGTCCGCGGCTGCCAGGTCCGCTTCGTCACGCATGACGCTCTGGTGGCGGGACACGATGTCCGTCACCGCCCACACGCCCGCAGGCTGTTCGACACGTTTCACGCCGCACTCGCACAGATCGCGGTGCCCGTACGATTGTCCATCGCCACGACCCGCATCGGCTTCATCGGCTCGGTTACCTTTGCCGCCGTGATGCCACGGATACACTCCTTGCGTGCGCACATCCTCCTCGAGCGCCAGGTCGATTCGCCGCGCTTCCATCGGATCGATGCCGGTCCACCGTATTGGGTCCATCACTTCACGATCACCTCACCCGCGGATATCGACGAGGAGATGCGTGAATGGCTTGCCGGCGCCTGCCGAGTGGGCGGCATGCCCCCGGCGAACACCGCTCGCGACACCATACGGAGATCGACGTCGTGACCGGGACCAATGAGGGCTGAGCAACGCTACGTGTGGACACTCGGCGCCGTGAACGGACTCCTGGTGGTCGCGGTTGTCGTGTTCGTGTACAGTCTCTCCAGCAGCTGGATGTTCCATCCCGCGATGGTCGTGACTGGCATCCCGTTTGGCCTCCTCACCATGTGGCGCGTCTCCCAGTACGTCCGACGCCTGCGCAAGGGGACCGCGAAGCCGTTTCGGGGACCGCTCGAGGGGTTCATCCTGATGTTTGTGGTCGCCGCCGCATACCTGACGTACAACATCTTCGCCGCGCAGGCGTGGAACCGCAGGGCTGGGGCTGGCCGTTCTGGCGCCAGTTCCTTTCCTACGTGTTGTTCTACGCCGTGCTCACGGGAACGGCGGGTGCGGGTGCGGTGATGGGAGCGGTGGTCGAGATGCTCACCGTGCTGGTTGTCGAGTTCCTGCCTCCGAAGCGTACGAGCGTGCCGTGACCTGATGGTGAGAGAGGTGCCTATGACTGCCAGACGTGGTGAACAACTTGGCTGGACCCTCGGGTGGCTCGGTGGATTCGTGTGGGTGCTCGTCGTGGCGATTCTCCAGTGGCTGGAGGGCCGAACACTGCACGCGTTGGCCGGACTGGCCATCGCTGCCGTGGCCGTCGCCGCCATCGTGGGACTCGCACCATGGCGTCATCCGCAGGCCACCTACCGCAGCCTCTTGCTGCCGATCTACGTGGTGTTTTTCGGCGCCGTCGCGTGGGCGGTCTGGGCGTTGGGCGGCCCCCGCGCAATGGGCATCAACAGCTGGTGGTCCGCCTTCCTGTTGTGGCCTCTCTTGCTCCCGCTGATGCTGACCGGCAACCGCCGGTGGCAGGACGGCGGAGAGTAGCCGCACGACACTGCGAGCGAGACGGGGTGACCATGGCCGCCGACACTCCACCTGCGTCGCCATCGCGCATCGCCATCAGGACGCGGCTGCAGCCGGGAGACATCGGCTCGGTGGTCCGTCTTCATGGCACGATCTACGCGCGAGAGTGCGGTTTCGACCACACGTTCGAAGCGTATGTTGCCGGCCCGCTGGCCGAGTTCGCGCGCTCGTCGTCCTCGCGGGAGCGCATCTGGCTCGCCGAAGACGGCGACCGGCTCGTCGGGTCGATCGCGATCGTTGCTGCCGGTCCCGACACGGCCCAGCTCCGCTGGTACCTCGTCGACCCGGATTATCGGAGTGCCGGCCTTGGGCGGCGTCTACTCGAAGAAGCCGTCGCCTTCAGCAGGGCGAGCGGGTACCGCTCGGTTTTCCTCTGGACGGTCGCCTCCCTGCACACCGCGGCCCACCTCTACCGCTCGGTCGGCTTCCGCAAGGTCGAGGAAATCCCTGGCAGGCGCTGGGGCGTGGAGGTCATCGAGGAGCGGTACGAGCTCACGCTCGAATGAGGCGTTCGCGGCCAACGCGCGACACCTGGAGGGATCTTGCTCCCATCGGCATCTTCACTCTTGTCTCCCGCTGCAGCGATCGAGCGACGGGAGCCTTGGCATGCGCCCTCCATCTCCGCCCTCCTCCGTGCGCCTAGTCCCGATCGCGCTCTTCCTGGCCGCATGTCACCGTGCGCCGGCACCGGCTCCCATCCCGGTGGCGGTGGAGGCCATGCCCGCGTGTCCCGCGCCGACCATGGACACCCGCGGCTGGCGGATCGTGAACGACGCGACCGGGCTCCGGTACCGTCTTCCACCCGAATTCATCGAGCAGCCCGCACGGGTGCCGTTGTCACGCCGCTGGGACCTCGACGGCGATTTCCAGCAATCGGTGGACATCGGCATCATCGAGTCACCGGACTACTGGGTATCGCTCCGACAGCCGCCGGCACCCGGCAGGCATGAGATGAGCGAGTGCATCGACTCGATTCCGGGGCGACAGCTCCTGGTGCAATCGTGGCGAAGCGAGGGCGGCGTGTTTCGACGCGGGCAACGCATGGACAAGTATGAGGTGTTCGCGCTGGTCCCGATGACGGCTCGGCGCACTGTGTTCCTGACCGGCGGCGGATTCGAACGGGAGACCCAGGTGCTGCTCCTCGCCGTCGTCCGCACGATTCGCGTTCCCGCACCGTGACCACCTTGCTGGTTGCCCTGCGCGCCGCCGTGTATATGAGCGGGTTCGTATTCCTGTGGGGGTGGCTCGCGGTGACGCTCCGGCGATGGGATCCGCAGTTGGGCGGTCCGCTCTCCCGCCTGGCTGCAACTCCCGGGGGTCATCGCCGCGCTGGGTGGCGCGTTGCTGGCGCTCGTGTGTGGCGCGTACTTCGTGGCCCGCGGCCGCGGCACGCCGGCGCCGTTCGACGCGCCGCGCGAGTTCGTGGCCACCGGCCCGTACCGCTGGGTACGCAACCCCATGTACGTCGGAGGGCTCGCCCTCCTCGCGGGCGCCGCGCTGTGGGTGCGGTCGCCGGCCATGCTGCTGCTCGCCGCGGCGGCGGGGGTGCTCGTGCACGGGTTCGTGCTGTACTACGAGGAGCCCGCCTTGCGCCACAGATTCGGCGCTACCTACGACGCTTACACGCGTCGCGTGAACCGCTGGCTGCCGCGCCGTCCTCGCGACGACGATGGCGGAGCGCGGTGAGTGGGCCATGGGACGACTGGGCGCCGCCCTCTACGATCGCTTCACCGAACCCGCAGAGGCCGCCTGTCTCCGGCAGTGGCGGGCGGAGCTGCTGCATGACCTGACGGGCACCGTGCTCGAAGTGGGTGCCGGCACCGGCGTGAACCTCCCCTTCTACCCGCGCGGTGTCAGCCGGCTCGTGCTGTCGGAGCCCGATCCGCACATGCGCCGCAAGCTCGAGGCGCGCGTCACCGCACTGGAGTGGCAGAGGGCGGAGGTGATGCACGCGTCGCTCGACGGTTTGCCCTTCTCCGAAGGCAGCTTCGGTACGGCGGTGGCAACGCTCGTATTGTGCTCCGTTCCTCGGCTCGAGGTGGCGCTTGCCGAGATCCATCGGGTGCTCGCCCCCGGCGGGCGCTTCATCTTCCTCGAGCACGTAGCCGCCGAAAACCGTCCACGGAGGCTCAAGTGGCAGCGTCGCGTGGAACCGGTGTGGAAGTTCATCTCCGGCGGCTGTCATCTCACGCGCCGCACCGCCGACGCCATTGTCGCCGCCGGCTTCGAGATGCAGGACATCAAACGGGAGAGCATGCGCAAGGCATGGCCGCTGGTGCGGCCGACCATTCGGGGTGTGGCCCGCAAGCGCGGGGAATCAGGCACCGACAGCAACGCTCGTCATTGAAGGCCACGCAGGCGAAGGTTGACCGAGCCACATCTCACGCCATGATTGAAGACGTCGTCCCGACCGGTGCCAGTGATGGAGGCCCCGCATGAACGACTCATCGCCGAGCACTGAGCAGCACGGCGACACGCCCCTGGTGGCGCGACTCGACCGGCCATCGCAACCTGGTCGACGGAGCCGAGCGGCCGAGCTTCCGGACGATCTGCTGCGCGACTCCGCTCGGCGGCTCCGCGTCATTGCGCTCATCTACGCCGCGGGGTTCGTGGTGGCCGAGGCGGGGGCGGTGCTCTCGGATCCACTGATCCGTGCCGAATACGGCTCCTTCTATCAGTGGGGGCCGGCGGCGATCTCGGTCGTGGTGGCGCTCGTCGTGGCCGGGCTTGCGAGCAGCCCGCGCATCGCGCCGCTCAAGCTCATGAACATCGGGCTGGTCTTCGAGGTCGTGGCCGCGTACGGGATCGCCTTCGCCACCTATTGGGGCGTGTACCGGGGCCTCCCCTACGAGCCGGAGCACCTAGAGATCTTTGGGCTGTCGTACGTGGCGGCGTGGATCATGTTCTTCACGATCGTCTCGCCCAACGAGCCCCGAAAGGCGCTGGTCGCCGCCATCGCCGCCGGGAGCTCGGTGCCCGTCACGATGGTGCTGACGACCGAGATTGGTGGAAGCTCCATCGTGCTCACCCCGGCCCTGATCGTGAGGGGGCTCTTGGTGCCCTATTTCCTCATCGTGGTGACGGCGTACGTCGGCGCGCGCGTCGTTTACAAGCTCGGCACGGCAGTTACGCGTGCGCGTGAGTTGGGCAGCTACCGCCTCACGAAGCCCCTCGGCGACGGCGGCATGGGAGAGGTGTGGGAAGCCAAGCACCGGATGCTCGCCCGGCCGGCAGCGATCAAGCTCATTCGGCCCGACCGGCTCGGGGGGGGCAACCGCGACAGCCATGCCACGCTGCAGCACCGGTTCGAGCGGGAGGCCCAAGCCACGGCGCTCATGCGCTCTCCGCATACCATCGAGGTCTACGACTTCGGCGTGACGGCGGACGGTACCTTTTACTATGTGATGGAGCTGCTGAACGGCTTCGACTTGGAGACACTGGTCGAGCGGTTCGGACCCGTGCCGCCGGCACGCATCGTCTACCTGCTGCGGCAGGTCTGCGACTCGCTCGCCGAGGCGCACGACAACGGGCTCATCCACCGCGACATCAAGCCGGCCAACATCTACGTGTGCCGTCAGGGACGGACGGTGGACTTCGTGAAGGTGCTCGACTTTGGGTTGGTCAAACCGCGGCACCCCCACGGACAGGACCGCCTGAAGCTCACGTCGGAGCACGATACCAGCGGGACGCCGGCGTACATGGCCCCGGAACAGATCTCGGGAGAGCCGGTCGACGCGCGCACCGACCTCTATGGCCTGGGCTGCGTGGCGTACTGGCTCGCGACCGGACGCCTCGTGTTTGAGGGTCGAGTACCGCTCGAGATCATGGGGCACCATCTGCAAACCCCGCCGGTGCCGCCATCACAGTGTTCCGAGATGCCGATGTCGGCGCAGTTCGAGAACGTCATCCTGCGGTGCCTGGATAAGGATCCGGCTCGGCGCCCTCAGAGCGCCGACGAGCTGGATGCGCTGCTGGCAGCCTGCGAAACCGACGACGCCTGGACGCCGCAACGCGCGGCGGCATGGTGGGACCTGCATCACCCAGCGCCCGTTCGGGGGACAGAAGCCGAAGACCACCTGCTGCAGATCGTCTAGACGCGACGCGGGCTCGGCTTGATGCCGAGCGGATCGCGTGTTGATTCCGTGAGGCCCCGCATCATCGTTACCATCCCTCGCGCCAGGGAGACCGCTCTCATGCGCCGCACCGCCACTCGGCTCGCAGTTCTCGCGTTCGCCTCGGTCATCGTCACGCAGCTCGCGATGCCGACCCACATATCGGCGCAGGCACCCGATGCCGCCGTCACGAGCGCCCTGCGCGACACCGTCGAGCTGTTCACCGCCGATCGCCGTGCCCTGCTCCGCCGCTACGGGGTGGCGTACTCGCCGGCGCAGCGCGACCGGATGCGGGCATTCTACGAGAGATGGCGCGAACGGCTCGCGGCCGTGGACTTCGAGGCGCTGGACCAGGAAGGCCGAGTGGACTACGTGCTGCTCGACAACGAGCTGCGCTACCTGCTCGTGATGCTGGACCGGGAAGCGCGTCAGTACGAGGAGATGCTGCCCTGGATCCCGTTCGCCTCCGCCATCATGGAATTGGAGGAAACGCGCCGCCGGTTGGAGCCGATCGATCCGGCACGGATCGCGGCGACGCTCGCAGGCCTCGCGGAACGCATCGACAGCACCCGCAAACGGACGGCTGAAGCATGGAGCAGTGCGTTGCAGCGCGGTACCGCCACGCCGACGCTCACGCGCGTGGTCGCTCGGCGAACCGGAAGCCTGCTCCGGGAACTGCGCGAAACCCTCGAGGGCTGGAACCGGTTCCATACCGGCTACGATCCGCTCTACACGTGGTGGACCGCTGAGCCCTACGCCAGGGTCGACTCGGCGCTCGCCGCCCACGGCAAGCTGTTGCGGGAAACGGTACTCGGCATCCGCGCGGGAGCACCCGAGCCGATGATCGGCGATCCCATCGGCGCCGACGGCCTCAGCGCGGATCTCGCGCACGAGATGATTCCGTATTCCATCGACGAGCTGATCGCGATCGCCGAGCGCGAGTTCGCATGGTGCGAGGCGGAATACCGCAGGGCCGCGCGCGAGATGGGGTTCGGTGACGACTGGAAGGCCGCGCTCGAGGCGGTGAAGCAGCGCTACGTGCCGCCCGGCGAGCAGCCGCAGCTGATTCGCGATCTCGCGCGGGAGGCGGAGGCGTTCCTCGAGGAGCGCAACCTGGTCACCGTGCCGCCGCTCGCCAAGGAGGTGTGGCGCATGGAGATGATGTCGCCCGAGCGGCAGAGGATCGCGCCGTTCTTCCTCGGCGGCGAGGTGATCCAGGTGTCGTACCCGACCGACGGGATGGCCCACGAGGACAAGCTCATGAGCATGCGGGGCAACAACCCGCACTTCTCGCGCGCCACCGTGCACCACGAGCTGATCCCCGGCCACCACCTCCAGGGCTTCATGACGGCGCGCTACAACTCGCACCGCGGGATGTTCTCGACGCCGTTCTGGGGCGAGGGGTGGGCGCTCTACTGGGAGATGCTGCTGTGGGACCTCGATTTCCCGCGGAGCCCGGAAGACCGGATCGGCATGCTCTTCTGGCGCTCGCACCGCGCGGCGCGGATCATCTTCTCGCTCCGCTTCCACCTGGGCACGATGACGCCCGAGGAGGCGGTGGACTTCCTGGTCGAGCGCGTGGGGCACGAGCGGGCCAACGCCGAGGGCGAGGTGCGCCGCTCGGTGGCGGGAGACTACTCGCCGCTGTATCAGGCCGCGTACATGCTGGGCGGGCTCCAGTTCCGCGCGCTGCACCGCGACCTCGTGCAGTCGGGCCGCATGACGGATCGCGCGTTCCACGACGCGATCCTCCACGGCGGCAGGATGCCGGTGGAGATGGTGCGCGCTAGACTCACGAACGAGTCGCTGACGCGCGACTACTCCACGCGGTGGCGGTTCGCGGGAGACCCGCTGGCTCGGCGGTAGGCGGCGGGACGCGACAGACATGACTCGTCCGCTGGCCGTCTTCGGTCTCAGCGGCCGCACTGGTCAGGCGCTTGCGCAGGCGGCCCAATCACGTGGCTGGAGCGTGCGCGGATTCGCTCGGCCAGGAAGTCAGCTGCCGCCCCAACTCCAGACGTCGACGATTCGCGGTACGTTCGCAGACGCCGAGGCGCTGAACGACGTCGTGGCGGGCACCGACGCGGTCTGCTGCGTGCTCGGGCCCCGCCCCCCCTACACCGACGTCTTTTGCGCGGCAGCGACCGATGCGATCGTGCAGGCCATGAAGCGGACCGGATGCAACAGGTTCCTATGTCAGACGGGAGCCATGATTGGGCCGGACGCCGGAAACCGTTCGCGTCCCATGCATTGGATGGCACAGGCCTTCGCACGGCGGCAGCCGGAAGGCGCTCGGGATCGCCTGCGGCAGGAGGAGATCGTCCAGGCCAGCAGCCTGCGCTGGACCCTTGTGAAACCGCCGCGCCTGACCGACGGCCGTGCACGACACGGGGTACGCGCGGGCCCAGGACAGCACGTGGGCCTCCTGTCCCGCATCTCACGCGCGGACCTCGCCGAATTCCTGATCGCGGAAATCGAAGGACAGCGATTCGTGCGCCAACGCGTCTACGTGGTGGGGTGATGCCGATCCGCCGTCCCACCGACCTGACCTGCGGCACCGTCGCACTCCTCGCCGTCTTCGGCTGTGCGCGTGCATCCCAGCCGGAGTTCGCCTACGAGACGGACGTCGGCGTGGTCGTGGCGGACCGTGGGCACCACTGCCTGGTCATCCCGGCGGCCATCGACTCGGGCTCCACGCTTCAGGTCGTCGCGGTGTCCTTTGCCGGCTCCGGGGAGGCGCCGGCCGCAGGACACGCGCGGGTCACCGGCCTCGAAACCGGCACCTGCGGTGCGATACACGCGAAGCCTTTTGACCGTCGCTACCGCGTAGCCCTCCCGCCTGGATTCGCCGCGTGGGGGACGCCGCTCGTGGCGCTGCGGAATGCCGGACCCGTCACCGTCGAAGCCAGCGCGCTGACCGGCGACCTGGAGGGCAATGGAACACCGGAGTATTTCCGGATGTGCAGCAGCTCCGAGGGCCTCCATCTCACGATCTGGTCCGGCGAGCCCCTGGTCGGCCCTCGGCGGTGGCACTTCTACTACTATCTGGGCTACGACGTTGAGCCCAACTGCAGCGAGGCGGACTACGCGGTTCGTCCAGCGATCGCATCGAACCGCGGCGAGCGGGTTGGGTGAATCAGAGCGATCTTGTCAGAATTTGGGCCCTGGCCCATACTAGGTCCGATTCGAGAAGTTGAACGGTGTCCACGCGACGGCACCCTCCGGATGCGGCCGTCGCGTACAGCTTGCGCGGGCGCGGAGCGTGGCCCAGCACTGCCGGCGAGTCCCACGTCGAATGATAGGGGGTGCTGGTGACGGAGGTGTTCCTGGGAATCGACGTCGGCTCGACGACGGTCAAGGCCGTCGCCGTGGACCGGTCCGCCCGCCTCCTCGCCCACCGC
>JABAOD010006964.1_pt3 | contig 19502 bp, 18 predicted proteins | sample 7062151 | NCBI WGS metagenome assembly JABAOD01 (sample SAMN14538626, study PRJNA623070) | marine sediment metagenome | biome: marine biome [ENVO:00000428]; feature: marine pelagic biome [ENVO:01000023]; material: deep marine sediment [ENVO:00002113] | place: India: Gulf of Khambhat ... | reverse complement strand
CATTCCGCCGTTGATGTGCAAGGTCTGGCCAGTCACGTAGGCCGCCTCTTCACTGGCCAGATAGACCACGCCGGCGGCGATCTCGGCGATATCGCCCATGCGACCCGCCGGGATCGATGCCGAAATCTTGGCCTGCTGGTCGTCGCTCAGCGCTTCGGTCATTGCGGTGGCGATGAAGCCCGGGGCGACGCAGTTGACCGTGATGCCGCGGCTGGCGACCTCCTGGGCCAGGGATTTGGACATCCCGATCATCCCCGCCTTCGAGGCCGCGTAGTTGGCCTGNNGGCCCCAGCGCGCCTTCATCATGCCGCGCAGGACCGCGCGCGACAGCCGGAACGCCGCGGTCAGGTTGACGTCCAGCACGATCTGCCAATCCTCGTCCTTGAGTCGCATGGCGAGGTTGTCGCGGGTCAGCCCGGCATTGTTCACCAGGATGTCCACCGACCCCAGCGCCGCCTCCGCGTCCTTGGCAAGCCTGTCCGCCGCGCCGGCCTCGCCCAGATTTGCCGGCGTCACATGGGCGCGCACACCGAGCTCGTCCGCCAGCTGCTCCAGCGCGTCCTCCCGTGTGCCGGACAGTGCAACCGCGGCCCCCTGCGCATGCAGTGCGTGCGCAATCGCGCTGCCAATGCCGCCCGAGGCGCCGGTAACCAGGGCGTTCTTTCCGGTAAGATCGAACATAGGACCCGTCCCTAGACTATAAAGATTAACCGATCCTTAGCCGCTCGGCCGCGCGACAACAAGCCCCGCACGTGGTTAGGTCGTCTTGAGGAAATCCTCGACGTCTTCCGGTCCGTTGATGGTGCGGGCCGCAAGGTCGCGGTCGATGCGGCGGACAAGGCCCGACAACACCTTGCCGGCGCCGGCCTCGACAAGGCTGTCGACCCCGTTGTCCTTCATGTAGAGCACGCTCTCGCGCCAGCGCACGGCGCCGGTCACCTGCTCGACGAGCAGCCGCCGGATGGTATCGGGCTCGGCCACCGATTCGGCTGTGACGTTGGCCACCAGCGCCGGCTGCGGTGCATCGATCGTCGTCTTCGAAAGGGCGTCGGCCATCACCTCGGCCGCAGGCGCCATCAGCGCGCAATGGAACGGCGCGCTGACCGGCAGCATGACAGCGCGCTTGGCGCCCTTGTCCTTGGCCATTTCGACGGCGCGCTCGACCGCCGCCGCGTTGCCGCTGACCACGACTTGGCCCGGCGAGTTGTCGTTGGCGACGGCGCAGACCTCGTTGCCGGCCGCCTCCACGGCCACGGCGCGGGCATCGTCCAGCTCAAGGCCCAGGAGCGCTGCCATCGCGCCGTCGCCCACGGGCACCGCCCGCTGCATCGCCTGGCCGCGGGTCTTCAGGAGCCGGGCCGTATCGGCCAGCGCGAACGCACCCGCCGCGGCCAGTGCCGAGTATTCGCCGAGCGAATGTCCGGCCACGAAGGCGGCCCGGTCCGCGAGGACGAAACCGCCCTCGGCGTGGAGAACCCGCATGACGGCCAGCGACACGGCCATCAGCGCCGGCTGGGCGTTCTCGGTCAGACGGAGCGCGTCGTCCGGCCCCTCGAACATCAGCTTCGAGAGGTTCTGGCCGAGTGCGTCGTCGACTTCCTCGAACACCTCGCGGGCCGCGGGAAAGGCCTCGGCAAGCGCCTTGCCCATGCCGACCTCTTGCGAACCCTGGCCGGGAAATACGAATGCCATGCTCATGGGTAACGGATCCTTGGAACGGGGTGGCGTCAGAACCGCCGCGCGGCGGCGCGACAGTGATAGCCCGCGCACCGGCGCTGTCAAGTCGGGCGTGGTGCGACGGGCGTTTCCCGCCCGCGGCAACCGGGTTAATCTGCGGTGACATATTTGCGGCGCGCAAGGGAGGATGGGGTCATGAGCGAAGCGAAAGCGGCGGGCGGCGCCGCCACGGCGCCGGCGGGCTTCTCCGTCGCGCAACCCGAGGAGACACCGTTCGTCGTCGGCGGCCTACGCGCGTTCTTCGAATACCGCGACCTCGGGATAAAGGCGGCGACCGGCGGACGCGTCGGCGCACAGGTGATCCGCGCCCGGCCGGGCGGGGTGTCGGTGCCCGGCTGGCACACCCACGACGTCGACTTCCAGATGATCTACGTGACGCGCGGCTGGTTCCGCTTCGAGTACGAGGGCTACGGCGAGGTCACCTTGCAGCCTGGTGCCTGCGTCCACCAGCCGAAGGGTATAAGGCACCGCGAGCTCGGCCATTCGGACGACGCGGAGCTGATTGAGATCACCCTGCCGGCCGACTTCGCCACGCACGACGCAGAGGCGCCGTCGCCATGATCGACCTGTCCGGCTAGACAGTGCTCGTGACCGGCGGCTCACGCGGCATTGGCGCGGACGCTGCGTGACCATGTCGGGGCGGCGCGCCGTCACCTTGTGCAGGCGGATCTCGCCGAGCCCGACGGTCCGATCCAGCCGCCTCGAACATACCGAACGCTCTAGCGGCGGGCCACGACGTCGGGTCCACCCCCGCGGCGCCCCTTTACGCCTCGTAAATCCCGGTAAGGGTATGATCCGGAACGCGCAACGGCCGCGCCGCCCGACCTTCGGGCCTGGCGAAACAGCGGAGACGAGGCTGCGATTGACCGACCGCCCGCATGACATGACGCCGGATCCCGGCGCCGCCGGGGCGCCACGCCGCAAGCGCCGCCATTGGCACCTGCTTTTCCTGGTCTTACTCAACCTGCTGGGGCTGGTGGTCGGTTTGATCTATCTTTCGATCTTTGTTCCCGCCCTGGCGTTGATGGACCGGACCCCTCTTACCATCGGATATCCAGGACTTTTCCTGTTGGGCGCGTTCGCGGCCTGGTCGGGCCGATCCAGGCCGAGAATCGCCGATGACGACATTACCGCAGCGAACTGGACCACTCTGGCGGTCTTTGCGACAGCGATGTTCGTCGGCGGGGTTTATGTCGGCCTGCTGTTTCTGGGCGAAGCCGCAATCAAAATGCACGAGCTGTTCCAACAACACCCGCCCATTCTCGATACCTGGGGCTAAGGCGGCGAACAGCGCGCATCATCTGCCGAGGTCGAGCTTGGCGGCACCGCGGATGGGGCCCTGGCCAGGCTCCTGCAACAGCACCGCGACCCCGGCGACGTCGTCGTGCGCCGGCAGCGGAACCCGCATCGTCCCGCCGGTGCCGTCCCAGCTGCCGACGCGGGTCAGGGTGCGGGCGATATGGGTATTACGCAGGGTCGCGCCACGGTTCTCGCCGCGCGTCACCGTGGTCTCGTGCACGCCGCTGTAACCGACCAGCCAAATTTCGAGAACGTTGTCCAGAACCCGCGGTGCAAACGTGACGACCAGTTCGCCGGCGTCGGCGTTACGGCCGAGCCGGAACCCGATCCGGCCCGGCGCCGCGTTACGGCTGGCCGCGACTGTCCGCATCACCTCACGGCGGTGCGAGCCGACGATGTCGTGCCGGCCGTCGATCACCATCTGCGGCGTATAGAGGTAATTGCGGTCGAACTTGCCGCGGTAGGCGCGCTGCCGGTCGGTGCCCCAGTCGGTCGCGAACGGGTCCTTCCAGCCGATGTAGTCCCAGTAGGTCACGTGCCACGAGATCGCCACCACGTCATCGCGCCCGGCCATCTCGTACAGCAGTGCGTCGGCCGGCGGGCAGGACGAGCAGCCCTGCGAGGTAAACAGTTCCACCACCGTCGGGGCGGTATCGGTCGCGCGCTCGCCGGCGGCACCCGGGCCGGCCAGACCGACGACGGCGCCGATCAGCAGCAGATGCAGGGCGCAGGGCAATTTCATCGCGGCGACGAGCCTAGTCGGCCGCAGGCCGACGGCTGAATCACGTTGACGTGAGCAAGCTGTCGACCGGATCCGCGCCGCGGGTGGACGCTAGCCGCGCACGTACTCGACGAGGCGTTCGATGATGAACTCCTGGTCGGCGATCTTGCTCTTCACCAGATCGCCGATCGAGATGATGCCGACCAGCTTCTTGCGGTCGACCACCGGCAGGTGACGTACCCGTTTGTCGGTCATCACCGCCATGCACTCCTCGACGGTCTGATCCGGCCGCGCGCAAACCACGCGAGGTTCCATGACATCCCTGGTCGGCGTCGTTGGCGAGGCGCGGCCCTTCAGGATAACGTTGCGCGCATATTGCCGCTCGGTAAAGATTCCGACCAGTTCGCCGTCCTCGATCACAACGACCGCGCCCACGTTGTTGTCCGCCATCTTCTTGATGGCGTCGAACACCGTATCGGTCGGCGATACGGACAAGATGTCGTGACCTTTCTTCTTCAGCAGTTGCTGTACCGTCGTCATCGGCCATCTCCTGAACAGAGACACTCCCAAAATTAAAGTATATCAATATCGTACGGTGCCTTCCGAGGCCCGCTTCAAAGCTCCCGGCATCCGCGATCTGCGGCGCTACGTATCCGCGCGCAGAACGGGCAGGCGATACAATGACATGTTACCACAGAATGCCCGGCAAGGCATGCCGGGCAAGCGACCGGCACGGCGATCGTGCCGCCGGACCAGTGCGCGAGGGGTTATCCGATTGCGCCGCCGGCCGGGCGGTCAGCGCCTTGGCCCGGCGGCCTGTTTCCCCGTAAAGAACTCCGGGAAGTGTTCCCTGACGATGGGGCCGTCGGTGCGGAGCGCGTGGCAGCTGTCCAGCTGGCGGGGTTTTTTCGTCGGATCGCGCTGGGTGGTGCTGCGGACCTTGGTCTGAAACGCGACGGTGGCGATCGGGCCGAGCAGTTCGAACAAGTGGGTACAGCCGTGCACGCCGCCGATCTTCTGTTTGGCAGCGCGTTGCCAGCCGGGTCCGATGGTCAGCCCGACCAGCTTCTCGAAGGCCGGCGTGATGTCGCCACAAACGCCGAACGGGCTGAAATCGGTCGACGCCTCGACAGCACGGATCGTCATCCCGTCATCGACGGTAACGCGCAGCCACATGCCGTGAATCGGCTCGCCGGCCTCGATGGTGCCGCGCTCCCGGTTGGGAAAGCTGTATGTCTTGGTGTCGGTCAGATGCGCTTCGATGTCCCACAGACCGTCCTCGCGACGATACCCTTGCAGGTCAATGTTGCGCGTGTGCAGATGTTCGCGCGCGTGCGGCGGCGATAACGGCATGGATCCTCGCTGTTTTCCGGTCCGACTGCGGCCCGATGAATATGGCGGCACCGGGCATTCGGTCAAGGGCCCGCGCCGGTGCCGGGTCATTCCGCTTCGTCGAGCGCCTCCCGCGTTTCCGCCGCGGTGGGCGGTGTGATGCGGATCGAAACGATCTGGTTGCGCACCCGGCGCAGAACCTCGAATCGGAAGCCGTAGAAAACGAAGACCTGGCCCTTCTCCGGGATCAGCCGCGCTTCATGCAGAACGAGACCGGCGATCGTGGCCGCTTCCTCGTCCGGCAGGTTCCAGTCGTATTCGCGGTTCAGGTCGCGGATCGTCACCGTGCCATCAACAACGTACGTACCGTCGGGCTGCGGACGAACGCCGCTGACCGGCGTGTCGTGCTCATCCTCGATCTCGCCGACGATCTCTTCCAGGATATCCTCGAGCGTGACGATGCCCATAAGCGAGCCGTATTCGTCGACCACCACCGCGAAATGTTCACGGCGGCTGCGGAAGGCCTGCAGCTGGTCGAGAAGGCTGGTCGTATCCGGGACGAACCAGGGTTCGGAGGGCAGATCGTCAAAATCGATCTGCGAGACGTTTCCGTCGTGGCGGCGCATCTCGCGCAGAAGTTCCTTGGTGTGCAGCACACCGACCACGTTGTCGGGGTCGCCGCGGTAGACGGGGATTCGGGTGAACTGGCTGGCCAGCACCTGGTCGACGATCTCTTCGGGCTTGCTGTCCAGATCGATGGTGGACACGGTCCTGCGATGGGTCATGATCTCGCCCACCTCGACCTCGTCGAGATCGAGGATCGAATGCATCATCTGTCGCTCGTGGCGGGTCTCCGGCTCTTCGCCCTCGTGCAGGTCGATGGCGCCGCGCAACTCCTCCTCCGCTTCCGCGCGGCCAAGCTCGGCCCCGAGCTCGATGCCGAAGACCCGCAACGTGGCGCGGACCAGCAGATAGATCGCATGGGTTATCGGGCCCAGGAAGAGCACCAGCACACGGATCGGCGCGGCAACTGCCAGTGCCATCCGGTCGGCGTGGTTGAGGGCCCAGGTCTTCGGCAGAACCTCGGAGAAGACCACAACCAGCAGGGTGACGATCAGCGTCGCATAAACAACGCCGGCCTCGCCGAATACGGTCAAGAGCAGGCCGGTCGCCAGCGCCGAGGCCATGATGTTGACCAGGTTGTTGCCCAGCAGGATGGCGCCGATCAGCCGCTCGTTGCGCAGGTGCAGGTCGATCACGGTCTGCGCACGGTGATCGCCCTGCTTGGCAAGCGAATGCATGCGGTGGCGCGAGGCGGCGGTCAGCGCGGTCTCGGAGCCGGAAAAGAATCCCGACATTACCAGGAGCACGAGGATGGCTCCCGATATGATCATCCAGTTCGTCGTCATGCCGCGACCGCTCCTTCCATGAATGCAGACAACTCCTTCACCGGGACATCGTGCGACACGAACGCGTCTCCGATGCCGTGCACGAGGATGAAGGTCAGCTTGCCGCCCTTGGCTTTCTTGTCCCGCCCCATGTGGGACATCAGGCGCGCCGGGTCCCATAGGACGGAGTTGGTGAAGTTGGTGCCGGTCGGCAGCCCGACCGCTGCGAGGTGGCGTCGTACCCGCGCCGCATCGTCCGGTGGGCACAGCCCGAGCCGCGCCGACAGATCGAAGGCCATGACCATGCCGATGGCCACCGCCTCGCCGTGCAACAGGGTGTTGCTGTAACCGGTCTCCGCTTCGAGCGCGTGCCCGAAGGTGTGCCCCAGGTTCAGCAGTGCGCGCTCGCCGGCTTCGCGCTCGTCGGCCGCAACGATTGCCGCCTTGGCCCTGCAGCTGGTAACGACCGCCTGGCGGATCTTGGCTGGATCGCCATCGACCAGGTCGGCGCCATGCCCCTCGAGCCAGCCGAAGAACGCCGCGTCCCTGATGAGCCCGTATTTCACCACTTCCGCGTAGCCGGCCAGCATTTCGCGCCGCGGCAGCGTGCGCAGCACACGGCTGTCGGCCAGCACCAGGCGCGGCTGGTGAAACGCACCGATCAGATTCTTGCCGTGCGGCGAATTGATTCCGGTCTTGCCGCCGACGGAGCTGTCGACCTGGGCGAGGAGCGTCGTCGGGATCTGGATGAAGTCGATGCCGCGCAATGCCGTGGCGGCAACGAAGCCCGTCAGGTCGCCGACGACGCCGCCGCCGAACGCGACCAGGGCGGTGTCGCGGTCGATGCCGCGGCCCAGTATCGCATCCATCAGCTTTCCGAAATGGCTGATATCCTTGGTCTGCTCTCCGGCGTCGAGAACGATGGGAATCGCGTCGACCGCGCCGTCCGACAGCGAGCGCAGCAGCGTCTCCAGGTGCAGGTCCGCGACATGCCGGTCGGTCACGACGATGACCCGCGGCCGCCGCAGCACCGGCGCCATCATTTCGCCGGCGCTGGCAAGGACGTCGTCGCCAACGACGATGTCATAGCTGCGCGAACCCAGCTCGACCCGCACCGTCTCATGCGCCGTCACTTCACGATCTCCTTCGAAAGGTACGCAGCCACTGCCGCGATCACCCGGTCCACCATGCTGCCGATCGGACCGTCGCCCGTGTCGACGATAATGTCCGCCTCCGCATAGATGGGGTAGCGCAATTCGATGAGGTTCGCCAACGTGCCCTTCGGGTCCGGTGTCTTCAGCAGCGGCCGGTGACTGCGGCGGCTGACCCGCTCGAACAGGATATCGAGCTCGGCCCGCAGCCATACCGATATTGCCATCTTCTTCGTCACGGCGCGCGTCTGCGGATCCATGAACGCCCCGCCGCCGGTGGCCAGAACGTGCACCGGTTCCGTCTCCAGCAAACGCGCGACGACCCGCCGTTCGCCATCGCGAAACGCCGGCTCGCCATGCCGTGCGAAGATCTCTTCGATACTGCAGCCCGCCGCCGCCTCGATCTCGCTGTCCGCATCGATGAAGGGAACGTCCAGTTTTGCGGCCAATCTTCGGCCCACCGCTGATTTGCCAGCCCCCATCAGCCCGACCAGGACGAGCGATTTCGGCAACGTAATCGGTGGGGACTCTCCCATACGGCCAGTACCCGCGTGCAACCGGCGTCCCGCCGTTGCAGTGCGGCTTTCAGATATTTAAACTGTCGCAGAATTGCCATAGTCGAGGACTAGCGTAAACCCCGAACCGCCGCCGGCCCGGCCCGCCGAAGCGCCCGCCGACCGTTGCACCGACCCCCCGATTCGAAGTGACCGCATGAACAAATACATACTTACCGGCATTATCGCGGCTTCAGTCCTGTTGCTGGCCGGACTCATAGTTCTCGGAACAATGGATTTGCCGGCGCCCACCGGAACCGTCGAAACGAAACTCGATGACTCGCGCTTTCCCCGTTGAATATGTGCTGATCCTGGCAGTCATCCCGGCGCTGCTCGGGTGTGCCGCCGCCGCCGAATTACCGCGTGACGACATCGTGCTGGCCCAGCTCGAATGGCCGCAGGTCGCGCCGCGTCAGCTGGTGCCGGAACCCAGCCCGGGGCCGTTGCAGGCGCCGCCGCCGGCCGACCCCACTGCGCCCGCCGGCGAGGGGGCGGGACCCGGGGACATTCCTGCGCCCGACATCGAGGTCGGGGAGCTTCGCGCGATCGATCCGGATTCCGGGGGACTTCTGGAACCGTCGATGGGTGGGCTCGGCATCGCGATGTGGGACGGCACGTCGCGGGGCCTGCTGCTGCGGCTGCTGCCGCAGCTGCCCGATCGCTATGACTCCGCCTCGCTGCACGATCTTGCGCGGCGGCTTCTCCTGTCCACGGCGATCGTCCCGCCACGCGCGGAGCCGGATCCCGATGCCAGCGTCATGGCCGCACGCGTCGAACGGCTCGAGGCGATGGGCCTGTCGGGTGCGGTCTCCGACATGCTGGAACTGCTGCCGGAGCGGGTCCAAGATCCCGCGTTGCTGCGTATCCTGGTCGACAACCGACTGCTGGCCGGGGACGACGACGGCGCCTGCACGGCATTGGGCGCCGCCGACGATATCGCGGCCGGGACCTACGGGGAACAGCTCCTGGTATTTTGCCAGGCGCGTGCGGGCGACAGCGCGTCGGCCAACTTCGGTCTCAACCTCCTGTCGGAAGGGGGCAACATCGATGATCCGGCGTATTTCGGCATGGTCGGCGCCATGCTCACCGGGGGCAGGGTCCGGGTCAAGTCGTTGCCCGCGCCGACGCCGCTGCATCTGGCCCTGGCCCGCACGACCAAGACCTCGCTGCCGGCGGATGTGCTCGAGACGGACTCGCTCGCGGTGCTGCGGGCCCTGGTCGACAATCCGGCCGTGCCCGAACCGGTGCAGCTCGAGGCGGCGGAGCGGGCGGTGCTCGCCGGCGCGATCGGAGCCGCACGGCTGACCGAACACTACGTTGCGGTCGAATTCACGGACAAGGAAATCGCGAGCGCGCTGACCATCGCCGAGTCGGACCATTCGCCCCGCAACAGGGCACTGTTGTACCAGGCGGCAGCGCGCCAGGATCTGCCGGTCGGCAAGGCGGCCGCCATGCAGAAGGCCTGGCAGCTGGCCGCGGCGGACGACATCTACCGGCTGAGCGTCGCCGTCTATGTGCCGATGCTGGAGGCGCTGCAGCCGGCAACGGCGCTGACGTGGTTCGCTGCCGATGCCGCGCGCGCCCTGTACGCTTCGAACCGGATCGAAAAGGCGGGTCAGTGGGCGGCGATTGCCGGCCGCGCGCCGGAGGAGCCGGTATACAAGCGCCGGGCCGCCCTGCTGTGGCCACTGGTCGCCCTCGCCGACGGATCGGCGCGCGGGCCGGGCCATGCCGAATGGCTGGCTGCGCTCGACACGGACGACGGTGTCGATGCCGCGCTTCAGGCCGGCTTCGCCTATTCGCTGTTCGAGGCAATGGGTGAGCGGATGCGCGACGAGGATTGGCTGGCGTTACTGGTCAGCGTGTCGCGGGCGCCGGCCATGGCCGCCGACCCGGCCTACCTGCGGCAGTTCCGGCGCGCCGCCAGTGCGGGTCGGCGGGGCGAAACCGTTCTGCTTGCGTTGCTGCTGCTCGGGCAGGGGGGCGTCGCCGACGCGGGGCCCGACCTGATATCGGAAATCATTATTGGCCTGCGTCTGGTCCAGCTCGAGGAGGAGGCCCGCCGGCTCGCCCTTGAGGCGGCGCTGCAGGGTGGGTTGTAAAGGTGTCCGCCGCCGCCGACTGCGAGCGTTTCCTGGAGATGCTCTCTGCCGAACGCGGGGCCGCCGCCAACACGCTGGCCTCCTATCGCCGCGACCTGAACGCCTATCTGGCGCATTTGAACCGCCGCGGACACGGTCCCCGCGACGCGTCGGTGGACGACATCCGGTCGTGGCTCCAGGCGATGTCGATGGCGGGCATGGCGGCGAGCAGCAGCGCCCGCCGCCTATCGGCGATCCGGCAGTTCCACAAGTTCCTGTTCGCCGAGGGCCGCCGCGCCGACGATCCGACGGCGACCGTCGACAGCCCGCGGCGCGGCCGTGCCTTGCCGAAATTGCTGAGCGAGGCGGACGTCGCGGTGATGCTGGCCCAGGCGGCGGCGCAGCCCGGGATCGCCGGGCTGCGCATGAAGGCCCTGATGGAGCTCCTGTACGCCACCGGCATGCGGGTCTCGGAACTGGTCGCGCTCCCCTACGCGGCAGTAGCCCGCGAACAGGACTTCGTCATCGTGCGCGGCAAGGGTGGCAGGGAGCGGCTGGTGCCGTTGACCGAGGAGGCAAAGCGGGCGCTCGCCGCCTACAGGGAGGTGCGCCATGCCTTCCTGCCGGGCGGCGCGCGCGAGTCGAACTGGCTGTTTCCGTCCGCCGGCAAGGCGGGGCACCTGACGCGCCAGCGCTTCGGCCAGATGCTAAAGGAACTGGCGGCGGCGGCCGGCATCGACCCCGCAAAGGTCAGCCCGCACGTCCTGCGCCATGCGTTCGCCAGCCATTTGCTGGCGCATGGCGCCGACCTGCGGGCGGTGCAGAAGATGCTCGGCCATGCCGATATCTCGACGACCCAGATCTACACCCACGTCCTGGAGGAGCGGCTCAGCCGGCTGGTCGGCGAGAAACACCCGCTGGCGCGGAAGTAGCCAGGGCGCGCCCGATCAGGTCTCTTCCAGATGGACATCGTGGTCCTCGGGCGGCTCCAGCGTCCAGCCCTGGCGGTGGCGGCTGACCAGCATCCAGAGGCCGGCGGCGACCAGCACGCCGCCCAGGATCGGCCGCGGCACACCGCCCATCATGAACAGCGGCGGCGCGATGGCCAGGAGCAGGATCGGCAGGAACAACAGCGTCCAGGTCTTGCGGCCGCGGGCCTTCTGGTACCAGGGGAAGACCGCCGAGAACACCGAGATGGTCAGGAAGAACAGCGACCACGGGCGCGTGAGGAACAGCGTCAGGTCGTCGCTGATGGCCACCGCGCGCGACAGGTTGACCTCGGCGATGTCGCCGAGCACGACGCCGAGAATCATCGGCGCCAGCGGGAACCCGAGGACGCGCATCGTGTAGCCGAGCAGGCCGAACCAGAACAGGGTCCAGATGTCGAACTCGACGTTGTGCAGCGAGAACACGCCGATCGCGCAGTAGGCGAGGATCACGCCGGCCAGCATGTACATTGGGATGCGCGTGACCAGCAGGAACGCGCGCAGGGCGATCGCCTGGGTGCCCAGCATCAGGAAATTGGCGAGGAAGAAGGCAAGGAAGATGCTGTAGGCCAGCACCGGCTGGTCGCCGATGAAGGACGGGCTCGGCACGACGTCGTGGATCAGCAGCGCGCCGAGCATGACGGCGGTGACGATATCGCCGGGAATGCCCAGCGCCATCATGGTGATGAGGGCGCCGCCGGCGGTGGCGTTGTTGGCCGATTCCGAGGCGACGATGCCTTCCGCGCAGCCGGTGCCGAACTGCTCCGGCTTGCGCGACGCCTTCTTCGCCTGGTCGTAGGCGAGGATATTTGAGATCGAGCCGCCCGCCGCCGGCAGGATGCCGGTGAACACGCCGATCAGCGCCGAGCGGATCAGGTTGAGCCAGTTGCCGGCAATCGCCCGGATGGCGGCGAAGTGCTCGACCCGAACTGCCTTGGCGCCCTTTTCCATCAGCGGCTTGCGCGCGGCGACGGTATCCTGCACGTCGCTCATCAGCTGGCTGAAGGCGAACAGCCCGACCAGCACGGGCAGGAAGGCAAAACCCTGTTTCAGCGCGTCGGTGCCGAAATTGAACCGCGCGACGCCGTTGATATCGTCCTCGCCGATGGTCGCTACCAGCAGACCCAGGGCCCCGGCGATCAGCCCCTTGACGAGGTTCTCGCCGGCCAGGCTGGCGGTGATGGTCAGCGCGAACAGCACCAGTGCGAAATAGTCCCACGGCCCGAATTCGAGACCGATGCGGGCAAGCTGCGGGGCCAGCGTCATCAGCAGGAGGGCGCTGAGGATCCCGCCCATGAATGAGGCCCACACGCCGATTCCGAGGGCAAGGCCCGGCCGGCCGTTGCGGGCCATCGGAAAGCCGTCGAACGTCGTGGCCACGGAGGACGGCGTGCCCGGAATTCCCGTCAGGATCCCCGACATCAGCCCGCCCGACAGGCCGCCGACGAACACGCCGATCATCGTCGACAGGCCCTCGACGGTCGACAGGCCGAAGGTGAACGGCAGGGTCAGAACCACCGCCATGGTGATGGTGAACCCCGGGATGGCGCCGGCGATCAATCCCGCCAGCACACCCAGCACCATAAGGCCCAGAATCTTCAGCTGGAAGACCGCAACGAAGGCGTCGGCGACGTTTTCGATCAGCACGGGTGCCTCCTACCAGACGCTGAGGATCACGCCCTGCGGCAGGATGACCTTGAGGGCAAAGGTGAAGATCGCCCACATGGCGCCGACCGCGACGATCGCGACGACCGCGTGGACGGCCAGCATCTTCAGGCTGCGCTCACCCAGCACGCTCAGCGTCAGAAAGACGAACGCAATCCCGCCCAGCAGCATGCCGAGGACGTCCAGCGTAAGGAGGAAGGCGAGGAACAGGGCGTAACACCACAGGGCGTTGCGGTACCGGGCGAACAACCCGGCCTTGGCCGTTGCCGCGGCGCGCGGCCCCTTGCGCATCGACTGCACGAGGTAGACCAGCGACAGCGCGAGCATCACGGCGAGGATCAGGCGCGGCCACACCTCCGCCCCGATGGTCGCGTAGGCCGTTTCCTCGATCTGGAAGCTGGCGGCGTAGAACACGCCGCAGAACAGCAGAAGACATACCGCAACCACGGTATCCCGGTTGATGGCGTTCACCGGCCCTCTCCCCGACTGGCGATGCAATCACGACCGACCGACCCGGACCCGTGCGGGACCGGGCCGGCACCCCGACCGCGCGATCAGCCCTTGTACATGCCGACGTTGATTGCGATCTGCTTCCACTTCTTGAACGTGCGCTCGAAATAGGCGCGGTAGTCGTCGCCCGCCAGGAACGGCATCGTTGAGCCTTTGGCCTCCATCTGCCTCTGCACGTTCGGATCCTTGGCGACGGCGCGGAAGATGCCGATATAGTGGTCGACGACGTCCTTCGGGGCGCCCTTCGGCAGCACGATTCCGCGGTCGACGCCGATGACTAGGTCGAAGCCCTGCTCTTTCGCCGTCGGCACGTCGGGGATCTCCGGATTGCGTGCCTCCGTGGTGATGGCCAGCGCCTTCAGCTCGCCGGACTGGATGTATTTCTTCGCCGCGGCCAGGTTGATCTCGCCGATATGGATGTTGTTGGCGAGCAGCGCCGTCATGCGCTGGCGCGTGCCGTCATAGGAGATGTGCTTGAACTCGACGCCCGCCGCATCCTGCAGCTCCAGCATCGCGAAGTGGCTGGTCGAGCCCAGCGTGCCGCCCGCGAGCACCTCGTTCGGATGGTCCTTGGCGTAGGCCGCCAGCTCGTTCAGGTTGTTATACGGGACCTCGGCGTTGGCGCCGTAGATGGTCGGCGTGCGCGTCATCAGCGCCACCGGCTCGAACGCATCCCAGGTGAAGTCGACGCGGCCGGTCAGGAAGCTGCTGATCGCGCTCTGGTGAATGGCGAACAGGGTGCAGCCGTCGGGCTTGGCCTTGACCGCCTCCTTGGCGCCCTTGTTGCCGCCCTGGCCGCCGATATTGACGACCTGAAGCTGGGGCTTCGCACCGTGCTTGTTCGCCGCCTCGACGATGATCCTGAAGATCACGTCGGTGCCGCCGCCGGCGCCCCAAGGCACGATCAGCTTCGCGGTGCCGCACGGGATCTCGGCGTTTGCGGGTGTGGCGGACAGCGCCGCCGCAGCCATAGCCGCGGCGGCCAGGCCGACGATTGATTTGCGTATCATGTGCTTTTCTCCCAACAATCCATGCATCGAATCGATGCTTCTCATTGCACTTCGAATTCATAAACGCCTGGCTGCCGACGACGGGCCCCGGGGCGTGCTGTGCCGCATGCGGTGTTCCTCCCTGTTGCCGATCCGCTGCGGCTGCCACGGCGATCGCGCGGGCTTGATCTGCGAGGCGGCGGTAACCTAGCGTATGCGCGGCGGGTTTGCCAACCGCCCGGCCAACTCAAAGGAAATGGAATTCGGACGGATATGACGAAAACTCTGGCAGTTGCGATCGGCGGCTTCGGCGCGATCGGCATGGCGGTCGCGCGCAGGCTCGACCAGGGCATGGAAGGGCTGCACCTTGCCGCGGTGTCGGCCCGCGACCGCGGCGCGGCGCAGCGCCGCATGGCCGGATTCGCAGCCCCGGTCCCGGTCGCGGCCGCGGACGAATTGGCGACAGTTGGAGACATCGTCATAGAGTGCGCGCCGGCCGCGGTCTTCGCCGAGATCGCCGCTCCGGCGCTGAAGGCGGGGCGGATCTTCATGCCGCTCAGCGTCGGCCAGCTCCTGGCGCATCCCGGATACGAGGCGCTGGCACGCGAGCACGGCGCGCGCATCATCGTGCCGACCGGTGCCCTTTTGGGGCTGGACGCGGTGCGCGCGGCCGCCGAGGGGACCATCGAGTCGGTCACCATGGTGACCCGCAAGCCGCCACGGGGCCTCGCCGGCGCGCCGTATCTCGAGGAACAGGGGATCTCCCTCGAGGGACTCGACGCACCGCTGAAGATATTCGCCGGCACGGCGCGCGAGGGCGCCAGGGGCTTTCCGGCCAACGTCAACGTCGCCGCGGCGCTGAGCCTCGCCGGCATCGGCCCGGACCGCACGCGGCTCGAGATCTGGGCCGACCCGGCGGTGACGCGCAACACCCACACGATCCGGGTCGAGGCCGACAGCGTGCGCTTCGAGATGACGATCGAGAACGTGCCGTCCGAGGAGAACCCGCGCACCGGCAAGCTCACCGCGCTCAGCGTCATCGCCGCGCTGCGGGGCCTCGTCGCGCCGCTCAGGGTGGGGACGTAAACAGGGCCGGCGCCGTTTTAATTCGGGAGGCTGCAAAAGAACGCCCGGCGCGATCCCAGATCACCGGATCATGCCCGCTTTCGGCCCCACGGCAGTTCCCTGCACGTAACTGCTCGCATGACTGCTCGTGACCTGAATTCGTCATTCAAGGCGGCTTGACGGTCCATCTGGTTCGGCCTCGCAGAGCGGAGTTGTCGCAACGCCCGTGCCTGTCCTTCGCACGGGCTACTCCGAACCTCAAATTCCGGACGGTCTCATTGGCTCAGATGAAACCGCCCGGGAACGGCGCTGTCGGATGTCCTCGTCCGAACGATGGCTCGGTCACTCCGGCAGGCCGGCTTTGCGCAGGCCCTCGATAAATTGGTCCAGTTCACGGGGATCCTTTACCGGCGGGACATGTTGCCAATGCCTGATCGAGAAATTCGGGTGTTTGGCCAAGAGCTGTGCGGCGTGTTTGCGTGCCTCACTCATTCGACCCAACTGTGCATAGCTGGCAGCCAATAGCCGATGCGCTTCGGACTGGTCGTGCATCTTGGTCACTGTTCGGATCGTCTCTTCGAAATCGCCGAGCTGGAAATAGGCGTCACCGAGATACCAGAGGTACCAGTCCGGATAGTAGGGATTGAGCCGCATCGCGCGATTCAACAGCTCAACCGCACGTTCGGATTCACCGACATAGACGTGGAAATCGCCCATCTCCGCCAGCAGATCCGCATCGTTCGGATTGAGCGCGATGGCGCGTTCATAGGCGGCACGCGAAGCGTCGTGCTGTTTCTTGTAAAGCAGGGCATAGCCAAGTTCCGAATAGCCCCGGGCATCCAGGCTGTCGCGGTCGATTGCAGCCAAGGCGAATTCGACGGCCTTGTCGAGACAGGAGTCCGGCGACTCCGACCAGGCGTAACGCCAATCGAGGTTGCAGGTTCGCGACATGGCTGCGTAGCTCCGCCCAAAACTTGAGTCGCATTCCACGGCCTGCTCGAAAAGCCGCCGGGCGTGGGCATTCGCTTCCTTCCTGAACTGGAAGCTCAAATGTTGACCCCGCAGGATGAGCCCGTATGCTCGAAGGTCCGGCATATCCTGCCCTGAAACACGACGTTCTTCGGCGGCTTCGATCTGTAAGGCGAGCCGCGCCGCAATAACGGCCGTAACCTCGTCCTGAAATGCGAAAATTTCAGACAAGTCGGTATTGTATCGCTCCGACCAAAGTGCGGTACCGGATTCCGCTTCGATCAATTGGACCGCGACACGGATCTTCCGCTGGGCTCGACGAAGCGTGCCGGTCAACAGATAACGCACACCCAACTGACGCCCGAGCTCGTCTGGCGCAATCTTTTGGCCCTTGAAGAGAAACGCGGAATTTCGCGCGATGACGAGCAGGGTCCGAAAGCGGCAGAGATTTGTGATGATGTCGTCTGCCAGGCCTTCGCACAAATGCTCATCGCAGGGGTCGCCGGACGTGTTGGTCAATGGCAAGACGGCGACCGAGGCCCTGTTCGGAACCTCTGCCGGCAGGTGCTGGCGGGTCAGCCTGGCCACTGATGGTAATGCCTGCGGCCTCTCGAATTCGACGGCAAAGACCTCGATCGGCTCATCGATATTCTTGAGATGTCGGCGCCCCACTGAGAACATCGAAATCTCAATCTTGTCGTGGACAGCGCGATAGACCGCCTCCGAAACGTAGACTCCCCCAGGTGGCGCAAGCGCCTGAATGCGCGCCGCCACATTCACACTGTGGCCTCGCACATCTTCTCCGACGTACATGACCTCACCAAGATTCACGCCTATGCGGAAGGCGATGTGGACTTCGCCCGGATGCCATACGGTTTCCTGGCCAAATTCCTTCTGAAATTCGATTGCAAACTTGACTGCAAGCGTCGCGCTGTCAAAAAGGGCGAACACGCTGTCGCCGGCGGTGTCCACGACCCGCCCGCCATAGTCACCGATCAAGGATTTGAAGAGGCCGATTGACTGGGTTGCCCGTGTGGCGGTGCCTTCCTCGTCTTTGCCCATCAAGCGGCTGTAACCCTCGATATCAGCCAAAACGATCGCCGAGAGTTTGTGCTGAGGAGTTTGTGGCGACGGGACGGACATGATCGCTGTCAACCCTTCGTCATTAGCACTATGTAATTACTAGCGCATTAGGCATTGCAAGTTCGTCGTAAATCTGTCTTCTCTGCCCATATGGGGGTGCAGAGGCGTATCGGCGCCATTTATACGGCGCTAGAAGCTGTTCCCCCTTTCTTAATCCCTGTATTATACGAGGACACGCAAATCTCGCAAATCAGCAGAATTATGCCGACGTGCGCACCCATCTTCGAGCTCCGCAACGCGCGGGACAGTGATTACGGTTTTGCCGAACGACTCTATCTCATGACGATGCAGCCATTGCTGCGGCGGCTCGGTGCCCTGAACAAGCAAGATCTCATCGCAAACTTCAGGCGGCTGTACCAGCGAGATGACGTCAAGATCATTGTCGTCGGCGGTGTGGATGCAGGTTGGCTCCAAGTCGGCGAGAGTGAGCGGGAAATCAGCCTATACCAGATCCATATCGAGCCCGACTATCGCCGCCGCGGCATCGGGACGTGTCTACTCCAGGACCTTCTGATGCGCAGCCGACAGACGCGCAAACCGGTTTCCCTTTACGTCGTCCGCAACAATCCGGCGTCGGTACTGTATGAGCGACTCGGTTTCAAGGTCGTGGGCGAAGACGAAACCAAATTATTCATGCGCTGGGAATAAGTCGTCGGCCAGTTCGGCGCTGAACCGCCTCAGTCGCCGCCGCCGCGTCGAATTCGAGCGTGAGCGCCGCTGATCCGCGCATGGGCACCGCTGATCCGCGCATGGGCGCCGCTGATGCGGGCATGGGCGCCGCTGATGCGGGCATGCGCGCCGCTGTATGCCGACAGCGTCTCCTCGGATATCAGCTCAGCTTCCAGAAGAATCTGTGTGAACGGACCGGTTTCCATGTCCAACCGGATCGAAAAATCATCCTTGTCGTACGGCCAGACCCGCATGTCGTCCGCGAAGGAATAAGCCTGGTTGGCAGTTCCCGTGAAGTCGCCGCCATGCGGAGCTGTGGCCGCCCGTTCCGAATTGGCAAACGGCGACTGCCCTGCACCGGGTTTAAGCCTGGGCTCGGGATCGTCACCGGTGCCGTGAACCAGGAAGATCGCCGGCCTTGCCAGATCGTAGTAACAGCCTTCGAAACTGAAGCCATATATCCGCGCGAGTCTTGCTCCCTCGTGCTCCAGCTGGGCTTCGAGGAAGTTGTTCCCGCTTTCCCGGAGCGGCGGGGCATCTTTCTCTCCCCGCTTCGGATTTTTGCCTTCTCCTGGCCGAGAGTTCTTGTAGGTGAACTCAAGATCGGCAAGAATCCGACCGTACAAAAGAACTGTTGACGGCGTAAGGAGAGTTTCAGGCATCTCTTGATCCCCCCTGTTCGGGCACAGCTGCCGAGAGTGCCCATGTCAAGATTGCACAACCTGATACGACTTAAGGTTAAAGCCGCCGATCCCGCATGTAAACCGGAAAAGGCCGAGTTCGTTGAGCTAGCCAAAGACGCTCGACGCAGTCCGTCAGCTCCGCCGCGCGAGAGCCATTCTGGCACGGTACGACAGCTTTGGCCGCATTGTTGCGGCATGTGGGGCGAATGTTCGTGCCGAGAACATATGGCTGCCGGGTGAGGGGGGAGCCAAGCGCGGTCCCACCCGAACCGAACCGATGTCGCGAAGGCCCATGTTGCGCTCGATAAGACGATTGTAGCGACCGCCGGTTGCCTCAGCGTCGACCGTGAGGAGAGTGGCGCCGACATCGGCATAGTCGAGGTAATGAGGCGACAGGCGGCTCCAGGTTTCAGCCAGGTAATAGCCCAGGATGTCGCGCGTCGCCAGCAGCGCGTCCTTGAATCCGGAGTGGTTTTCGGCGTAGGCCTCATCAAACAGCCTCTGAATTGGCTCTGCGAATTCAGGCTGCTGTTCGACGCGATCGGCCAGGTCTTCCATCC
>JABAOD010002221.1_pt2 | contig 19514 bp, 14 predicted proteins | sample 7062151 | NCBI WGS metagenome assembly JABAOD01 (sample SAMN14538626, study PRJNA623070) | marine sediment metagenome | biome: marine biome [ENVO:00000428]; feature: marine pelagic biome [ENVO:01000023]; material: deep marine sediment [ENVO:00002113] | place: India: Gulf of Khambhat ... | reverse complement strand
GGGCGGGCAAAAATTGGGTCAATTGTAGGCGAGTCCACGGAAATACTTCCAGCGAATAAGCGCTTCTATGCCGGGGGAGGAGGATCCATCCGCGGTTACGAGTTTCAAAAGGTCGGACCGCTGGACCAGGATGATGATCCCCTCGGCGGGCGCTCGATTGTCGAAGTGGGAGCGGAACTTCGTTTCAGGCTCACGGAGGCAATCGGGATCGTACCTTTTATCGAGGGGGGGAACGTTTTTGATGAGGTGGTCCCCGATTTCTCTCGCGAGTTCCAGTGGGCGGCCGGTCTCGGTCTGCGATATTTCACCGCGATCGGACCGCTGCGACTCGACGTCGCGTTCCCTCTGAACCGGCGCGACGACGTTGACGATTCTTTTCAGTTCTACATCAGCATAGGACAGGCGTTCTGACATGTTGAGATGGAAGCGCATTTTCCGAAGAATCGCCATTGGCTTTGCGGTGGCTCTCGTGGTGTGCATCGCGCTTGTGATGGCGGTTTACGGCTTTCTCCAAACCGAAACCGGACGCGATCAGACCGCTCGATTTCTCGCCTGGTATCTCTCTCGGCCGGGCGAGACGGAGGTGTCGATTGCACGCCTTGACGGGCCTTTACCGCAACGCGTTCACCTATCAGGTCTGAGGGCGCGCGACCCTGAGGGTGAATGGTTCAGCCTTGACTCGGCCATCATCGAGTGGCGACCTCTTGAGTTGCTCCGCGGACGACTCCATGTGACGCGAGCAGACGTGTCCAACCTTCGCCTCGTCCGATTGGGCACCGATGCGGATCAGGGAAAAGGACCGGGTGGCTTTGGGTTTCCCACGCTTCCGGTGGCCATTGCCGTTGATCGGTTCGTCTTCGAGGACGTCCATCTTGAAGAATCGGTCATAGGAGTACAGGCCGCGTTCCGGGCCGTGGGTGGATCGACAGCCACCGAGAACGGGACGGTCCGTACGACGGTCAGGGTGGAACGAATTGACGGCATACCGGCCCACGCCAGCGTCAGCGTCACCGTCAGTTCCACCACTGAGCACGTGAGCCTGCACGTTGAGGTCGACGAGCCTCCGGAAGGCATCATTGCTCATCTGATGAGGCTGCCTGGACTCCCCCCTGTCTTTGTCCAGCTCCGAGGAGAGGGGCCGCTCACGGCCTGGCATGGAAAATTGATAGCTCGGGCGGGAGATCTCGCCTCCGTGGACACGGAGCTCGCTGTTCGGCGGCCAAAAATGTATGCCGTGACGGCGCACGGGCGAGCCGATGTGGCGCGTTTGATGGATGACCCCTTGCGCCGGCTGTTGTTGGACGAAGTTTCCTATCGTTTTGAAGTAGAGTTTGCGGGGAGTGAAGAGATCTCCGTGCGCCGAGGTCGTTTCGCCAGTCGTGCAGCGTTTGTAAACTTCGCTGGTCGTTCCGTGCGGGGACAGACGGACCTCCAGGCTGATTTAAGCCTCACACCACGTGGTGTGGAAACGCTCAATGATCTTTTGGCCCCCGCTTCCGCGACGGGCATGACCGTGCGGGGGACACTCTCGGGACCGATAGTCCAGCCCGAGGGGCGAATGGAGATCACTGTGACCGATCCTANNGATCCTACTATAGACAGTGTCTCAGCCGAGGTGTTTCGGGGTTTTTTCTCCTTGCGTCCGGACCGGGACCTTGGCATGGCCGACCGCAAAATCGTGGTTGCCGGACAGGGAAAGCTCAAAGGACTTCGAGATTCTGCCTCAGAGGTGCAGGCGCTGCTGGGCGAAACAGTCGACTGGAATATCGAGGGAAAGGTTGATTTAGAGGATCAGATTTTCGATCTCACAAAATTCACCCTGTCGGCCGATATCGGACGGGCTGTCGCCTCCGCAAATGTGAGCCTGGCCGACCATCGGGGTGATGGGGTCTTGAGGCTTACAATCGATGATCTAGCGCGGCTCACTCCGGCAACCGGCCTGTCCCCCCGGGGGAATCTGAGAATGGAGGCGCGCCTGCACACCACTGACTACGCTGAGGGGCTTGGTGCCACGGTCACCGGGGAGGTACGCGATCTCTCCGTCGGATATCCGTCCGTGGATGCGTTGCTCGGTCACCGGGTGGCCTTGGCATCCAATCTCACCATGCTGACCGACGGTGGCGTTCGAATTGACTCCGTCGAAATTACTGGTGCGAACGCAAAGCTGAATGGGGCAGTCTCATTCACTCCCGAGTTGCAGAAAATAGATGGTCGCTACTCGCTACGCCTTCACGACCTCGCCACTCTCTCAAAGGAATTTGGCACGCCCCTGGGCGGCAGCATGACCGTGGAGGGGACAATCATGGGCGATCTTGCCGACCCCAAGCTTGAGGGGTCCGCAACTGTCGCCGATCCACAGATTCGTGGCTTCCATCTCGGCTTGCTTCAAGGGACATTCACGCTTGAAAGCGTCGCACAGGAACCCCGTGGCACGGTATCGCTCGCACTGACAGACTCCCCGTTCGGTCCCGCAGATGCATCCGCGAACTTTGTCCTGGCGGGAGGCTCCCGTCTTCAATTGGACGGTCTGTCGGTGAGGTCCAGGGAGACGGAAATGGTTGGTGACCTCGTCATCCCGCTTCAGGGTCCTCCGGTGGAAGGCTCGCTCTCAGGCCACGCGACCTCTTTAGAGGCGTGGTCCGAGCTCGCGGGACGCACAATAGCCGGGGCGATCTCCTTCAAGTTGCGCATGCATCCAGATGGGAGTCGGCAGGCTGCTGATCTGGGAGTTGAGGGCAGTCACGTCGAAATTGGCGTGGCGCAAACCGAGACTGTCGGTCTCGGGCGGATCAAGCTTTCCGCACAGCTCACAGACCTCACGGAGTCGCCACGTGGGAAGCTAGCTGTCGAAACCGAGGAAGCGCACCTCGCAGGGGCCACGATCAACAGTCTGCTGCTGACGAGCGACGCTGCGAGCGTCGACGCGGTGGATTTCCGCGTGCGCGCCGTTGGAGATTTTCGCGGACCGTTCGACCTCGACATGGCCGGGGGTGTGGCTCGACAAAACCAGCTTCTTCGGGTCTCGCTCAACCAACTGGAGGGGCGGATCGCAGGACGGTCCCTTGCCTTGCAACAAGTCGCGCGAGTAGAGTACAGCCCGGGCGTGTTTAGGGCAGATAATGTGGTACTTGATGTAGACGAAGGGCGGATCGCGGGAAGGGGGCGAATCGCCCGACGTGATATTTCGGGCACGCTGGACGTGGCCAAGCTCCCTCTCTCTCTGATGGAGGTTGTGTGGCCGGGTCTTGGGCTGAGGGGAGTCGTCGATGGTCATGGGCGAGTGACCGGTCCGATGAAGAACGCGTCCGGGCAGCTCGAGGTGACACTGTCGGATGTCCGTGTCACGGCATGGGGTGTCGATGTGCCGCCGCTCTCTGGGACGTTCGGGGGAGACTGGAGCAGCGGCCGCCTCAAAGTCCGTGGCAATATTGGCGATGGAGGGCAGACCCATCTCGAGGTTCGGGCTGAGGTTCCGCTTCAGCTCACCGAAACCGGGCCCCCGCCGAATTTCACGATCCCCGCCACCGAGCCGGTGTCCGGTCGCTTGGCATGGCGCGGAACCCTTGCGCCGGTGTGGGAGCTGATGGGTCTCGATAATGCTCGCGCAAGTGGTCGCGCAGATCTTGGCTTGGACATCCGAGGGACCATTCGCGCCCCACGCATGAGCGGCCATCTCACGGTGGCGGACGGTGAGTACGAAGACTTCACCGCGGGCACGGTGATCAGAGGAATAGAACTCGACTTCCGCGTCGATGAAAACCGCTTGACGCTCGCTCGGGCAGTGGGCAGCGACGGCAGCTCGGGACGTCTGAATGGGAATGGCACGCTCGATTTGGATCGAACGCGGAATTTCCCCGTGCACCTCACCATGAATTTCAAGGACGCTGCCCTGGTCCGGCGCGATGAGCTGACGGCCAGTGCCAGCGGCGAGATCACCTTCGATGGGACCCTCGAGAAGGCCCTTTTGAGCGGTCAAATCGAAACCGACAGAGTGGAGGCCCGAATTCCTGACCGTTCCCCCGGTGAGGTCGTCGAGCTCGACGTTGTCGAGGTCAACCACCCGAATGCTCGTCCCAAGGGGGAGGTGCCTCAAAAGCCGGTGGAGGAGTCCTGGATCCGGTTGGACATCGATTTAACCTTACCAAAGCGGGTCTTTATCCGAGGCCGGGGGCTCGACTCCGAGTGGTCGGGAAAGTTACGCGTGACCGGTACTTCGCATGCCCCGATCGTCGAGGGCGAGCTGAAGCCGGTTCGCGGCGAGTTCACCTTTGCGGGGAAAATCTTCAAGCTCGGCGAGGGGAGCGTCCGGTTCGATGGCACGGAGGAAATCGATCCGGTCCTGAACCTCTCGGCGAAATATAGTGTGTCCGACTTTACGGCCACGGTCGGCATTTCGGGACGTGCCTCGCAGCCTGCGATCACGCTCACCTCAGATCCCTCGCTGCCAGAGTCCGAGATTGTATCCCAAATACTATTCGGGAAGACCACCGGGCAGCTGAGCGCCCTTGAAGCCGCCCAGCTCGCAGAAGCGGTGGCGAGCCTTTCGGGCCGCGGGGGCGGCGGGCAAGGGATTTTGGACTTTGCGCGAACGACGCTCGGTGTGGATGTCTTGAGAGTGAGCGGAGGGGCGGAGGAAGGCGAAGGTCCCACAGTGACCGTTGGCAAATATGTGACCGAAAAAGTCTATGTGGGTGTCAGCCAGGGAACACAACCCGGCACTGGCTTTACGACGGTGGAGGTCGAGGTCAGCCCGAACATCTCCGTGGAAAGCAACGTGGGGCAGGATGGCCGAAGTGATGTTGGTGTGAAATGGAAATGGGACTATTGACCATGGGAGATTTGTCACTGTTGGGGAAGAACCTGTGTTTCAGTTCGTTCGATTCGAAGCCAAAAATTTTTGGCCGATAGGCTCTCTTCTTTTCACCTATCTCACGCGCAAGAAAGCCGAGCCGTGACTGAAGCGTGAGACAATTCTGATGGGGGTAAAGAATGCGGTTTCGTCTCTCTCGTCGTCTCCTCATTGTAGCGGGCTTGGTGCTCGTTTTGGTCATGATGATTCTTCTGCTGCTGCCGGAGGTAGTGCGGCGCGTCGCCGTCAATACACTTCAGGCGCGTATCACTGTCCCAGTCGATATCGACGATGTCGATTTGAACCTTTTCACGGGTCGTGCGCGGGTGTCGAACCTTGTTGTCAAGGGCAAGGACGGAAGTCGGCCGATTTTACAACTGCCGACCATCGATATACGGTTCTCGCTTCGAGCCCTGCTAGGCGCAGAATTCGCTTTGCAAGATATTCTTTTCAAGAAACCGCAGCTCTTCATTGAGCGGGACACCTCGGGTCGGTTTATCCTCCTCGAGGTGATAAGACCTGCCGAAGCGGAAAGCGGAGACGGCGGCGGACTGAAGGTCGGCCGCGTCAAAATTGAGGGGGGCGTGCTCACTTTTGTTGACCGCACGACAAGCCCGGCGGTGGAAAATGTGTTTCGGGATGCCCAGCTTACCTTGACGGGAGTAAACCTTGCGCTGGACGCAGAGCCGGCGCGGTTGGATGGTGTGATTCGTCTGGAGGGCGGCACCGCAAAAGTGACCGGTGTGCTGCTCGCGAGCCCATTCTCCGCCCGGCTCAAGCTCACCGCCACCAGCGTGCCGCTCCAGTCCCTTAAGGGCTATCTCGTTGTTATGTTAGGAACTAGGGAGTTAGAGCGTGAGGGGCAGTTCGACGCGGACCTCGAAGTCGCCGTGGGGACTCTAAAGCAAGGGGGTCTGGGTTTGGAGATCAGTGGCACCCTTGAAGGGCGGAGCCTGACCCTCGGGTTACCTGCTACGCGGCAACCGTTCTTGACCGCACAACGGCTCGCGATTGACCTGACCCGATTGGTGAACTGGCCGACATTGCAGGCGGAACTCGCCCGTATCGAGCTCATCGGGGCGACCCTCCGCATCGAGCGAGACCGGGATGGGAATCTCAATCTCGCCCGTATGTGGGCGTCTTCCGAGCAGCGAACGGCCGCAAATGCCCCTGAGTCGGTACCCCCGGCTCCGCGGGACACCCCGTCGCGTATCGCGATCCGCCGTTTCGATGTGGCCCAGTCCCGCATCGAATTTGTGGACGCATCGGTCACCCCCGCCTTCTCCTCCGCCATTTCCGATATCCGCGCCGAGTTGCTCCAATCTTCCCAGGAAGGGGAGCGGGCGTCGCTGAGCTTCGAGGGCACGCTTGACGACTCCGGCACGCTCAAGGTGAGCGGGTGGTTTACCCCATTTAGGCGTCCGTTGCAGCTATACCTCGAAGGCTCCCTGCGGGATTACGAGGCCGCACGGCTCAGTCCTTACGCAGAGAATTACATCAGGTATCAAATCCGTCGCGGCCGCGTGACCACAAAGTACAAGTATCGCTATGACGCGGGTAACCTTGAGGCGAAAAATGAGTTCAGATTCCGACAAGTGGATCTCGGTGATCAACTCGGCGACGAGTTCGAAAAGCGAGTCGGTATCCCCTTCAAGCTCGCCCTCGCCCTGCTCGAGGACGTCAACGGCGAAATTCGCCTGCAGGTGCCGGTGAGCGGTAACCTGGGCAGTCCCAAGTTCAGCCTTGGAAATGTGATTTGGAAAGCCGTCCAGAACGCCTTGGTCAAAGCCCTCACCGTGCCTTTCCGGGTGCTGGGCAAGATACTGACCGTTGGGGGAAAGATCGGCGAGGTGCGAATTGACCCCATTGCCTTCCTGCCAGGGTCGCTGGAGCCCGATGCCGAGGGCGAACAACGGCTCGCCCATCTGACAGAGTTCCTGCAGCGCAAGAAAAGACTCAAAATCCAATTGCGAGGACGCGCAGTCACTGAAGAAATTGAGCCGCTTAAGAGGCGACGGCTTCGCGAGCAGATCGAGGCGGTTACGGGGGCGACGTACGACCAGGCTCTCACACGCCTCTACCGGGCGGCTGGCGGGACCGAAAGCCCCTCCGGTCCGGTTCCCATGAAAGAGAAGGAACGCTTCCTGATGGATCGTATCGTGGTCTCGGAGCACGACTTGCAGACGCTCGCCGAAGAGCGCGCACGCACCATTGAACGGGCCCTGGCTCGAAACGGGATCAAACCCCAACAGCTCTTCGTCGTGGGGAAGGAAAAGAAAACTGTCGCGAACGCTCCGCCGGGCCGAGTTGAATTCGAGCTCCTCTATTGAGGGCGGTGGTGTCGTCCCGGATGCACGCGCACAGTATTCGATCTTTCAATCGAACGGCGGGCTGAGGGTGCAATCTCGCCATGAGCTTCGTTCGCGGGAAGCTCGCAAATTGAGCTTGTCGAGCCACTTTGATATGATGCCGCCGGCAAATACACGATGAGTATCTATTTGATCTCTACGGCGGAGTGATGGAACAGTTAGTGTTTCTCAAAGATCTGGTGCTGGTCTTTGGCGTGTCGACGCTGGTAGTGTTTGTCTTCCACCGGCTGCGGCAACCGACCATCGTGGGGTTCCTCGCCTCAGGGGTCCTCATCGGGCCCTACGGTTTTAGTCTCATCGCGGACAAGCATCAAGTGGAATTGCTGGCGGAGATCGGCGTCGTGCTCCTCTTGTTTACCATCGGTCTGGAGTTCTCTATCTCCAAGCTCAACCAGATGCGGCATCTGGTTCTTGGGGGAGGAAGCCTTCAGGTGCTGGGCACCATCCTCCTCATTACAGGAGGGGCGTGGCTATTCGGCCTGCCGCCTGCGCAGGCCGTCTTCTTCGGGTTCCTTCTCGCCCTGTCGAGTACGGCTATTGTTCTGAAGATTCTCATGGATCGGGGCGAAATTGACTCCCCCCAAGGACGCTTTGCCGTTGGGGTCCTGCTTTTCCAGGACCTGTGCGTCGTTCCGTTGATGCTTCTCACGCCCCTCTTGAGCGGGAAAACAGCGGCCGGTCCAGTCGCGATCCTGTTGGTGCTGGGCAAGGTGGCCTTAACGGTTGTCCTCATCGTGTTTCTCTCCCGGCTGGTCGTCCCGCGGTTTCTCTTTCAGGTGGTGAAGATCAGGAGTCCTGAAATTTTTATCATCTCAGTTATTCTTATTTGCCTGGGGACCGCCTGGGTGACCTCCCGGATCGGCCTATCCCTCGCCCTGGGAGCGTTTCTGGCAGGAATGGTGATTGCCGAATCGGAATATAGCCATCAGGTCCTCGCCAACATCCTGCCTCTTCGAGACAGTTTCATCAGCCTCTTTTTCATTTCCGTGGGCATGTTGATGGACGTCAAGACGTTCCTGGACCATCCACTCGCGGTTACGAGCACGCTTTCGGCAATCCTGATTGGCAAGACCGTGGTGGTGGTGGGAAGTGTCCTCGCGCTGGGGTATCCACTTCGCGTAGCTGCCCTGGTGGGATGCGCCTTAGCCCAGGTGGGTGAATTCTCTTTTGTCCTCTCCCGCGTGGGATGGGAGTGGGGGCTGATCACTCCGAAACTTAATCAATATTTTCTCTCCGCCTCGGTGACTAGCCTTCTCCTCACACCGTTCGTCATCCAGATGAGCCCAAAACTGGCTGCTCAAATCGGTCGCCTGCGTCGGGTAGAGCGTTGGTTTCCGGGGCGGCGGTTTGAGGAGCTCAAGCCGGAGCGGGTAGAACTCCGAGACCACGTGATCATTGTTGGATACGGCCCGACGGGTCGAAACCTTTCTCGTGTGCTCAAAGCGACTGAGGTCCCTTACTGCATCCTCGAGTTGAATGGGGAGACTGTGAGGCGGATGCGCCAGAAAGGCGAACCTATTTATTTCGGTGACGTTTCTAGCTCGGAGGTGCTCAGGCACTTGGCGATTCGGCATGCCCGGGCCCTCGTGGTGGCGATCTCCGATCCCGCATCAATCCGTCGAGCGGTGCGGCTGGCCCGAGAACAAAATCCCCACCTTCACGTCCTCGTTCGGACCCGGTACGAAGTCGAGATCGACGAGCTCCACCGTTTGGGCGCGGATGAAGTGATTGCAGAGGAGTTTGAAACTTCCATCGAGCTCTTTGCTCGGGTCTTGCGGCGGTATCACCTCCCTCGAGCGATCATCGGAGAACAGGTGGACAAGGTCCGGCTGGAGAGATACGAGATGCTCCGCCAGTTTCAGGTACCTCCACTGGGACAGACGGATGTGGCCCGACTTTTTACGCAGGTCGAGATGGAAACGTACCTCGCCTCAGAGGGACGCTCAACGACTGGGAAGACCATTGGAGAGCTTCACATCCGGCACCGGACAGGGGCCTCCATTGTGGCGGTGATCCAAGACGGAAGAATCACAGCCAGCCCTGGGCCAGATTACCGGATCACCGCCGGGCATGTCCTCGTGTTGGTCGGCAGCAAACAGCAAGTAGAGAGGGCCCTTGATCTCTTGACCGAAGAAGAGGAAAGCAGGGAACCCCCCAATCTCTAAATCGGAGGAGCCTCTTGAAATGACAATGCGGACACCGTTACTCCCGTTGGTTCAGAAGTTTTTTGAGTCCGACCCGGTCGCCGCTGCCCACAGTCTGGAGACCATGGACGAGGCGCAAGCCCTTTCCGTCTTAAAGGCACTTCCGCCTTCCCTCTCCGCGCAGGCTTTTCGCCATCTTCAAGTGAGCTTTGTTGCGACCCTGTTGAAAGAAGTTCCTCCCGATCTTTTCACGGAAATTGTTCGGAGGCTGGACGCCCAACAAGGGGCAGCGGTATTTACACATCTACCCGATCATATACGCAAAAGCTTTCTTGACCATCTTTCAGAAAAAGACAAACAACAAATCCAAGAGTTGCTGACCTATCCGCAGAATAGCGCTGGACGCCTTATGACCACGGCGTTTCTCGCCTTTCATCCCGAAGTCAAGGTCAGGGATGCGATCCATAAGATTCGCGCGCTTGCTCACAAGAAAGCCCTGACCTCCTATACCTATGTCGTGGACTCCAATGATCGTTTGGTGGGCGTCATCAATATGCGTGATCTGTTCCTCGCGTCACCAGATGTGACCTTAGAGTCAATTATGATAAAGGATGTCTTTGCGGTAAACTCCTTCATGGATCGGGAGGACGTGGCGAATGAGCTCTCGAAACGAAAATATTTTGCGGCGCCGGTTGTTGACCCTGAGAATCGACTGCTCGGCGTCGTGAAGACGGATCATTTGCTCGCCCACCTACAGGCGGAGGCGACCGAAGATATCCAAAAGATGTTCGGCGCCGGCGGTGATGAACGGGCCTTTTCGCCTGTTGCGTTTTCACTTCGGAAGCGCCTACCCTGGCTTCACGTCAACTTGGCGACGGCGTTTCTGGCTGCCGCTGTGGTCGCTTTGTTTGAGGGCATCATTGCGAAGATCACCGTCCTCGCCGTCTTTCTGCCGGTAGTCGCAGGACAAGGAGGTAACGCCGGTGCGCAATCGCTTGCGGTTGTGATGCGAGGCCTCGTAATGCGAGAGATTCCAGCTCAAAAGGTCCGGAAATTGCTCGGGAAAGAATCGTTGATAGGGGCGATAAATGGTCTGCTGATTGGATTCGTGACGGCTGCAATAGCATGGCTGTGGCATGGCAATCCCTTCCTTGGGGTGGTCATTGGCCTTGCAATGATTGTGAACCTAGTTGCGGCCGGCTTATCGGGCGCTGCTATCCCGATCACGATGAAAGCTGTCGGCCTGGATCCCGCCCAGTCTTCCAGTATCATTTTGACCACCGTAACCGATGTGGTAGGTTTCTTTGCCTTCTTAGGCTTCGCGGTGCTTTTCCAGAGCTATCTGTTGTAAGGCGGGCCGGACGCTGCCTTTGACACGTCGTGGGCAATCGGCGGGGTTGGTAGTGACGGAAACGGTAGCAGAGTTTCTCACGATTGAGACGGCCCTCAAGAAAGCAAAAAAGGGGGGATTGGGAGTACCCTTGACTATGCAGCGGTCGAGGAGAGGAAGAAGATGATCGTAACGGTGATGATCGAAATTCCGAAGGGGAGCCGCAATAAGTACGAGTACGATAAAGAAAAAAAGGCGCTCCGCTTTGACCGGATGCTTTTTTCTGCCGTGCATTATCCGAGTGATTACGGCTTTATTCCGGAAACCTTGGCCGAGGATGGCGATCCGCTGGATGCTCTCGTGTTGGTCTGGGAGCCGACATTTCCCGGCTGTCTCATTGAGGCAACCCCTGTCGGATTGTTCAAAATGTGGGATGAAAAGGGTCCGGATGAAAAGATTCTATGTGTCCCGGTGTCAGACCCCATGTGGAATCACATCACACGCCTTGCAGATGTACCACCTCATCTCTTGAAGGAAATCGAGCACTTTTTTTCCATCTATAAGGACCTGGAGGCAAAGAAAACCGGGGTCGAAGGCTGGGAAGATCGTGATGCCGCGATCCGTGTCATCACGGAGTCGCAACAAAGATACCAGCAGCGGTGACGATGCGAAAAACGTTGACTCCCGGGAAAGCCAGAAGGGGCCGATGATTTCGATCCTGAAATGTCATGCCGGTGAAAGGCTGGATGAGACGAAAGACATGGCGTCTCTTCGTCCTTGGTTAGCTGAGGCCGAGAGCAGACTCTGGGTGAACGTGGTTAACCCAAGCGTCGAGGAGATGGAGGAGATAGGTCGGCGCTTTGAATTTCATCCTCTGACGGTCGAAGATTGCTTACATGGCGGCCAGCGTCCAAAACTGGAAGAGTACGAGGGCTACCTGTTCATGGTTCTTCACACGCTTCCGCGAGGAATCGAAGTCTCCACGGATCTTCCGAAACTCCCCGAAATCTTTGCCTATGTAACTCCCCGGGCCTTGGTGACGGTGCACCGAGAGGACCTCGAGGCGGTCATAAAGCTCCGGGAAAGACTCCGAAAGGAACCTGCTCTGCTAACTCATCCACCAGGGTTTCTTCTCCACTTCTTGGTGGACAGCGTGGTTGACGAATTCTTTCCATTCCTCGACCGGCTGGAAGAGGATATTGATAAACTTGAGGATAGGGTCCTGGTGTCCGCCCGCCCACCTCTGCTCAGACGTCTCTTTGTCCATAAACGAAGCCTTATTCGTCTGCGGAAATCTCTTAGCCCCCTTCGGGAGGTCGTCCATGGCCTCAGCCGCCGTGACTACCCACTCCTTGACCCCAAGACTGTTCTCTACTTTCGTGATGTGTATGACCACATTATCCAGGCATCCGAGATGGTGGACACCTGCAGGGACCTTATCGGAACCACGGTCGAAGCGTATCTTTCGGCCACGTCAAACCGCATGAACGATATCATCCGACAGCTCACGATTATCGCCACGATCTTCCTGCCCTTAAGTGTCATCACCGGCTTCTTCGGGATGAACTTCGAGCAGATCCCATGGAAGAATCCGTTGATCTTCTTCCTCACCGTCCTAGCGATTCTGGCCGTCCCCGTCTTGATGCTCATCTGGTTTGCTCGAGAAGGGTGGCTTAAAGGCGAGTCCGTCGTTCGCGACAAGCGCGAACGGCAGGCAGATTCGACCAGAAGAGGTCGAGGCTGATAAGCCTAGGCTGGATGCCGGAGTCGCCCATAGCTTCCTGGACATCAGCAGTGCAAGAAACCGGTCAAACGCCCCGATGTCTAGTAGCCACCGCGAAATCGGGCACACCTGGAGACCCGTTTGCTTGAGATTACCCAAAAAGTGAATCCGCGTATGACGGCGATCGAGCGAGTCGGACGAGGAGAGGCCATCGCCGCGGGGCTCGATGAGAAAGCGGATGCGTGAAAGAATGGGGGTTGAGGAAATCGGAAAGTGGTCAGAAAAAGCGAGGGCAAATTACCTTATCGGACGGGAATTTCGAGGGATCCTACTCCGTCGAGTCCCTCGTTTTTGTGAGGACGACGCCGTCCCTCGGCGCGAGTTTCAGGCCCCGTAGGATCCCGCTCGCGACACTCCATTGGTTGCCGCTCCACACATCGTGAAGGACGGCCTCACTGACGTCGAGTTTCGCTACCTGCACATCGACCACGCGAATGCTCTGTGCAGCATTGAGGGCGATCACCAGTGCCTCATCCGGGAGCTTGCGCCCGAAGACATATACACCGTCTTTTCCGTACAGACGCAGATAGTCGCCTCGCCGCAGTGCGTGATGTGAGCGGCGCAACGCAATACATTTTTTGACAAAGGCAAGCAGGTCATGATCCCATTTGGCTTGGTCCCACGGAAAGGCTTTGCGACAGCCTGGATCGTACCCGCCGTCCAGGCCGATTTCATCCCCGTAGTAGATGCATGGGGCACCAGGAAACGTGAAGAGAAGTAACAGCGCTAGCCTCAATGCCGTTTGGTCGCCACGGACGCTGGTGATGAAGCGGGGGGTGTCGTGACTATCGAGTAGATTAAGCTGTGTCTGAGTGATGGCCGGGTCATACAACCCCAGCATCCAGTCGATCTGATCAGCGAACTCGGTCACGGTGAGTGGGCGCACATCCTGGTAATTGCCTACCCGGCGTATCTCGCTCAGATCGAGGCGGTCGCCGCCAAAGAAGCCCAGGCAGGCCATGGTGACCGGGTAGTTCATCACGGCGTCGAACTGATCTCCCTGCAACCAAGGGCTCGCCTCGTGCCAGATCTCCCCGACCAGGTACGCCTCAGAATTCACCGCCTTCACGCGACATCGAAACTCCCGCCAGAAGTCATCGTCATCGATCTCCGTCGGCACATCCAGCCGCCATCCGTCTGCGCCAAAGTCAATCCAGTGCGTTGCCACGCTCAACAGAAACTCTCGCACCGCCGGAGATTGGGTGTTAAATTTCGGTAGCCCCGGCAGGTTCCACCAGGCTTTGTACCCGATAGCCTCGTAGCTGCTGACCCCTTTCTTCAGTGCTTCTTCCGTCGCGGGATCGGGATACGCGGCGAAGTGCCGATTGCCCGACAGACGATCTTGGTCGAAAAAGAACCAGTCGACATACGGCGATGCGGCGCGGTTTTCCAACACATGGTGGAATTGCCAGAAGCCACGGCTGGCATGGTTAAAAACGCCGTCCAGAACGACGCGGATATTGCGCGCATGCGCGGCATCGAGGAGTTCGCGTAAAGCCGCGTTTCCCCCGAGAAGCGGATCCACGGCAAAATAATCATACGTGTGATACCGGTGATTGGCCGCCGAGGTGAAGATCGGATTAAAGTAGATTGCCGTGATGCCCAGGTCTTGCAGGTAGTCGATGCGTTCAACGACACCCAAGAGGTCCCCACCCTTGAAGCCGAAAACGGTGGGTGGACTGTCCCACGGCTCAGAGTTCAAATTTTTGGGAAGGCGATCGCTCTTCGCGAAGCGGTCAGGAAAGATTTGATAAAAGACGGCATCCTTCACCCAATTAGGTGTGGTCACTGGCATGCGCTCTCCCTTGGGCAGTGCTTACTGGAGTTGGGCAGAAGGGGCAGACGCTGGCGTTGCACACCGTGCGCGACTCCGCTCCAAGAAAGACTTCAGGATGCGACCCCGGACATCGCCCGCCTCATGGGTGTGTACCTTGAAAATACCATGGATGATCAGACGGTCCTCCTTCTGGTAGAAGCCCACTTCGATGACCTCATGGCCTTCTTTCCTGATGGCGGCACGCATGTCTTCTTCGATCGTATCGAGGTGTTCAAAAGGCGGGCTTTCGTAAGCCACGACCTCGTCAGTAATTCGCTCACCATAGATGACTAGGGGACTGTTAACTAGTGTAAAGTTCGGAACCTTAACAATGCGGCCGGTTCGCACGCTGGGCAGGCGCTCGCCATCGCCCACTTCGTGGAGCGATGTCCGGACGGCCCCAACGCTGATCACATCACCTTTGATAGTAATAGCTGGTGAGATGAGAACTTTGATGCGCACGTCAGGTTTGACTTGGCGGATGCGTCGGAGAATGATGCCGCCGAGCAGGCTAGCCAGATAGTCCTTGAAGACGAGCGAAATGCCCGTCGCGGCGATGAGGACACTGAGAATCGAAATGAATGTTTGATTCTGCAACAGGGCTTCTCCATTGGCCTCATTTGACAACAATAATGCTGACCTGCCCGTCCTTTCGGACGACCTCGATTCCGACGTCCTGGGCGTGACGACGCAGCACGAGGTCAAGAGACGCCCCGTTCATTCTGAGGTTGTTAAGCTCCACCCTTTCGAGGTACTCAGGTAACACCGGGTGAGAGCATCGAATCTCGTCTTCCGGAGCGTTGAAGGAGAGCCCCAGGCATGCCTGCAAAAGCAGAAATACGGAGCAGGCGGCCCAGGATTGAGGCGCACAGGCCACCGGATAAGGGGTAGGACCTTCGCCGGGACGGCGGCTGAAGCCGCAAAAAAGCTCTGGCAGTCGATGGAGCTCCGCGAACAGGCTGGCATCGAACAGCCCGGCAAAGATCTGAAGAAGAGGCTGCTTCAGTCCATAACGCGCAAGCCCGAAGGCAATCAGCGCGTTGTCGTGAGGCCAGACGGAGCCATTGTGGTACGACATGGGATTGTAGCGGACTTCGGATGTTGCGACGGTCCGGACTCCCCACCCGCTGAAGGACTCTCTTTGGAGCAAGGTCTCCGCCAACCTCTGGGCCCGCTCTGGGGCCACGATTCCCGAGAAGAGACACTGCCCCGCGTTAGAGGATTTGATCCGACAGGGGCGTTTCTGGCCGTCGAGTGCCATGGCATACATCCCCAGGGCCTCGCACCAGAAGGCCTCCTCGAATCGTTCTTGGAGAGCCCGAGCTTCATTTTGGAGCTTCTCTGCCACTTCGACCCTGCCGAGCCGACGGGCCAGTCGTGCCGCGGCCGTCTTGGCCGCAAAGACATATCCCTGCACCTCACAGAGGGCGATGGGGCCTTCCGGCACAGCGCCGTCGGCGTGAAAGACGGCGTCCTCAGAGTCTTTCCACCCTTGGTGCCTCAAGCCAGTGGGAGACTGGCCCGGGTATTCCACGAAGCCGTCTCCATCTATGTCACCCCATCGGTTGATCCATTCGAGAGCCATCTCGATCGAAGGCCACAGTCTCTCAATAAAAGCCAGGTCTGCAATTCGGTCGTAGTAGGCGCCAGCCAAGACCACAAAGAGAGGCGTCGCGTCCACACTCCCGTAGTAGCACCCAAAGGGAATCTCACCGAGCGCGGCCATCTCGCCCCCCGCCGGATCTCATGTACGATCTTTCCAGGTTCAGCGTCGCGCTCCGGGCTGGTTTCCTTGGCCTGGGTGGAGGCGAGGAAGGCTAAGACAGCGCGCGCAATATCTGGGTTTACCCATAGGCACTCCAAGGCGGTAATGAGCCCGTCCCGACCGAAGGGGGTCGAGAACCAGGGGACCCCGGCATATGGAAAAGGCCCCTCCACGGTGTCGGTGACCATCATGTGGAGATCCGCCATGGAACGGTTCACAAGGTCATTGAATTGCTCGTTGGAAGTATAGATACGACAGGCCCTAGAGTTGGCCAGCCGCAAAGCCTGACTCGCCATGTTGGCCGCTTCATCGTATGTCCGGAGAGGGGACACCTTGGGTTCAACCTCGCAAGAGACGGTGAGAAAAACCCTGACCTCCCCTTTGGCGGCCATTCGGACATCCCACTCTACCTGGGAGTCAGTGAGACTACTTGGTTCTGGAGAGAACCGAAGACGGGTCCGACGGATGATCCCATCGAGGCCTTGATAGGCCAGTACGAGGTCGCCATCTTTCACCTCGGGTGGATGGAATGTGCCTCGCCGTGCTCGTTTGGCCCCTCGCACCTCGAAGACATCCGCGAAGTCGGCTGTGAATCGCAGGATAAGCGAGACTTCTACGGGATGGGAGGCGTAATTGTGAAACCGGAAGCGCTCGTAACAGGAGCCCTTCCAAAGTAGCTTTGACCGGAAGACATGCACGGTGTCCCGGGGGAGAACTACTCGTCCATCAACGGAAATATCTGGGTTGGTCAGGTCCACGGTGAGGAGCGCGTTGTCATCCTTCACCGTCGAGCTGAGCAGCAGTGGCCGTTGGCCGGCCAGGCGCACCTCGAGGCCGCTCAAGAATCGCGTGCCTTCATCATACAGTCCTTGCTCCCCCAGGCCCGTACGCTGGATGTCCCCGTAACGGTCGAAAACGGCAAAGGTCTCCCCATCTTTCAGGACCCGCGTCCGATCGTCCGCGAGGGATGAGGTTGCCAAAATGTAAAACTGGTCTCTGACGCGAACGACCTCTTCCATCCTTCCCCCAATCCATCTCAGGCGGCAGGCCGCAAGGTTCGTTCGAGTAACCGGCGGTATATGTCCACGTACCCGTGCGCCATGTGCGGCACCGTGAACCGCCTCTCAAAAACCTGACGGCAGCGCTTCCGGCTCACCCTTCCAATCTGCTCCACGCCACGCACGGCTTCCTCAATCGTAGCACAGATAAACCCCGTGACGCCTTGTTCCATTACTTCAGGGACAGACCCTCGGCGTCGTGCGATGATGGGCGTCCCGCAAGCCATGGCCTCGATCATCACCAAGCCAAACGGCTCGGGCCAGTCAATGGGGAAAAGCAGCGCATAGGCGTTGCCCAGAAACTCGTCCTTCTCTCCCTCCCCGATCTCCCCCACATACTCAATGAGCGGGTGGTCGAGTAGCGGCCGGATAACCTCCGTGAAGTACTCGCGATCCACCTTATCGACCTTGGCGGCGATCTTGAGTTCCATCCCGGTCCGCTTGGCAACTTCGATCGCCGTGTCGACCCGCTTCTCTGGGCAGATGCGGCCAAGGAAGGCGAGGTACTTCCCGGGCTCCTCCCGGAAGGTATACAGGTCGACCGGCAACCCGTGGTAGACCGTCCCTTGCCAACTGAGCCACGACAGAGGCTCACGCTGAGCATAGGAGATGGACACGACGGGCATTTCAGAAAACTCGCGGTACAGAGGAAGCAGGTCTGGAATGTCCAGGCGCCCGTGCAGGGTGGTTACCACCGGCGTTCGCTGACGTCGCGCGAGGGGGAACAAAAGATAGTCAAGATGAGAGTGAATGATGTCAAACTGGTCCGCGTCCCGAAATACCTGTTCAATCTCAACCACGTGATGGGCTACCTGGTCGATACAAGATTTGTCCAAGCGTAGTGACCGATGGCATGGCGCAACGAGGCGAGCGGTTGTCACTGAGTCCCCGCTGGCAAATAGCGTGACGTCGTGGCCTTGCCGAACAAGCTCCTCCGTGAGGTACGAAACGATCCGTTCAGTACCGCCGTAGTACTTGGGGGGAACACTTTCATAAAGGGGAGCAACTTGGGAAATCTTCACTGAATCCGCACCTCCCTTATGCCACCCAACGAGCGTAGCCCCAGTCGATTTTGGTGTTTTCCATATGGCATCGCCTGCAGAGGCGATTGCCCGGCCCGAAGCTCTTGAACGGGTGCCCACACTTTAAGCAAGGCAGCTCCCTCCAGGCCTTCCCTCGCCACTTAGTCGACCCATATCGGGCCCGCTTTTTCTTTAACATGTTTTACCTTCTCGCGGGTAGTGTTGTTCCCCTTCCGCCTATTCCCCAGGAAGGAGCTCAATGCTGCTCCCTTCGATTCCGAGGCAGATGTTATGTTGTCCTTTGTTGTCTATGATTCGTCAGTGAATACAGCACACTGATGGCAATGGCGATCACAGCCCCCAATGGGGCTACTTTCTTCATGGCGCTCTCTCCTTTTACACACATTGAGGTCTGGACTTCTTGGGAATCCTGCTCTCCTTCTTGAGGGGGGCTTGATCTTAACGATCGCATCAGCGGTGAGTTTCCCTTCTCTCTCGAAATAGATAATCCTTACTCGATCACCTGGCTTGAGAGGAACCAATCGGTGGGACCTTCCCGCTGCCACATCCAAAGTTAAATCCTTCGGCTGTTTCACTCTGCCGGCCCCCGGGAAGGGCAAGATAAGGTGGGTGAGGCGCGATCTATCGCCGAAACTAACATCACCGCTGTGACTTGGGTCCTCCTCCATGGCGAAAGAAGGCCCCAATTTACCTAGCCACCGTGTGTTCTTGAGGGTTACCGTCTGCAAGACATGATCGATCACAAGCACCTCGCCCTCGATGAGCCCTGGCTGTGTCGCCTGAGAGGCTTGTGGCTCAGCCGGGTCCGAATACCTGTTCGCCGCCAGCGCCGTAGCTGGCATGGCGTACGTCACGGATGGATCGACGCAGGCGAGAACCGCTAGAACGCCGCTAATCGTTGGAATCAGCCTCTTCACCCTCTGTTCGCTCCATTCTTGTGAAGGGGTATCCTTTATACCTTCATTAAGCGGGAGGCCATGAGCTGCGTGTCTGACAAAGCTTCCGTACCCTACAACGCAAAGGTGCTCGACGAAGGGAGCGTCCGTGCGGGAGCCCGGTAATGAACCCAGACCCCCGCACGGAGGCAATATCGACTAGTACTCGCCGGCTTCCCCCGTCCGCCTGACGATCCCCTGGGCGATGAGTTTGCCATCGGCCTCAGCATACGTGACATCTATCCAATCATCCTGCTTGAGATCGACCAGTTGGGCCGCCGCCTTTTCCTCCACGGCAAATATTACCTCCTGCGCGCGCAGCCAACCTGTCTTCTTGACGGTCAGTGTCATCGCGTCGTGATCCACGAAGATCACCTTACCGGTCAGGATCTTCAGCTTGGCCGGGACGGGTGCCTCGGCCT
>JABAOD010009891.1_pt1 | contig 19569 bp, 19 predicted proteins | sample 7062151 | NCBI WGS metagenome assembly JABAOD01 (sample SAMN14538626, study PRJNA623070) | marine sediment metagenome | biome: marine biome [ENVO:00000428]; feature: marine pelagic biome [ENVO:01000023]; material: deep marine sediment [ENVO:00002113] | place: India: Gulf of Khambhat ... | reverse complement strand
ATCCGTTAGGCGTCAACGCTCCGAGTCACTTGCTCGGGCAAGTTGATGCTGCGAGATTAACTACATGGCCAAGCGCGCACCTGATTTCAGCAATCTGAGTGTGGAGGAAAAGCTCCAACTTATCGAGGACCTTTGGGACAGCGTAGCGGACGATCCGAGGGTCTTACCGTTGACTGATGCTCAGGCAGAGGAGCTCGACCGTCGGTTGGACGCTTACCGCCAGGATGGTGACCCTGGGCGCCCTTGGCGTGAGGTACTGGACGAGCTAGAAAGTCTCCGCAAGTGAGATCGCCGCCGCTACTGCTTCGAAAGGAAGCGGCAGCGGACCTTGTAGAGGCTGTCGAGTGGTACGACGCCCGCCGCGGTGGGCTGGGCGGCGATTTTCTACTATCGGTGCATGCAGTGCTCACCACGATTGAAGATTCCCCCGAGCGCTTTCCAATTGTCCGAGACGATGTTCGTCGTGCGCCGCTGCGGCGTTTTCCGTATGCGATACTGTACGTCGCGGAGCCGGATCGTACCGTTGTGATCGCCTGTATGCACTTCCGTCGTGATCCACGCCGGTGGCAGTCGCGGCGTTGACGCCTAACCGGCGTTTGCACCTGACGCGGGCGCCATCGGTGGCCAGTCCTTAGATTGTCATTCAATCAGACTCGGTGGTCGGGCCGCGCCCGAGGTCGGGCGCGGTCGCTGCCGCGCAGGTGAAACGCAGGACCGTTAGAAGGCGCCGAGACACCTTGGGGAGATCCCAAGCGAACCGCGTCACCAACTCAGCTACAATCGTGCCAGATCAAGCTGCTCGATCGAGATTCCGGACGAGCGTCCTCGCGGCTAGTCTGCTCGCTGGTTGCGCTGGAGGCGCTGAACCAGATGCGACCGAGCTCGTGGCCAACGGCGGCTCCGAGCTCGGGGCCAGCGCTCCCGACGGTTGGTATGCAACGGTCATTACCGAGACTGCCTCGTATGTCACATTCGCGTGGGACACCCTCCAAAAGCACGAGGGCCGGCGTTCCATAATGATCGCGATTCATCCGGATCATCCGGGCGACACGATCGCTTACAACTGGACACAGGCCATCAGCGCCGGGTTCGAACCCGGCCACTCCTATGAGCTTGGCGCATGGGTGAAGACCACAAACGTGCCAGAGACTGCCTGGATGTTGGCCCAGTTCTGGGACGCGACGCAAACCACGTTTCTGGGGCTCGCGACCAGCCAGAAAGAATTCATCCTGAGCGGCACAGGCGATTGGGTGAGGGTAACGACCTCGTTCCAGATTCCTCCGAGTACTGGTGTAGTTCGCTTGCGCGCAGGCATTGATGCACCGGTCAATACCGGCGGGACGGTCTGGTTTGACGACGTTACGTTGCGAAAGTCGTAATCCCAACAGAGGTCGGACATTTGAATCGGGTGGCTTGCTGTTAAGAGAGAGTTAGCGCGCAGACGTGCGAGAGTGGACTTCTGCGAATCGTGAGGCAGGCCATCACTTAGCCGCTATTCCTTCTGAGACTTATGCGATTCATGCATCCAATGAAGAAGTGGCTCAGGCGACTCATCTATGGCGCGGGAATCCTCGTCGTGGGCCTGGTCTTCCTAGCGCTGACAGCGAGCATCGTCGTACGGCAGGTTGCCGTGCATCGGGCGACGCGGGACTTCCCTCCTCCCGGCCGACTCGTCGAACTCGATGGCCGGCACTCCCACATCCACTGCACCGGAAGCGGCTCTCCGACGATTCTCCTGGAGTCGGGGTTGGACGACCGGGGATCGTGGGGCTGGGACCACATGCTTGACGAGCTCTCCCAGGTGTCCAGGGTCTGCGCCTACGACCGGGCGGGGATCATCTGGAGCGAGCCGCGTGAGGGTCCGCGAGACGCCGAGCGGATCGCCGACGAGCTGCACGCCCTTCTCGCCGCCGCATCGGAACCTCCGCCGTACGTGATGGTCGGGCACTCGCTGGGGGGGCTGCTGGTGCGTGTCTACGACGGACGGTATCCGGGCGAGGCCGTGGGCTTCGTCTTCGTCGACGCATCGCACCCGGAGCAGGACCGCCGTTTCCCTGCGGAGGTCCGGCGGCTGATCGAGCAGCGCAAGTCGGAACCTGACCATCGCTGGCTCTTCAGGCTCGTGGCCCCCTACCGGATCTTCGCCCCCGAACCCCCGACCGCGAGGACCGCGCACTGGTGGCGGAGCTTTCCCGAGGGCGTCCTGGCGGAGGGTCGCGCGATCGACGCGATGTCCGAGCAGGCTGGCCGGGCAGGCCCGCTTGGGGACCGCCCGGTGGTGGTCCTGACCGCCGGCGTGCCCCTGCCGATGCCCGGCCTTTCCGACGCGGGCAAGGCCGCCATGCGGCAAACGTGGCTGGATCTCCACGGTGAGCTGGCTGGTCTCTCTACGAACTCGGACCATCGGATCGTCAAAGGCGCCGGCCACTATATCCACTGGGATCGGCCGGAGGCGGTGGTCGCGGCAATCAGGGACGTGGTGACGGCGGTGCGGGAAGGAGGGCCGGTCCGCAGCGAGCCGGCCTACGATCAGCTATAGTGTGATCGGCTCCCGCCGGCAGATTGCGATTCATGCTACGTGCAAGCGCGCTAACAGGCCGTTGAAGCTGACAGTCGCCTTCGGCGCCTGCAGCTTAACACCGTGGCGTTAGATGGCACCGCCGTGCGTCGGTGCAGAGGCGTTCATGACATTCCTGGTCGTCGCGTACCTTTTGATGCACGCAACGCAGCAAGACACTCTGGCTGTCTATCGAGCAGTCTTGCAAGCCGTTGCCGAGGAGCATCCGACAGTCCAGTTCGCTCTTAATCGGAGAGTTGTCAATGTTGGCTGCTTTCCTCACTGTGGGGCGAAGAATTTCGAGGGAGAGCTCCCAAGACGGGTGATCGATTCTCTGTTGGCGGAGTCGGCGATTGTTGGCGAGTGTGTGCCTAAGCCGAACTACATCGGGTGTCGAGTGGAGGGCGCGAATGGCTCACTGAGCTTCAGCCCGCTGTATCGGATTGACTCACGACAGGTCCAGGTGGAGGTTCGCCTCACGCTGCCTAGCTCTGGAGGTCGGGCCTATGGAAAAGGGCAGCGCTACAGCTTGAGTCAATCGGGCGGGGAAAGTTGGGTAGTCGTTTCGAAGGAGGTCACGTGGATTACGTGAGCCACGGGTGCCATCTAACACCGCATGTCCGTCAGGCAGCTTCACGAATGAGTAAGAGCCGGCCACTTTTTGTCTTGCTTCTCCTTCCTCCGATCGGAGTCGGGAGCTTGCAGCAAGCCGGACGCCCGTTTCTGAATGCTTCCTGCCATGTCGCTTTCCGATACCCTGTTTCTTGGACCGTCCAGCCAGAGACGACGCAGCCAGACCGGGTCTGCCTTTTCCAGCTTCGGGCCACTGCGTGGGATAGCCTGCTCATCGAAGCGGACAGCGTGCAGGACGTGCACACTATCCGCTTGGAGGTCCTCACAGAGCCGTTTGAAGAAGTGTTACCGACGAGCGCGTTCGAGCGTCGGGACGGGGGCTGGGTTGTTGGGGGGCGCTGGGGGCTGGAGAGTCCTGCGACGTCGATCGAGGGTCGCGGCTGGCGAGGCGTGCGGGGAGATGCTCCGGTTGGCTGCTATCGGCTCGCAGGAGGTTATGTGGGCGCGTGTGAAGTGCCGATGGCACTTGTTGGGGCCGGGACTTACACCATCGTGGTCGAGGGCGGCCCCGGCACCTGGGAGATCTTCGACCGCATCCTTGCAACATTAGAGATACGCGAGTGAAGCTGCCTAACCAGCGTTTGCACCTGAGGCGGGCGCCGGCGCCTCTGACAGGCCTCTATCGTGGACTACCGGAGTCGGAGGCGCCCTTGCGGCATCTGAGCGATGCCTAACAAGGCGTTAAACCTTTCGCGGCGGAACGGGGTGCGCTTGACCCGAATATCCAGCCCGCGCCGGTCAGCGCCAAACAGGAGCGAGATATCGGGGATGGCCCGACGTTGTGGATCGCTTCGACCGCGACAGGACCCTGAGGGGGTCCTTCCCTGTAGGTTAGAAGCGCGCGACGGTAATTCCGCCCACGGCACCGCTCACCGACAGCGTCAGCCGCCGTTTCGCGGTCTCCCAGTTGCGGCTCAGCCAGACGCCGCCGTCTTGCTTGACCAGGTCGGGGGCGTCGAACGACATGAGGAAGGTGCTGCGGTCGATGCGCACGCCGAGCTCGGCCGGGACGCGGATCTCGATCGAACCCAGACCCACCTTGATGTCGCCCGTCGCGTCGTGTTCCCAGTCGCCGGAGAAATCGAGGGTCAGCGACCCGACGCCGCCGGAGACCGACAGGTTCCGACAGTTCGAGTTGCCGAGCTTCTCCACTTTGAGAGAGGCCGCGCCCGCCTTGAAGGTGCAGTGCCCCGCCTCGATCAAGTTCGGCTGGCTGAACTGAATCTGCGTGTCGCTGGCGCCGGTCTCCAGACTCATCTCTTGAAGACGCAGGCCGCCGAGATCCAGCCGCGCCTCGACCGCCCCCATCTCGAGGCGGAGGTCGAGGGGCGTACGATTCGACAGCTCGACTCTGAGGCTGCCGGCCTCGACGTCGTAGTCTTTGAAGTCTCGGAGTTCGATCCGATCGTGGCCTTCCAGCTCGATGCGAAGCGTGCCCCGCCTGTCGGATTCCAGGTAATTGGTGCGAAGGTTGAAGGCGTGCTCGTCGTAGCGGGAATCGAGCCGGTACAGTAACGCGTCGGGCCCCATTCGCAGGTCGAAGCGGCCGACGGCGTATTTGATCCTCACGTCGAGGGCGTCCTGCCCCTGGTGCTGGCGGGCTTTGGCGATGGTCTTCCAGCTCTGGCCCGACGCCGGAGCCGAAACGGCCAGCAACAAGGCCAGCGCGAGCAACCCGCTAGATCTCATCGCTCTTCTCTCCTGCCGGGCGCCGGGATTCAGCTCGGCGCTCGATCGGTGCCATCTCCGCGGCCAGGTTGTCATAGCCGAGCGGCGGAAGCTGCTGCGGTCGCGCGTAGGTTCGGCGCGTGCCGCCACGCGAAAGCAGCGCCGCGCCCAGCCCGGCGGTCGAGGCGACCCAGGTGAGAATCCAGGCGGCGGCGATCAACAGGTCGTGGGCCCAGCCGAGAAGCGGGTAGGCCATGTCGGTGATCGCGGCGCCGACGAAGAGGGCCAGCAGGATGCCGAGGCCGTTGAGCACGTAGTAGTACGAGTTCGAACGCCGCATCCGCGCCCCCCAGGACGGAAACCGGTGGCGCGTGAGATTCTCGCCGGCCGCGTGCGCGACCGACAGATAGCCCAGCAACCCGGCCACCAGGAAGGCGATGGCGTAAAACGGGATCGCGATGGCGGTGATGATCAGCACCAGCATCACGAGCGCGATCGGTAGGAACAGGACTTCGGCGGCAAGCCCGGTCAGAAACGAGCGGCCGAAGCTGTACGAGACCGTATCGCTCACGGTCTCGAGGTGGCCGCGGAAGAAGTAGACCGTGAGGGCTCCGATGAAGGCGAACAGCAGGTACATGGCGATCGTCTGCGTCAGCGACCCCAGGCCGCGCCAGACGTTGCTCAGCACCGACGGCCTGGGCGAGTCGATCCGGATCCGCGAGACCGCCGGAGCGACGATGACCGGACCCAGGTGCGGCGCCTCGCGGAGGCCGCCAACGATCGTGCCCTGGTTCTGAACGCTGGCGTTCACCGCGACCACGTCACCTGAAATCCGCCCGCTGGGGCGGATGAGCAGGGCGCCCTCGGCGACGATCACGTTGCCGCTCACCGTGCCGGCGATGAACCCGTCGGTTTCGACGAGGATCAGCGTCTTCTCGAGCGTCGTTCCCTCCAAGAGCTGATACTGGTCGGCCTCGAGCACGATCCGCACCGGCGGGGTCAGATCGCCATTGAGCGCGCGGGCCAATTCGGGTGCCAGGCCGATGCGGCGCATCGACCGGGTCAGCCCCTCCGTATCGGATAGCTCGACGACCAGGCCGCCGCTCACCGACTCCCCAGCCTGGGCCGCGGCCGGCCCGGCCGATAAGGTGACCACCGGTGCGACGACGTCGGCCGGGATCACCACCGGTGCGTCAACCGCCGCTGCGCCGGAGACCAGCGGAGCGAGCGCGTTGCGAATCGCCGTGGCCGCGCCCGCCTCGGCACCGTAATCCGCGGCTGCGAATGCCGTCCAGCCGCTGGCCAGGTCACCGGCCGCTGCGCTGCGGAGCCAACGGCGCCAGGACGATTCCAGCGTTCCGCCGGGCTGGTAGCTGCCCACTTCCTTCCCTCCGACCCGGACGCGTCCATCCAGCAGCTGCACCCTCAGCGACTGCCCGCCCTCCAGCTCGAGTTCGAGCGTCGCCTCATCGCCACTTAGCACGACGCCCGTCTGGATCGGCGGGGTCGCGGTCGTCTGGCCGTTGAGCGCGGTCCACGACAAGCAGGCGATCAGCAGGATGCCGGCGGTTCGAAGCTGTTTAGACATGTCCATTCACCCTCGATGGTTGATACCCGCTCACTCGATACAGCAGCCAGATCGCCAGCCCGGACAGCCCCGTCATCCCGGCGAGGGCGGCCGCCACGGCGGGCCCCGGCACGGTCCGCATCATTCCGGAGGCGGCCTCGGGCAAGCCGCTCAGCTGAATCAGCGTGCCCAGCTCGATCGCCCCGGCCAGTGCCAGTTCCTGGACGCTGGCCAGCAGCCGCGCTAGCAGCGCCCCCGGCCCGACGTCGAGCCGGAAATGCACCCACGCCGCGCCGCCGGCCAGCCCGGCGGTCCAGAGCGTCGTCGCTGCCACGGCCAGTCGCCGCAGCCGGCGTGCGGTCCGCTGCCTGAGCGGGGTGCCCGCTGGCGCCTCCACGGGTAGGCGCACCCGCTCCATCACCCGCGCGTCGAAGCCGGGCGACGGCTCGGCGCCGCGCAGGGCGGCCAAAGCCAGATACACCCCGCGCCACTGGCCTTCCCGGGCGCGGCAGGCCTGGCAACCCTGCAGGTGGCTGGTGACGGCCTGGAGATCCGCCGCGGCCAGCTCGCCGGCCGCGCGCTGCTCCAGGGCCAACTCGGTGAGGTGTCCCTCAGTCGTCCAGTTTTCCATGTCTTCCTGCCCGCTGTACCCCCTTACGTAGCGCCCCTTCCCGGGGTTTCAGGCCAGCTGGCCGGCGGCTCACGGCTCCTCCCACAGGTGGGCCAGCGCCTGCCGGAGCTCGGCCCGGGCCCGGTGCAAGAAGGTCTTTACCGTCCCGATCGGCACGTCCATGATCTCGGCGATCTCTTCGTAGGGGCGGTTCTCGATGTGGCGGAGGATGATGGCGGTGCGATACTCGAGCCTGAGCTGGGCGATCGCCTGCTCGATCTCGCCACCCAGCTCCAGAGCCAGCACCTCCTGCTCCGGCGACTCGTCCTGCGACGGCAGGACGATCCGCGTTTCCTCCTCGCGCTCGACGTTGGCGGCGTGAGGGGAACCGTGAATCGAGACCGTGGACAGGCGGGCCCGGCGCAGGTGATCGATGGCGTGGTTGTTGGCGATCTTGAACAGCCAGGAAGAGAAGCGGTAGCTCGGGTTGTAGGTGTCGAGGTTGTTGAAGGCTTTGACGAAAGATTCCTGGGCCAGATCCTCCGCCAGCTCGCGGTCGCCGATCATCCGGTAGATGAGCGAGAAGATGGGCCGCCGGAAACGCTCGAGCAGCTCGCGGTACGCCGACTCGTCGCCCTGAAGGGCGCGGGCGACCAGCTCTTTGTCCTCGACCTTGCCGGCGCCCTGCTTCTGCGGGCTCGGTCCCTCAGGCGGGGCGTTCTCGCGATCCGATGGCCGCTCGCGCTTCACTCTGTTGCCGGCGGGTTCGGGGGCCGATAAGTTCGGCGCCGGTCATGGCGGTAACTCCGAAGCGTTCGCTTCCCCCAGCGGAGGGCGACGTAGCGGGCGGGCGAGCCCGAGCTGTCCGAGAGATGTTCTCGGCGATCGCGCCCCGCTACGATGTTCTCAACCATCTGCTCAGCCTCAACATCGATCGCTCGTGGCGCCGCCGCGCCGTGGCTCGTCTGGGCTGGGAGGCGCGACCCAGCGGCATCTATCTGGACGCCTGCGCCGGAACCTACGATCTGGCGCTGGAGCTCGCCCGACGTCCCGGCTTTACCGGCCATGTCGTCGCCATCGATTTCGCCCAGCCGATGTTGAACCGGGGTGTGCCCAAGCTGACCGGGCTCCCGATCGCTCCCGCCTGCGGTGATGTGCTGCGCCTGCCGCTCTCCACGCAGAGCTTCGACGGGGCGATGGTCGCCTTTGGCTTGAGGAATCTGGTGGACATCGACGCGGGCCTGGTGGAACTGAAGCGGGTGCTCCGAGCCGGCGGCCGGCTGGTGATCCTCGATTTCGCCATGCCGAAGGGCCAGCTCTTCAAGCGGATCTACCGGTTCTACTTTACCCGGCTGCTGCCCAGGATCGGGCGGCTGATCTCGAAACATAGCTACGCTTACACTTACCTACCAGAGTCGGTGCTCGCCTTCGCCCGGCCGGAGGAGCTGGCCGAGCGGATGACGGCGGCCGGCTTCGCCGACGTGGGCTGGGTGGCTATGACAGGGGGCGTCGCCTGCGCCTGGTGGGGAACCCGAGCGGAGGCCACGCCTTGACTGGACGACCCGATCGGTACAAACTGTTGACTTAGCAGTTCTTACCAACTCCCCCCCTTTCCCCGGCCGGCCCACTGTCTCGTCATATCTGGAGGTTGCGGTGGCCGAATCTTCCAGGTGGAAGGCCGTCAATCTGCGTCGGCTCCTCTTCGCCGTCGTCGGCGGGTTTCTGCTCGTCATCATTTTCGCTTTCGCCGTTCTCGCCTGGGGGTCGGCCGAAGCGCTGGTGGAGCCAGTTGTCACGCGGCAGCTAAGCGAGCGAAGCAGCGCGGCGGTTTCGATCGTCGAAAGCGTTGTCGAGAGCGCCGTGAGCGAGGCGGAGCTCCTTGCTCTCTCGCCTTCGGTGCGGCAGGTCGCGGTGGCGGGGGCGGCGGCGGCGCGACGCCGCGGTCTCGACCGCCTTTCGCCCCAGGAAGCTGAGCAGCGTCTGCCCGGCGTCCGGTCGCTGGAGGTCAGCGAGGAGGCCGATCGCTATCTGCGCGATGCGATGGAGCGTTCCCGGTTCTCGGAGGTGATCGTCACCGACCGCAACGGCGTCGTGGTGGCGGCGAGCGGCCCGCCGGCCCGGCTGGTGAACCGCGAGCGCGCCTGGTGGACCGACGCGTTTTCCGGTACGGGAGGGCTGTCCGAGGTGACGAAGGATGACCGGACCGGCTCGATCGCGCTCTCGATCGCGTTGCCGGTACGCGACGCCGAGGGGGCGGCGGTTGGCGTGCTCCGGGCCGTGTTCGGGCTCAGACGGCTGCAGCGCGCGCTGGCGGAGATGACCCAGGGCTGGGGCTACGTCCAGCTCGTCGACGAGCGAGGCCTGCTCATCAGCGATCCCCACGAGGATCACCTGTTGGAGCCGCACCCGGACCGCGCTTCGCTGGTGGAGGGCGCACTGGTCCGCGCCGACGGCCCGGACGGCGCCGCGATCGTCGGGATGGTGCGGCCGGCGATCGGCGGCCGCTGGACCGCGGTCTACTGGGTCGCGGAGCGTCAAGCGTTCGATCTGCTGCGGGCGGCGCGCCGGGCGATCGGCTACGGTCTGGTGATCGCGCTCCTCACCGCGCTGGTCGGCGTGGTGATCGCCGGCGGCTGGGTCTCCCGCGAGATCGGCCGGCCCGTGAGCATGGTGGCGGCGGCCGCCGACCAGGTGGGCTCGGGCGATCTTCGGGTAGGGGTGCGGCCGGTGGGCCGGGGCGAGGTGGCCAAGCTGTGCATAGCGGTCCAGCAGATGATCGATCGCTTGCGAGAGCTGGTGGGATCGATCCGAGAAGCGAGCTATCACACACAGTCACGCAGCCAGGAGATCGCGAGCGCGGTGGAACAGCTCTCCACGGGCGCGGAAGAGATGACCGGCATGCTGTCGCGGCACACGGCGGAGGCGTCGCGACACTCCGATACGATCCAGGAGATCGACACGCGCATGGAGGCGTTGGGCGCGGCGGCACGCGATCTGGCCGACGGGGCGGAGACGGCGACCGAGCGCGGCCGGCTCTTGCGGGGGGTCGCTGAAGAGAGCCGCAAGCGACTGAGTGATGGGCGGGGACAGGTCGCGGAGATGGCGGAGCGTTATGAACTGGCGACGGCGCGGCTTCTCCAGTTCATGGACGCGTCACGCCAGTTCGGCGACTTCGTCGATCTGATCCAGCAGTTCGCCCGGCGCACGAACCTGCTGGCCTTGAACGCGGCGATCGAGGCGGCTCGGGCCGGCGGCGAGGCCCGAGGCTTTGCGGTGCTCGCCGACGAGATCCGCAAGCTGGCGAACCAGGCGGGAGAGGCGGCGGACCGGGCCCAGGAAAAGACCGATGAGGTGCTGGGCCAGCTGGAGAGCGCGCGCAGGGCCATAGAGGAAACCCGGGAGGTCACGCTCGCCATCGACGGGGTCGTGGAGTCGCTGGACGAGAGCTTCGAGCAGGTGACCCAGGCCGCGGGCGAGGCGGAAAGCTGGGCGGACCGGGTGGCCGAAGTCAGCGCTGACGTGGACAGCAGCGTTCGCAGTACCGCGGAGCGCCTGCGTGGCGTCGCCCTGGGCTTCACCGAATTCGCCGCGGCGATGGAGGAGCTGGCCGCCGGCATGGAGGAGCAGAACGCGTCCACGGAAGAGATCGCGGCGGCGGTACACGCGCTCAACACTTCCGCCTGGGAGCTGGCGGGCCTGGCCGACGTCTTCTTCCTCGACGAGCTGCACCGAGTTCGTGTCGAAAAAGTCCGTAGCGAAACCGCGAAAACCGAGCCCGAAGGGGTCCCGGTCGCCGTCGCCTGACTCGGCTGGCGCCGCAGACCCTGCCTGGCGTGACCTGGAGCGACGCCGGCGGCTGGCGGCCTCGGCGCCGGTCTCACGCGCCCTCGCCTGGGGCACGGTGCTGGCTCTGGTGGCGGCCGTGCTCACCGGGTTTCTGAGGGTCTGGATCTGGATCCTGGCCCTGGAGGCGGCTGCGCTCGGGGTCGTGATCGGCGAAGCCGCCGCAGTGCCATCCTCGGTTCGGCATCGACGGCCTCCCGGCTGGAGCTATGTCTACGTCTTCGCGCTCGCCCTCGTCGCCTACGCCCTGGTTCACGTCGTCTTCTGGCTCGCCAGCGCGGGCTTCCCGCCCTCCGTTTCTCTCTTCAGTTTCCTGCGCGCCGCGCCGTCTGCCACGGCCACACCGTTCTTCCAGAGCGTCGATCTGGCCCGGGGGATTTCGCTAGCCACCGGTGGCGCCACTTCGCTCAAGTACTGGCTGTGGGTGATCGAAGGCCTGCTCATGGGGGGCACCGCCGTGCTCGCCTATCGCGGCGGCTCCGTCCGCAAGCTAAAGAGCTGATCGCTTGGCGGAGCCGTGTTGTCGATGCAGATCGGTCTCATCTCTGACACCCATGGCTTGCTTCGCAACGAGGTCTACGCCGTGTTTGAAGGTGTGGACGAGATCATCCACGCCGGCGACGTCGGCGACCCGTCGATACTCGGCGAACTGGAGATCATCGCGCCGGTGCACGCCGTGTTCGGGAACGTGGACGGTTGGGAGGTGCGTGAGGCGGTGGTGGAAGCACTCGATCTCGAGCGCCTGGGACACCGGATCGCCGTGATCCACGGACACCAGTGGGGTTCGCCGCGCCCCGAGCACCTGCTGGAGCGCTTCGCCGGCTACTCGGTCATCGTCTACGGGCACACCCACCAACCGCTCGTGACGAAGACGGCCGGCGTGTTGATCGTCAACCCGGGGAGCGCCGGCCAGCGCCGGTTCGGTCTGCCGGTCTCCGCCGCGCTGCTGGACATCCGGAAGGGTCGTGCGCCGCGGGCGCGGCTGATTGACTTACTGAGCTGATTAGTCCTGGCGGATGAGCTGGAATTCGCGCTCCGCCGAGGCGATCGTGTCGGCGTTGCGATCCGCGACCCGGATGCCCAGACGATAGCGCCCCGGCTTGGAATCGAACAGGTCGAGGCTGAGATATTCCGGTACCCGCGCGCCGTTGAAGACCACCAGGCGGTCGTAGGTCAGCTCGATCCTCTGGTCATCACCGAACCCGAACGCGCGAGCGACCCGAGCCAACACGCCTTTGCCCTCGGCGTCGGTCACGCTGAGCTCGACGCGGTAGTCCGCGAAACCCTCCTCGTCGGTGGCCAGGCCGTAGACCTCCCAGTAGACGGTGACTGACAGGTCGGGGTCGAAGACCCCCGAGCGGTTGACGCGGATGGCGAAGTCGCGGCGATCAGCGGGCGCCTCCGCCTTGGGCGTGACGGCGGTGGCGAGTACCAGGTCGCTGAGGGCGAGCCGACCGTCCCAGTAGGGCTCGACCTCGATCTCGCTGCGCCGTACGGCGGCCGACCCGTCGCGCGCTCGCGCCTCGACGCTCACGGTGTAGCGGCCGCGGCCGAGGGGTAGCGAGTAGGTGAGCGCGCTGGGAGACGGCGTTATGGCGGACTCGAAGGTCCGGCGGTAGAGCTCGGCGTATTCGACGCCCCCGAAAACGAAGACCCCGAACTCCAGAGTGTCGGGTTGCTCGAGCAGCTTTTCGCCCGGGACCTCGGAGTATAGATCGACCTCGACGATGCTGTCGACGGCTCCTCGGAACCGGGCGATCTGGACCGGATAGTCGTGGAGGTCGAAGCTCGTGCTGAACGCGGCCGGCTGCGCCGCCCGGGCCTCCTCCTCCATCTGCTTGGAGGCCGAGCTCGACATATGTCTGGCGCGGCGATGTCGCAGCTGCTTTTCGAAGATGAAGCTGGGAAGGTCCCAGCCGTAATTCCAGAAGATCCAGCGGCCGCCGGCCTTGGCGCTGGTGGCGGACCGGCTTATCGGCTCGGCCCCTTCCATGACCGCGAACGCCTCGGCCATGTCCTGATCGGACATGACCCGGCCCTCGTCGCGTCTCACTTGCCAGATGCGCTCCGGCGGCCCGTAGCGAACGTAGATCTGGCCGCGCTCTGTGTCGGCGCCCCAGCTGCGACTCGACGGGTCCTCGAACCAGAGATCGGCGAACGATACCCGGGCGAGATGCGCCACCCGCACCTCGTTGCCGGCGCTCAGATAGAGCGGGTCCGATTTCCGCCAGAGCGTCCCCTCCAGCCGTCGCCGTGTCAGTTCGTTGGCCTTTGAGTACTCGTCGGCCAGCGACTCGCGCAACAATGGTGAGATGTCCCGGTAGTGCTCGACGATGTCGGGTGCAGCCAACGCCAACCCCCGATCGAATTGCGCCTCGGCCAGAGAATCCCGACCCGTTCGCTGGTACACGAGGCCAAGCGTCAGGTAGCCCCAGGGATCCTGCGGTGCTGCGCTCTGAAAGTTCTGAGCGACGATCTCGGCCTCTCCGTGCTCACCCAGCTCGACCAGGTGGACCGCGAGCCGGCGAAAGGCGCCGTCGTGAGCCGGGTCCGCGTCGAGCGCCCGGCGGAACGCCGCAAGTGTTCGCTGGAGATCGTCCTCACCCTCTTCGGTCAGGCTGGCGGCGTGACGGAAGTGTTCGTTGAATGCTTTCGGCCGCGTGAAGTTGAGACAGAAGGCGCCCAGGCCGGCGCATTCGGGAGCATTAACCGGCAGGTTAGGCACGAACATCAGGTCGCGCGTGTCGAAGTAGACGTCCTCGCTGAAGAGGCCCAGCTGAAACCAGAGCTGCGCCCGCTGCGCCGACGTGATCTTGGCGGGATACTTCTCCACGGCGCCGGCGGCCCGGTTCAGCATGCGGCGCGCATCCAGATACATCTGCTGCTTGCGCTTCAGGCTGCCGGAAACCATCAGATACGCCGGGTTGCCGGGGTCGAGCTCGAGAGCCCGGCGTATCGCCTTCTCGGCCTCCAGGCGCTCGCGGAACTCGGTGGCGACCCCGCTCGCCAGCTCGGTGAGGACGCTGCCCAGGAGGCCCCACCCGGGCGCGAAATCGGGCGACGCGTTCGTGAGCTTCCGCAGGAGATTGAGCGCCGCCACCGTGTCGCCGGCGGCCAGCTCGGCACGGGCGGATTGATAGAGCGCGGGATCCTGAGCGGCAGCTGCGGTCGCCGAAGCCAGGAGGCTCAGCGCGAGAACGGCGGCGACGGCCAGCGATCCGAGACGAGCGCCGGCGGTCTGAGGCTGACCGCGAACGGGTAGGTGTCTGCTGGTGAAGCTCATGGCTAATCGCTGGGGCCCTGCGGCCCATCGGGGCTACGTGCAACGCCACGCCGCCACTCAACACATCTCTATAATCCCCGAAGTTTGTTCGCGCGCAAGTTGCAGACGTCGAGGTCGAGTGGCCGGACTCTAACGCTGGCAGCCGGGACAGAAGAAAGCCGAGCGACCGGCGAGCACGACTCGGACGATCTCCCCTCCACAGCGACGGCACGCCTGGCCGTCACGCCCGTAGATGTCGAGCCGGTTCTGGAACCCGCCTTCGCCGCCCAGCACATCGCGGTAATCGCTGAACGAGGTCCCGCGCCGGTCCACCGCCTCACGCAACACCTGGCGGATGGCCCGATGCAGGCGAAGCAACTCTCGGCGGTTCAGGTCGCCGCCGGGCCGGCGCGGGTCGATGCGCGCCTGATGACAAGCTTCGTTCGCGTAGATGTTGCCGATCCCCGCGACACGGCGCTGGTCGAGGAGGGCGTTCCGGATCGGCGCTTTCGAGCCTCTGAGGGACGCGGCGAGGGCGTCGGGCGTCAAGCGCCGCGAGAGCGGCTCCACGCCGAGGCGTCGGTCGAGCTCGTGCCAGGCGTCGGGGTCCAACACCCAGAGCCGTCCGAAGCGCCGGGTATCATAGAAGCGGATCACGCCCGCCTCCGGTCCTTCGATCTGGAAACTCGCCGACAGGTGGGGAGCGGCACGCATCGGCGAGTTGGGGGTCCAGGTGTAGCGTCCCGTCATGCGCAGTTGCGTCACCCAGCGGCAGCCATCGTCGAGTAGCGCCGTGATCCACTTCGCCCGGCGCCCGACCTTCTGCACGCGGCGTTTCTGGAGAGCGCGCCGGAAGGCGGCCGGCGTCATCGGCTCGACCACCTCGGCTCGATGGATGCGCACGCGCTGAATGCGGCGGCCGGCCAGGTGAGCGTGCAGGCCGCGCGCGATCGTCTCCGCCTCGGGTAGCTCCGGCATCGCGCTAGCGCGAGCGCTCCCGCTCGATCTCGCGGTATCCGATGTCTCGGCGGAAGTACTTCCCCTCGAACTGGATGGCGTCGGCGCCGGCGAGGGATTTGCGGGCCGCCCGGGTCACGTCGGCGCCGAGGCCGACCACACCGAGCACGCGCCCACCGGCGGTGACGAGCTTGCCCTCGGGATCGCGGCGTGTGCCGGCATGCAGGATGATGAGATCGGGATCGGAACCCAGCGTCTCCGGGATCTGAATCACCTTGCCCTTGGGGTAGCTGCCCGGGTATCCGCCGGAGGCGAGCACGGTGCAGACGGCGGCCCGCTCGCTCCAGGAGAATTCGTCGATCTCCAACCGACCGCCCCGTGCCACCTGCAGGAAGGCCTCGAGCAGCGAGCTCTCCATGAGCGGGAGTATCGCCTGGGTCTCGGGATCTCCGAATCGGCAGTTGTACTCGATCACGTAGGGGTCGCCGTCTCTCACCATGAGGCCGCAATAGAGCACGCCGCGGAAGGTTCGGCCCTGCGCCCGCATCTCCGCCAACGTGGGCTCGACCACGCGGTCGGTGACACGGCCGATCAGCTGATCGTCGGCGATGGAGACCGGTGCGTAGGCGCCCATGCCGCCGGTGTTCGGCCCCGTATCGCCTTCGCCGATCGGCTTGTGGTCCTGCGAGGGGATGAGCGGGAGCGAACGCTCGCCGTCGGTGAGGTAGAGGATCGAGAGCTCTTCGCCGCTCAAGAAATCTTCGACCACGACGGTGGTGCCGGCGCTGCCGAAACGCTCTTCGACCATTATCGCCTGCGCGGCCTCGACCGCGTCATCCACCGAGCGGCAGACGATCGAGCCCTTGCCGGCGGCGAGGCCGGATGCTTTGACGACGATGGGAGCCCCCTGCCGGCGGATGTAGCGCTCGGCCTGATCGAAGCTGTTGAAGCTGCGGTGCGGGGCGGTGGGTACACCGGCTTTCTTCATCAGCGTCTTGGCGAACGCCTTCGACCCCTCGATCTCGGCGGCCCGCTCGGTGGGCCCGAAGATCGGCAGCTCGCGCTGCTGAAAAGCGTCGACGATACCCGCGACCAAGGGCGCCTCGGGTCCGACGACGGTGAGGTCCATCTCGCGCGAGTCCGCGAAGTCGGCGAGCCCTTTGATTTCCTCAGGCTTGAGCGGGACGGACTCCGCCAAGCCCTTGGTGCCCCCGTTTCCCGGGGCGGCGTAGAGCTGGGCATCGGGTCGCTCGCGCTTCAACTGCCAGAGGAGCGTGTGCTCCCGACCTCCCGAACCGACGACCAGGATTCTCATATCGTTCAACCGTTGTTCCTCGATGTTCCTCGATACGAAGGGATGAGCCGGCGGTCTCAGCCGCTCAGGCGGCGGACAGCGCCCGCTCCAGATCCTCGAGCAGGTCCTCCACCGCTTCGATACCGACCGAGAGGCGAACCAGACCATCGGTGATTCCCATCGCTTCTCGATCCTTGGCCGGCACCGCCGCGTGGGTCATCGCCGCCGGGTGGCTCACCAGGCTCTCCACGCCGCCCAGGCTCTCGGCCAGGGTGAATATCCGCGTCGCCCGGCAGAACCGGTCGGCGCGCTCCCGGCTCCCCAGTTCGATGGAGATCATGCCGCCGAAGCCGGACATCTGGCGGCAGGCGAGCTTGTGCTGCGGATGTGAGGGGAGCCCGGCGTAGAAGATCTTCTCGACGCGCGGTTCCCCTTCCAGCCACTCGGCGATGCGGCGGCCGTTGCGATCGTGCGCCTGCATACGGACGTGCAGGGTCTTCGTTCCGCGCAGCACGAGCCAGCAGTCCATCGGCCCCGGGACCGCGCCCGCCGCCTTCTGCATGAACCGCAGCCCCTCGATGATCTCGTCGTTCGACGTCGCCAGCACACCGCCCACCACGTCGCTGTGGCCGTTCAGGTACTTGGTGCTGGAATGGACGACCGCATCGGCGCCGAGTTCGAGCGGCCGCTGGAAAAACGGCGTGGCGAAGGTATTATCGACAACCAGCCAGGCGCCGCACCCCCTGGCGATCTCGGCGGCGGCCGCGATGTCGGTGAGGTGCATGAGCGGGTTGGTGGGCGTCTCGATCAGAACAAGCCGCGTGCTCTCGCGGGTGGCCGCCTGGATCTTCCCGGGGTCGCGGGTGTCCACGAAGGTGAACTGGAGGCCCAGACGCGCCAAAACCTGACGGAACAGACGGTCCGTTCCGCCGTACACGTTGGCGCCACAAATGACGTGGTCGCCGGCGGACAACAGCTTGACCATCGCCTCGATGGCGGCGAGTCCCGAGGCGAACGCCGCTCCGTGCCGGGCGCCCTCGAGCGCTGCTATGTTTTGTTCCAGAGCGGTCCGTGTCGGGTTGGACACACGAGCGTACTCGTAGCCCTTGTGGACGCCGATACCTTCCTGGGCGTAGGTGGATGTCTGGTAGATCGGGGTCATAATGGCGCCCGTCGCCGGGTCGGGTTGCTGTCCGGCGTGGACGGCGCGGGTCGCGAAGCGGAAGTCGTTGTCGGAGGTCATCATAAGAGGTCAGACGAAGGTGTGGCCGCCGGCGGGCGGCCTCGATTCGCGGTTTTCAGCCTGGTCCCAGAGCTTAGAAAGTCTAGCTGGCCCTGACGGTGGCGTCCAGCGACGGCGAAGAAGTTAAAATTACAGAGCGCGGAGGCGCCGGGGTGGATCCTCGGCGGCGATGACAACCGTCCTCCGGAGCGCTGAGTCGTCGACTCGGTGGCCGACCAACCGAGGCCGCCCGCCCAGCCCGACTCGCGCCGAGAATGTCCATGGAGTTTCCGGACAGCTTGATCGTCAGTGTCTCGGGTATCCGAGGCCGCGTCGGCGTCGACCTGACGCCAGAGATCGTGGCGGGCTTCGCCGCCGCGTTCGGGACGTTCGTCCGGGCCCGCGGCTGGGGCCGGCACGTGGCCATCGCCCGCGACTCCCGTCCCAGCGGCCCAACCTTCGTCCGTGCGGCCACCGCGGGCCTGCAGGCGGTGGGTTGCCGGGTCAGCGACCTGGGCCTGGCGCCCACGCCCACGGCGCTGCTGGAGATCGAGGACGCGGGGATGAGCGGTGGGATCGTGGTCACCGCCAGCCATAACCCCAAAGAATGGAACGCATTGAAGCTGGCCAGCCCCCAGGGCGCTTTCCTGACGCCGGAGGAGGGNNGGGCTGGCCGACGAGCGGCCCGGTGCCATCGACCGGCACATCGAGCGGATCCTGGCCCTGGATTTGATCGACCCGGATCGTATCGCCGCCCGTCGCTTCCGGGTGGTGCTCGATTGCGCTCACGGCGCCGGCGGCGTGATCATCCCGCCGTTGCTCGAGCGCTTGGGGTGTGAGGTGGTGGGAATCGAGCTCGAGCCCGACGGCCGCTTTACCCGTGAGCCCGAGCCCATTCCAGGTAACATGACGACGCTGTGCGAGCGCGTGCCCCGCGAAGGCGCGGACCTGGGCATGGCTGTCGACCCTGACGTCGACCGGCTTGCCCTGGTGGACGAGCGCGGAACGGCCATCGGCGAGGACTTCACCCTGGCCCTGGCCGTTCGGCTGGCGCTCAGCCGACGACGCGGGCCGGTCGTGGCCAACCTGTCGACCAGCCAGGTGGTGGAGGTCGTGTGCGAACGCGCCAACGTGGGCTACAGCCAGGCGCCCGTCGGCGAGGCGAACGTCGCGGCGGCCATGCGCGAGGTGGGGGCGGTGGTGGGCGGCGAGGGGAACGGCGGAGTGATCCTGCCGGCGCTCCACCTCACTCGCGATGCGCCGCTGGCCGTGGCTTTGATACTACAGCTGCTGGCCGAGAGTGAGGGGCGACTCAGTGATATCGTGGCGGAGTACCCGCAGTTTTGTATCGTGAAAGACAGAATCGAAGGGCGCCAGCTCGAGCTGGAGGAGCTGGCGCATCGGCTGGACCGAGAGTTTCCAGGCGGGGAAATCGACCGTCGGGACGGGGTACATATGAAGTGGCGGGAGCGCCGGACCTGGTTGCATTGCCGGGCATCGGGTACGGAACCAATCTTGCGGATCATCGCCGAGGGGCCACGGACGGAGGAGGCCCAGGTGGTGGCGTTGGTGGGGAAGGCGTCAAAGATCGTGGGTCGGATGGGTTAGCCCGGGGGAAAAAGCAAACATGTGCGGGATTGTAGCATACATAGGGGGAGCGGAGGCAGCGCCGCTGCTTCTGGAGGGTTTGCGTCGCCTCGAGTACCGGGGATACGACTCGGCGGGGATCAGCATCTGCGCCAACGACATCCTGGTCACCCGCAAGATGGCCGGGAAGATCGCCGACCTGGTCAGCTCGTTGAACGGCGACGTGCCGAGCGGCACCGTCGGGATCGCCCACACGCGCTGGGCCACCCACGGGGCGCCGACCACCCACAACGCCCATCCCCACTTCGACGACTCCGGGCAGATCGCGGTCGTCCACAACGGCATCATCGAGAACGCCACCATCCTGCG
>JABAOD010007083.1_pt1 | contig 19680 bp, 22 predicted proteins | sample 7062151 | NCBI WGS metagenome assembly JABAOD01 (sample SAMN14538626, study PRJNA623070) | marine sediment metagenome | biome: marine biome [ENVO:00000428]; feature: marine pelagic biome [ENVO:01000023]; material: deep marine sediment [ENVO:00002113] | place: India: Gulf of Khambhat ... | reverse complement strand
ATCCGCCCCGTGTCGTGGCTCCCGGTCATAACCACCCCCTGGCTCGCGGTCCACCGACGTCTATGTCACATCCGCTCTCATGCGTCGGGCGCACGGGACGAGGCCGTAACCGGCCCCGTCCCGGCCATTCCGCATCAGTAGATATCGTTCTTGGTGTTGAACACGTTGAACTTGCCGGTCGGCGTCACCAGGCGCTTGTCCTTGATGACCGCCTTCAGTTTGCGGGTCTTGTCGTCGATCACCACGATCGCCGACTCCTGCGTCACTGCATTCCAGACCGAGAACCAGATTTCCGAGCCGTCCTTGTTGTACTCGCCCTGCACGACCCGGCGCACCCCTTCGGAGATGCCCGACATCTCGCCGACCGGGACGACATCGTAGCCGTTATCGAGATTTTCTGTGTCGAAGACGGCGACCGACGCGGAGATCTCGGCCTCCGGGTTCAGCGGCGTGTCGACCCACAGGTTCGTCGATTTCGGATGGGTCTTGATGAACAGCGAGCCGCCGCCCTGCCCTTCGAGCTTCTGCACCACTTTCCAGGCGTGGTTCGGGTTTTTCTCCGGGTCGGTTCCGATGATGGCGATCGTCTCGTCGCCGAGATGGCTGGTCGCCCAGACCGCCCCGAACTGTGGATGGATGAAGTTCGCGCCGCGGCCCGGATGTGGCGTCGTGCCGGTCTCGATCAGCGCCACCAGCTTGCCTTCCTTCGTATCGATGACTGCCACCTTGTTGCGGGCATTCGCGGCAACAAGGAAATAGCGGCCGGTGGAATCGAATCCGCCGTCATGCAGGAAGCGGTCGGCCTCGATCTTGGTTACCTTGAGGTTCCGCAGGTCGGAATAGTCGACCAGCAGGACGTGTCCCGTTTCCTTGATGTTGACGACGAATTCGGGCCCGTAGTGCGAAGCCACGATCGCCGCAACGCGGGGTTCGGGATGGTATTCCTGGGTGTCGACGGTCATGCCACGGGTCGATACGATCTTGCGCGGCTCCAGCGTGTCGCCATCCATGATGACGTATTGCGGCGGCCAGTAGGCGCCGGCTATGGCGTATCTGTCCTCCCAGCCTTTGAACTTCGACGTCTCGACGGAACGGGCCTCCATGCCGATCTTGATCGTGGCCACCGTCGCCGGCGGGTCCATGAACAGGTCGATGAGGTTGATCCGGGCATCGCGGCCGATGGTGAACAGGTACCGCCCCGACGCCGACAGACGGGAGATGTGCACCGCATAGCCAGTGTCGATGATCGTCGCGATCTTTTTCGAATGCCCGTCGATCAGCGCAACCTGCCCTGCGTCGCGCAGTGTCACCGAAAACAGATTGTCGATGTCGAGCTTGTTCTGCTGAGTCTTGGGCCGCTTGTCGACCGGAACCAGCACCTCCCAGGAGTCCTTCATCTCCTTCATGCCCCATTCCGGCGGGGTCGCCGGATCGTTGAGCAGATAGGCGGTCATCAACTCGATCTCTTCTTCGCTGAGGTCGCCCGAGGTGCCCCAGTTCGGCATGCCGGCCGGCGAGCCGTAGGTGATGAACGCCTTGAGGTATTCGCCGCCCAGCTCCTTCGTGATATCGGTGGTGAGCGGCTTGCCGGTTGCGCCCTTGCGCAACACGCCGTGGCAACCCGCGCAGCGCTCGAAATAGATACGGTTTGCCTTGCTGAACTGCTCTGCGGTCAGGGGCGGGGCGCCCGGTTTGACGCCAGGGGCGCCTGCCGGAAGATCGAGGCTCGGCTGATACTGTCCGCCCGGCGTTGTCTCGTGCTCCTTCAGCTTCTCGGGGCTCGGCTGCTGGGCGAGCGCAGCGGCGCCCGAATACGCGAAGCCAAGCGCTATCCCGATTGCGCCTGCGCGGAGAAACGTCTTCATGGTGGCTCTCCCTTTATGCGGAATTTCGGCACATGCTGCCTTTCACTGGCCGTCGTCACCTTGACCAAAGTCAATTGCAGCCGAAAGCGCTGTGCACGCAGATTGACACCGATCAAAGACGGTTGCGGCGAACGCCGCAATCCTGACAACAATAGCCGCAATCGCCGGGTCCGTCCGACTCGGCCTTGCCAAGCCTGACAAAAGTTGCCATGGCGGGACCCGAACGCACAAAACCACGCGCACCGATTTTCCAGACGCTGCGACGAATCGGCACCCTTGTCGTGGTGGCGGTTCTTGCGTCCGCAGGCCTGTCCGGCGCACTGGCCCCGGCAGCGGCCGAAGCGGACGGCGGGCCGATCGCGCCCGCGGTCCTCAACAGGGTATTTCCGGGCGCGACGCACTTCGGCGCCACGGACGGCGCGCCGCCGGCTGTTCCGGCATATCGCGATAGCGATGTCGTCGGCTACGTGTTCAGCACGCACACTGCCGTAAGGTCGGTGGGCCTATCCGGCAAGACGCTCGATATCGCCGTCGGCCTCGACATGGGCGGCAAGATTACGGGCGCCGAAATCCTCGAGCACCACGAGCCGATCCTGGCGATCGGCGTCTCCAGTGACGACCTTGCCCGATTCGTCGACGGATTCGAGGGGCTCGACGCGGCGAACCCGGTCCGCGTCATGCGGCGCGCGCCGAAGAACGGTACGGCCCTCGATGCGGTCAGTGGCGCAACCGTCTCGTCGCTGCTGATGACCGACGCGATCTTCCAGTCGGCACAGGCGGTGGGCGAGAGCCGCGGTATCCTGGCCGCCGCCACATCGGGGATCGATCTGACAGGTTTCGAGGAGGCGTCCTGGGATGCGCTGATCGCGGATGGCTCGCTGCGCGAGATGCGGCTGACGCTGGCTGACGCCGCCCGACCCATCGCCGACAAGGGGGGCCGGCTGTATCCGGCGGGCACAGGCCCGAGCGACCCGGCCACGAGGTTCATCGATCTCGTCGCGGGACTCGCGACCCCGGCGCGGATCGGACGCAATCTCCTGGGCGCCCAGCGGTTCAACCGGCTGGCGAGCTCGCTCGCTCCCGGCGACCACCTGATATTCGTCGCCGCGAGCGGCCTGTATTCATTCAAGGGGACCAGCTACGTGAAGACGGGTCGTTTCGATCGCGTGCAGATCATCCAGAACGGGGCGACCATCCAGCTCGGCCGCGCGGACCATATGCGCGTCGATCGCCTGCGCATCGCGGGCGCACCGGATTTCCGCGAAATGGCACTGTTCGTCCTGCCCAGCGACCGAGGATTCGACGCCACCCAGCCGTGGCGCCTCGAACTCATGGTGCAAGGCGAATCGAAGGCCGGACCGGTGCTGACGACGCACCCGCTCGCCTACGCCCTGCCGGACCGTTACCTGAAAACGGCAGCCGTCGTTCCGCACGTCGTCCCGTCGCGCGAGCTGTGGCGCGGCGTGTGGCTGGAGCGGATGCCGCAGATCATAGTCCTGATCGGCCTGCTGCTGATCCTCGGCGGGATTTTCTTCCTCCAGGATCTCGTCGCTCAGCGGCGCACGCTTTACAAGGCGCTGCGCTACGGCTTTCTCATCGTGACCCTGTTCTGGCTCGGGTGGTATGCGACGGCGCAGTTGACCGTCCTCAACGTGATAACGTTTGCGGGCGCGCTGCGCACCGAATTTCGTTGGGACTTCTTCCTCCTGGAGCCGCTGATCTTCATCCTCTGGGCGTTCGTCGCCGTCGCCCTATTGTTCGGCGGCCGCGGCGCCTTCTGCGGCTGGCTGTGCCCGTTCGGGGCGCTGCAGGAGTTGCTGAACCGAATCGCCCGGGCGTTCCATGTGCCGCAGTCGCGGCTTCCGTTCACCCTGCACGAACGGCTGTGGCCGATAAAATACATCGTCTTCCTCGGCCTGTTCGCAGTGTCCCTGGGATCCATCGACCTCGCCCATATCGGGGCCGAGGTCGAGCCCTTCAAAACCGCCATCGTCATGCGGTTCATGCGCGACTGGCCGTTCCTGCTGTATGTCGGCCTGCTGCTTGGCGCCGCCCTGTTCGTCGAGCGCGCGTTCTGCCGCTATCTGTGCCCGCTCGGCGCGGCGCTCGCGATCCCGGCCCGCATACGCATGTTCGAGTGGCTGAAGCGCCGTTGGCAATGTGGGCGGCAGTGCAACATCTGTGCGTCCCGATGTCCGGTACAGGCGATTCATCCCAACGGCACGATCAATCCGAACGAGTGCATCTACTGCCTGAACTGCCAGACGCTGTATTTTGACGACAAGACCTGCCCGCCCCTGATCGAGCGCCGGAAGCGCAGGGAGATGCGCGGCGCCGCCATGGCAGGGGCGCAGGCCGATGGAGGATAGACCGATGCGCACGCATGCACCCGTCACCCGCCGCAGGGCGCTGACCGTCCTCGCCGCGGCCGCAGGACTGCCGCTCGCCGGACTCGGCCGCGCCGGAGCCCGCGTCCCGGAGCTGGAGTGGCGCGGCGAGGCCCTTGGCGGTCCCGCGCGGATCCTGGTCCGCCATCCGGACGAGGCCAAAGTCCGGCATGTGCTCGCGCATTGCGTGGGTGAAATCGCCCGGCTCGAGGCTATTTTCAGCCTCTACCGCCAGCGGTCGGAAGTGACGCGACTGAACGCGACGGGACGCCTTGCGGCGCCGTCGCACGACCTGCGGCTCGTCATCGCGGAGGCGCGCCGGTTCGGCACGCTCAGCGACGGCGCGTTCGACGTCACCGTGCAGCCGCTCTGGCGGCTCTATGCCCGACATTTCGCGGAGCGCCCCGACGACCGCGCGGGTCCCGGCGCCCGCGGCGTCGCCCGAGCCGCCGCGCTGGTCGACTACCGCGCCATCGATCTCGATGACGGGCGCATCGCCCTCGCGCGGCCCGGCATGGCGGTGACTCTGAACGGCATCGCCCAGGGTTACATCACCGACCGCATCGCCGACCTGCTGCGCCATGAAGGCTTGACGACGGTGCTGGTCGACGTGGGCGAGATCCGCGCGCTGGACGGGCCCGACGACAGGCCGTGGCGGATCGGCCTCGAGGATCCACGCGACCCGGAGCGCACCGTCGCCTCCCTGCCGTTGGCGGGCGCCGCACTGGCGACCTCGGGTGGATACGGCATGACATTCGACACCGACGGCCGGTTCCATCACCTGTTCGACCCGGCGACCGGTGACAGCGCGCGCCGTTGCCTGTCGGCCAGCGCCATCGCGCCCGACGCGACGACCGCCGATGCCCTGGCCACGGCCCTGGCGGTGACCGGCCCCGACCGGGCCCGGGATATTCTCGCGGCATTCGGGGGCAGCCTGGCCCGCCTTGCACTGGCGGACGGTACCGTTGCGGAGATCAGCCGGTGACGCAAATCGACGTCGAGTCGGCCCGGCGGCAGCGGCGGTACGCCGGCCCGGTGATCTTCGAGTACGGCTTTCGGCCATTCTTTCTGGGTGCCGGCGTGCAGGCGGCCCTTGCGATGCTCGCGTGGATGGCGTGGATCACGGTGGCACAGCGGGGCACGGCGTCGGTCCCGCTGTCGATTGCCGGGCCGGTCCACCAGTGGCATGCGCACGAGATGATTTTCGGCTACGGGCTCGCGGTGGTCGCCGGGTTCTTTCTGACCGCGGTCCCCAGCTGGACCGGCCGGCAGCCGGTCCGCGGCGCGTCGCTCGCGGTTCTGTTCGGGCTCTGGCTGCTATCCCGGATCACCAGCTGGACGTCGGCCTGGATTTCGGCCGTGGCCGTCGCGCTTCCCGAGATGGCGTTCCTCGGCCTGCTCTCCGTTCTGGTCGCCCAGGCCTTGCTCGCCGGCTGGTCGAAGCGCAATTTCGTCTTCCTGCCGGCTTTGATCGCATTGTTTCTGGCTGCCGGCCTGCATCACCTGGAGGCCATGGCGGTCTTTGACGGGACGTCCGAAATCGGCCACCTGCTGGCGTTCGACGTCCTTCTGGTGCTGCTCACCGTCGTCGGCGGGCGCATCGTACCGGCGTTCACCACCAACGTGCTGCGACGTGAAGGCATCGAGCCGCTGCCGCGGCCCGCTGACACGCGCGACATCGTTGCGATCCTTGCCATCGTCGTGCTGCTCGTCGCGGATCTCGTGGCACCCGGCTCGGCGGCGACCGGATGGGTCGCGATCGCGGCCGGCCTTGCCGGCGCCGCTCGCATGGCCGGATGGCGCACGCATCGCGTCCTCTCCGCGCCGATCCTGTGGATCCTGCACCTCGGCTATGCCTGGCTCGTCTTCGGGCTGCTGCTCAAGGGCTGGGCCCTGGTCACCGGCGGTATGCCAGAGATTCCCGCCCTGCATGCGCTGACCGTAGGCGCGCTCGGCAGCATGACGCTCGGGGTGATGACGCGCGCCGGCCTCGGACACACGGGACGGGAGCTGAAGGTTTCGACCGCGGTCGTGGCCGCCTACGTGCTCGTCAGCCTGGCAGCGGCCGGACGGATCGGCTGGCCGCTATTCGACCTCCCCTACCACGACGCCGCCATGGTGGCGTCCGGGCTGTCGTGGAGTGCCGCCTTCCTGATCTTCACCGTCGCCTATTGGCCGGTCCTGACGCGCCCCCGCGTGTCCGCCGCAACGGATTAGTTGCTGGCCAGCCGTTCCCGCAGGGGACCGGTCTCGCCGTAGTCGCGGAGCCGCAATACGTCGCCGATCATCACGCGGTTGCCGTCGGTCGTCACACCCTGGCTGCGGAGACGCACGAAGGCGCGCGACAGGCTTTCCGGCTTCATGCCCAGGCGATGGGCAATCAGCGACTTGTCGTAGGGCAAACCGACCACGGCGGCGCCCTGCACCACCGGTGCCAGCGACACCAGGAACTGTGCCAGCCGCTGCGCGCTCGATCGGGTCTGCAGCTGCTCCACCTGGTTCATCAGTGAGTGCAGGTGGCGCGACATCGACGCCATCATCTCGAAGGCGAGGTCGGGGTCGTTGCGCACGCGCTCGCGGAACACGTCGGCATGCACCGCGATCAGCCGCGCGGTCTCGACCACCTGCGCGGCGGCCGGAAACTGGCCCTGGATGAACATCGCCGCCTCGCCGAAAGTCTCGCCGGCGGTGAACACCCCGAACACCGCCTCGTCGCCCACGGCGGACGGCCGGAACACCTTCACCCACCCCTCGAGCACGATATAGAACGCGTTGGCCGGGTCGCCCTGCTCGAACAGCATCTGGCCCTTCGGGCGGGTGCGCGGCGCCGAGCCGCGCAGCAGACCCAAGACCGCGTCCGGGGCGAGTCCGGCGAAAAGCCTGGTCCCGCATACGATTTTCAGATCCCGTTCGTCCATACCCCTGCCCGGTCCTGTCGGCGACGTACGCCAGCTTGCGCCTTCAAGCCAATCGACCGTCGGTCGTTCGTCGCCCTGCCAGCGACTATAGGTGGATCGCTAATCGGGGGTCAACGACGCCCCTGCTGCCGTGCAGCGGACCGGCGGGCTTGACTTCAGTCAAGGGACAGCCGGCTCCGATTCCTTAGCATCATACCCGTCACGATCCGGAGCTGCGTTCCGGATCAACACCGGCGGCGTTATGTATTTTTGATTTGCCGTCGAGCCCATGTGGTTTCATGATTTTTCTTTGGAGCGCTTCAAACCTGGGAGAACGGTGCAATGCATGAAAACCGTATCAATTCTTCTCCGGAGACCGGGGCCGGCCCGGGCGGCCCGGACGACGAGCCGGTCCCTTTCATGCAGCGGCTGCTCGACAACCACTGGCTGCTGCTGATCCTGGGGGTCACCATTCCCACCGTCCTGTACCTGATTTGGGGCGTCATGGAAGTCGCCCAGATCCCGCTCGCGCAATAGCCGGAGGAGGACACGATGGCAATTTTCCCGCCCGAAAAGAGGATCTGGTGGAAGGAGCCGCTGCACGGCTTCGAATTGGTCTGGATTGCGGTCTGCCTGGTCTGGGCCATCGTCATGTTCGGGACAATGATCGTCTGGCACGTGATCGGCGAGCAGAACCTGTCGAACACGGCCTACCAGATCGACCCCGACGTGTTTGCCGCGCGCACCGAGGCGATGGTCGCGCAATACACGGTCCGCGAGGAGGGCGACACCGGCATTCCGGTGGTGCACCCCCCGGCCGGCAGCGACGTCTACCTGCAGGCCAGCCTGTGGCAGTGGTACCCGATCCTCGAACTGGAGAAGGACAAGGAGTACCGCCTGCACCTGTCGTCGCTCGACTGGCAGCACGGCTTCTCGCTGCAGCCGACCAACATCAACATCCAGGTCCATCCCGGCTACGAGATGGTAATCACCCTGAAACCCAACAGGGCCGGGGAGTTCGGCGTCGTGTGCAATGAATTCTGCGGCATCGGCCACCACAACATGCTGGGCCGCATCTACGTGGTCGAGTAGGCAAGGGAGGACGGAACATGGCGGACGCAACACATTTCAGGACCTGCCCCGACACCGGGCTTCCGGTCCACCTGCCGGCGCAGCGGCTGATCAAGGCCAACGCGGTCGCCGGCGTCCTGGCACTGGCGCTCGGCGGCCTGCAGGGGCTGATGGTCGCACTCACGCGCTGGCCCGACGTCTCCTTGCTGCCGGCGGACTGGTTCTACCTGATCCTGACCGGGCACGGGCTCAACGTGCTGCTGTTCTGGATCATCTTCTTCGAGATCGCGATCCTCTACTTCGCCTCGGCGATCCTGCTGAACTCGCGGCTGGCGGCACCGAAGCTCGGATGGGTCGGCTTCGCGCTGATGGCGATCGGCGCACTGACCGCCAACTACGCCGTCTTCCAGGGCGATTCGAGCGTGATGTTCACCTCCTACGTGCCGATGCGGGCGGCGCCGCTGTTCTATCTCGGCATCATCCTGTTCGCCGTCGGCGCCCTGATCGGCTGCTTCATCTTCTTCGGCACGCTGGTCATCGCCAAGGAGGAGAAGACCTACGAGGGCTCGATCCCGCTGGTCACCTTCGGCGCGCTGACCGCCGCGATCATCGCGGTCTTCACCATCGCCTCGGGGGCGATCATCCTGATCCCCACCCTGCTGTGGTCGCTCGGGCTCATTCCCGATATCGACCCGGTCATCTACAAGGTGGTCTGGTGGGCCATGGGGCATTCCTCGCAGCAGATCAACGTGTCGGCCCACGTCGCGGTCTGGTACTGCATCGCCGCGATGGTGCTGGGCGCCAAGCCGCTGTCCGAGAAGGTCAGCCGCATGGCGTTCCTGATGTACATCCTGTTCCTGCAGCTCGCCTCCGCGCACCACCTGCTGGTCGAGCCGGGCATCAGCTCCGAGTGGAAGATCTTCAACACCAGCTACGCCCTGTACCTGGCGGTCGTCGGCAGCATGATCCACGGCCTCAGCGTGCCGGGCGCGGTCGAGGCGGCGCAGCGCCGTCGCGGCTTTACCAGGGGCGTGTTCGAATGGCTGCGCAAGGCGCCCTGGGGCAACCCGGCCTTCGCGGGCATGTTCATGTCGCTGGTCTATTTCGGCTTCCTCGGCGGCATCTCCGGCGTCGTCATGGGCGCCGAGCAGCTCAACCTGATCATGCACAACACCCTCTATGTGCCGGGCCATTTCCACGCCACGGTGGTGGCGGGGACGACGCTCGCCTTCATGGCCATCACCTATCTGGTGGTGCCGCTGATCTGGCGCCGCGAGATCATGTTCCCGACGATGGCCAAGTGGCAGCCCTATATCTTCGGGCTCGGCGTGGCCGGCATCTCGCTGTTCATGATGGGCGCCGGCACGCTCGGCGTGTCGCGGCGGCACTGGGACATCAACTTCACCGACGCGACGCTGTCCTTCAGCTACCCGGACACGGCCTTCCTGATGATGGCGCTGAACGGGTTGTCGGCGATCCTGGCGGCGCTCGGCGGCGTGATGTTCATCGTCATCGTCGTCGCCTCGATCCTGTTCGGAAGGAAACGCGGTGACGATGCCGCCCAGACCAATCCCGTCATCGGTGTCGGCGGTGGCGAGGCGGTGGCCAGTTACGGCGGCGAAGGCACGTTGAAGGTACCGGGGACGATGATCCTCGTTGCCGTCTTCTTCACCGCCTTCTTCCTCTATTACTGGGTCAACTGGAAGTACCTGTCCGAGGTCTGGCCGCTGAGCTAAGGTGCGGCCGTGGAGGACGGCGATATGCGTGCCATGGTCGGGGAGCTGTATTCGGTGCTGAAGCTGCGCATCGGCGTGGCGATCACCCTGTGCGCCCTGGCCGGGCTCGCGGTCACACCGGGCACGGCGCCGCCGGCATGGCAGGTTGCGGTGCTGGGGCTGGCGGTTCTGTTGTCATCGGCCAGCGCCGGCGCCTTCAACCACTATGTGGAACGCGATCTCGACGCGCGGATGACGCGAACGCGCAACCGCCCGTTCGTCACCGGCCGCTTCCGGCCCGGTCTCCCCTGGCTCTGGGCCATCGGCGGGATGCTGATGACGGCGGTCGCCGCGGCCGCGCTGGTGCTCAACGTCCCGGCCGCGCTCCACACCTTTCTCGGTGCCTTCGTCTACGGCGTCGTCTATACGGTCTGGCTGAAGCGCCGGACGGCGTGGAACATCGTGCTCGGCGGACTTGCCGGAAGCTTTGCCGTTCTGGCCGGGGCATCGGCTGTCGACCCCACGCTGGCGCCGGCGCCGATCTGGCTTGCGGTCGTCCTGTTCCTGTGGACGCCGCCCCATTTCTGGAGTCTCGCCATCGCCCTGCACGCGGACTATGCGGCGGCGCGCGTGCCGATGCTGCCGGTCGTGGTCGGCGATGCCAGGGCCGCGTGGATCATCCTCCTCCATACCATCGCGGTAACCGGGGCCTCGATCGTGCCGGCGTTCTACGGGCTCGGCTGGCTGTATCTGATGGCGGCGGCTGCCGGCGGTGCCTGGTTCACGGTCCGCAGCGTGCAGCTGGTGCGCAATCCGTGCCGCCATGCGGCGATGGCCAACTTCCGCGCATCGCTGATCCAGCTCAGCCTGCTGCTCGGCGCCGCGATCGTCGATCGGTGGCTCATCGGATAGGGTCGGCGATCATGAGATGGCAATCCGGCATCGTTCTGGCAGTCGCGGCGCTGGTTTCGCTGGCCCGGCCGCTCCCGTCCTTCGGCGCCCAGGTCCCGGTAAGCGAGAACTTCGATCTGTCGGCGGCGCTCGCCGCCAGCAAGGCGGCGGTCGGGCGGCGCCTTGCCGACTATCCGTTCCGCGACACGATGGGAACGCGCATACAGCTGTCGGCGTTCGGCGGCCGGCCCGTCATCATCAACCTGGTCTATACTGCGTGTACGGATTTCTGCCCGGTCACGGTGCAGAGCCTGGCGCGTGCCGTTGCCGGCGCCCGCGACGCCCTGGGCACGGAATCATTCAGCGTGCTGACCATCGGCTTCGATACCCGCAACGACCATCCCGCGCGCATGCGGGCCTATGCGAAGAACCAGGGGATCGACGCGCCGAACTGGCATTTCCTCAGCGCCGACGCACCCACCGTACTTGCCCTGACCGAGCAGCTAGGCTTTGCGTTCTATCGCGCGCCGCAGGGATTCGACCACCTCGCCCAGACCACCATCATCGACGCCGAAGGGCAGGTCTTCCGCCAGGTCTACGGCGCGGATCTCACCGTGGCCTCGATCGTCGAGCCGCTCAAACAGTTGCGATACGGCCAGACCGCGAACCTTGTGAGCCTCGACAACATCGTCGAGCGGATTAAACTGTTTTGCACCCTGTACGATCCGGACGAAGACGCCTACCGCTTCGACTGGTCGATTTTCACCGGGATCGTGGTGGGCTTGCTCAGTATCGCGGGACTTGCCGCCTTCCTGCTGCACGCGACGCTGCAATACTGGAATGCCGGCCGGTCGTGATGGCGGCCGCAATTCCCGACCGACCCATGCGGACCGTTCCCGAGAGGTAAGAGCCGACCGGCATGAGTTACGTAAAGCGCGTTCTGCGTATGGCCTTCGCATGGCTGGAAGCGGGCCTCGACCGCATCTTCACGCCTGCCTGCAACCCGCTCTACCACCTCGGCGCACTCGGTTTTCTCTACTACTGGGTGGTGGCCGCGACCGGGATCTACCTGTTCATCTTCTTCGATACCGGAATCACCGAGGCCTACGGCTCGATCGAGGCGATCACGTACGAGCAATGGTATATCGGCGGCGTGATGCGCAGCCTCCACCGCTATGCGTCCGACGGCATGATCGCAATGTTGATGGTGCACATGCTGCGCGAGTTCGCCCTCGACCGGTACCGCGGCGCGCGCTGGTTCACCTGGTTCACCGGGCTGCCGATCCTGTGGATGGTCTACGCGGCGGGAATCAGCGGTTACTGGATGGTCTGGGACATGCTCGCCCAGTACATCGCCATCGCGACGACCGAATGGCTGGACTGGCTGCCGATCGTCGGCGGCACCATCGCCCGCAACTTCCTGAACCCGGAACGCCTCGACGACCGGTTCTTCACGCTGATGGTGTTCATGCACATCTTCGTGCCGCTGTTCCTGCTGTTCGTGCTGTGGATCCACCTGCAGCGGGTGACCAAGCCGACGATCAACCCGCCACGCCTGCTCGCCGGCGGCACGCTGCTGATGCTGCTGGTGCTGTCGGTCGTCAAGCCGGCCGAGAGCCAGCCTCCCGCAAACCTTGACCTGGTTCCGTCGCAGGTCGGCCTGGACTGGTTCTACTTGCCCGCCTACCCGCTGATGGACGTGTTCGGCAACGGCGCCGTCTGGGGCCTTGCGCTCTTCGGATCGTTGCTGATCGCGGTCCTGCCCTGGCTGCCACCGCTGCGCCGCGCCAGGCAGAAGGCCGCGGTCGTCGACCTTGCCAACTGCAACGGATGCACGCGCTGTGCCGCCGACTGCCCCTACGCGGCGATCGAGATGGGGCGGCGCACCGACGGAAGGCCGTTCGACCGCCAGGCAGTGGTCTTGCCGGACCATTGCGTTGCCTGCGGGATCTGCGTCGGTGCCTGCCCGACGGCGATGCCGTTCCGCCGGGCCAGCGAGTTGATCCCGGGCATCGACTTGCCCGACATGCCGATCCGCGGCCTCCGCGAGCAGATCCACGAGGCTGCCGAGGGGCTGGCCGGCGATGCCACGATCATGGTGTTCGGCTGCGACCATGGATACGATGCGGCGAAGCCCGCCGGGCCGGAGGTGGCGGTCCTGCGGTTGCCCTGCATCGGCATGCTGCCGCCCGCCTTCGTCGACTACGTGCTCAGTCGCAATCTCGCGCACGGCGTCGTGCTGGCCGGCTGCAGCGACGGCGAGTGCCACAACCGGAACGGCGTCAGCTGGACCAACGATCGCCTCGCCCGCGCGCGCGACCCGATGTTGCGCCAGCGCGTCCCGCGCGAGCGGATCGAGACCATCTGGTCGGCGCCGGTTGAGGGCTGGACGCACCGGCGGCGCATCGCCGCCTTTGCCGAGCGTCTGCGCGGGCTCGCCGAGGCGGAAACCGCCGAGCGTCCGGGCAAGGCGGCGGAATAGGAGGCGTCCGGATATGGCGGTGATCTTGAGGTGGTTCGGACAGGCGGTGATCTACGCGGGGATGGCACTGTGGCTCGGCTATTTCGCCAACCAGCCTGTCTATACCCATCTGCCGCCGGATCAGGCCCTGATCAAGATGAGCATCGTGCACGGTGCGCAGCGCAAGGGCGAATGCCGCAGACGCACGAAGGAGGAGCTGGAGGCGATGAACCCCAACATGCGCACCCCCTTGGACTGCCCGCGCGAGCGGCTGCCGATCCACATCGAAATCCTCCTCGACGGCGATCGGCTGTACGATGAATCGGTGACCGCGGCAGGCCTGGCGCATGGCGGTACCACCCGCGCCTATCAACGGTTTCCCGTCGTCGCCGGGCGGCACGAGCTGGTCGCGCGCATGGTCGACTCGGCGCGGACCGAGGGATACGATTTCGAGCGCGCCGCGATCGTCGAGCTGGCGCCGGGCGAGAATTTCGTAATCGATTTCCGCGCCGAGTCCGGCGGCTTCCTGTTCGACGGGCAGTCCGTCATCTATATTCCGTAAGGCCGGACGCGGGCAGGAGAAGAGTAATGGCGCTGATCGAATGGCGGGAGGAATTCGCGATCGGCATCCCCTCCGTCGACTACGAGCACAAGGGGATGATCCGGATGATCAACGAACTGCACGAGGAAATGTCCTCGGCTCCCTCACGCGATACGGTCACCGGCTTCCTCGGCGAAATCCACGCGCTGATCTCGGCCCATTTCGCGCTCGAGGAAAAGGAGATGCGCGAGATGGGGTACGATGCCTTCGACGATCACAAGGACGACCACGAGCGCCTTCTCGACGAGATCCGCGACATCATGGACAGCTTCGAGGCCGACGAGACCGAGGACTATGCCGAAGATTTGAGCCGGCGGCTCGAGTCCTGGTTCACCGAGCATTTCCGCGCAAAGGACGCGCGCCTGCACCGTTTCCTGCAGGACCGGCCGACAAACTGACCCGCCATGAGGTTACGAGTCCGCCCGGCGCCGCACCGCAGCGACTCGAGCAGTCCCGGAATCCGCTCCACGCCACCCTCATGGCCAGCCCAATGGAAACACGGCCCCGCAGGGCCGTGCTATCCTGCTGTTTTCATTGGTCGGAGCGGCGGGATTTGAACCCACGACCCCTTGTCCCCCAGACAAGTGCGCTACCAGGCTGCGCTACGCTCCGGTCGTATCCCGGACCGGACCGGTCCGGCGGCGCGCAATGTAACGCGTGGCCCGGCGTGGCGCAACGCTTACGCGGCGGATCGTTCAGCGCAGCAGGTCGCGGATCTGTACCAGTTCACCGAGAACGCCGCGCAGCTCTGTCTCGGTACCGGACCGGTCCGCCGTTCGCTTCGGCGCCGCCGGCTGCGGGTCTTCGCGCACGGCCTCGATGACCGCCTTGGCGCCCGAGGATCGCAGCAGTCGCTGGACTCCGCGGATTGAATATCCTTCGTCGTGAAGCAGTTGGCGGATGCGTTTCAGAAGGGCGATATCGACGGGACGGTAGTAGCGGCGGTTGCCGGCGCGCTTGACCGGGCGGATCTGGGAGAACCGGGTCTCCCAGAAACGCAGAACATGTTGCGGCACCCCGATGACTTCCGACGCCTCGCCGATCGTCCGGTAGGCGTCGGGGGACTTCCCGGTCCTGTCTTCGCCATCCACCGTAACGCGCCGTATACCCGGGCTCAGGACGCCGCTCTGGCCGATCGGGCAACTTCTCCGTTGATGCGGTTCTTCAGCACATGGCTCGGACGGAAGACCAAGACCCGGCGCGGCAGGATCGGAACCTCCTCACCGGTCTTGGGGTTTCGGCCGACTCTCTGACCTTTCTGGCGCACGGAAAAGCTACCGAAAGACGAGATCTTGACCATTTCTCCCCTTTGAAGCGCATTCGAGATCTCGGACAGGATCGCCTCCACCATTTCGGCGGACTCGTGCCGCGAAATGCCGACTTCCTGGTAGACGACCTCGCCAAGTTGCGCGCGCGTAACGGTTTTTTCGTTCATGCAAAATCCCCCCGGTTCATTAACCATACGGTACTGTGCGAGTCCGGGGCCGTCAATTCCCATTCGCCAGTTCGGCGTCCGATTACCCTCACCAGCGAATCAGCGCCGAGCCCCAGGTAAATCCCCCGCCCATCGCCGTCAGGGCCACGACCTGGCCTTGCCTGATCCGCCCGTCGCCCGTCGCCTCCGCCAGCGCCAGCGGGATCGTCGCCGCGGACGTGTTGGCCTGTCTGTCGACGGTCACAATGACCCGCTCCATCGGCATGTCGAGCTTCTTGCCGGTGCTTTCGATAATCCGCAGGTTCGCCTGGTGGGGCACCAGCCAGTCGATGTCGTCGTGATCGAGCCCGTTGGTCCCGAGCGCATGGTCGACGCATTCCGCCATTCGAATGACGGCCTGCTTGTACACCTCGCGCCCGGCCATCCGGATGACACCCGCCGTTCCCGTACTCCCCGGCCCGCCGTCGACATACAGGGCTTCGTAGTTCGCACCGTCCGAGTGGATGTGCGTCGACAGAACGCCCCGGTCGCGGCTCGTTCCCTCCCCTTCGCCCGCCCTGAGCACCACGGCACCGGCACCGTCGCCGAACAGGACACAGGTCGTCCGATCGTTCCAGTCGAGAATCCGGCTGAACACCTCGGCGCCGATCACCAGAGCCGTATCCGCCTGGCCGAGGCGAAGCATGTTGTCGGCAATCGTCAGCGCATAGATGAAGCCGGTGCACACCGCCTGCACGTCGAACGCTGCGCCGTCGGTGTTGCCGAGGCCCGCCTGGACCCTGGTTGCGGTTGCCGGAAAGGTGTTGTCCGGGGTCGCGGTGGCCAGCACGATGACATCGAGATCGCCACCGTCGACACCGGCCCTGGCAAGCGCCGGCCGCGCTGCGGCAAGCGCCAGGTCCGAGGTCAGTTCGCCATCGGCCGCGATATGGCGCTGGCGGATGCCCGTCCGCTGGGAAATCCACTCGTCCGATGTATCGACGCGCGCGGCCAGCTCGTCATTGGTGACTATCCGTTCCGGCAGATAGGCGCCACATCCCGCAACGATTGATCGTCTCATCTACGCGACCGGCTCCTGATCACTCGCCGGCATCGCGCTCTTTTTCAGACGTTCGAAATCGTCGCGTATCTTGGCCACAAAGCCGTTGATCGCCATTTCGGCAGCCACGCCGATCGCATTCGAGAACCCGAGCGCGTCCGTGCCTCCGTGCGCCTTGACCACGATCCCGTTGAGGCCGCCGAGAATTGCGCCGTCGTAGAAGCGCGGGTCCGTGCGCTCACGCATCACGGCGAGTGCCGGGCGCGCCAGCAGATAGCCGAGCCGTGCACGCCAGCTGCTGCGGAAGGCATCGCGCAAGAAGCTCGATATCAGCTTGGCCGTCCCCTCGGCGATCTTCAATCCCACATTGCCGGTGAATCCGTCGGTCACGGCGACGTCAACCCGGCCCGACGAGATGTCGTTGCCTTCGATGAATCCGGTGAAGGTGATTGGCAGAGGCGTTTCGCGCAGCATCGCCGCGGCCTCGCGCACTTCCTCATGACCCTTGATTTCCTCGATTCCGATATTGATCAGGCCGATGGTCGGACGGTCGACGCCGAGAACGGTGCGCGCGAACACTTCGCCCATAACGGCAAACTGAACCAGGTGCTCCGGACTGCACTGCACATTGGCGCCAAGATCGAGCACACAGCACTGGCCGCTGATGGTCGGCACCGACCGAACGATCGCCGGCCGGTCGATGCCCTCGATCGTCTTCAGCACGAATTTCGACATCGCCATCAGGGCACCCGTATTGCCGGCGGACACGGCGGCGACGGCTTCCTCGTCTTTAACGGCGTCGATCGCCTTGCGCATGCTCGATTCGCGCGCCCCGCGCAACGCCACGGATGGCTTGTCGTCGCCTTTCACGATCTGCTCGGTGTGGCGGATCTCGACCGCGCCGGAAAGCGCCTTGTGACGCGCGACCAGCGGCTCCAGGCGCTGCGCATCGCCGAACAGCAGAAACTCGACATTATCCATGTTGCGCCGCGCACGCGCCGCGCCGCCGACCACCATTTCGGGAGCGGAGTCGCCCCCCATGCCGTCGAGCGCAATGACGATCCTGTCCGTCACGGTGTGCCCCCCAGTGCCGCCACCGAACGCAAGGATCAGACCGATTCAGGCTCGATCACCTCGCGCCCGTTATAGGAGCCGCAGGCCGGACAGACATGGTGCGGCCGCTTCAGCTCACCGCAGTTCGGGCATTCCGCATATGCGGCGTTGCTGAGGGCATCATGCGCCCGCCGCATATTGCGGCGGGACGGCGTGATTTTTCGCTTCGGGACGGCCATGAAACAAACCTATTCGTTGTTGCCAGTCTGTGGCTCTGAAAATTGCCGGGTTACATAATCATATTCCGCGCGATCGGCAAGCGACAACCCGGTTATTTTTGTCGCTTCGCCATCAACTCGCCCAGCGCCGCGAACGGTCGGCTGCGATCGCCGCCGAGTTCGTCGGGCCGCGCTTCCTGCGCCACTTCGGCGCCGGGTGAACGCGGGTATGAATCCAGCGACAGTAGGAGCAGCTGTGCCACCAGTTCACCGACGTCGATGCCGTTGTCATCGAATACCTCCGGCAGATCCGACTCAGGCTCGCCCTCCGGGGCGCGGTATCCCGACGGGCCGAACGTCTCGATGAAATCCTCCTCGATGTGGGCCGGCAAGGGCGCCAGGGTGACGACGCAGCGCTGTATGACGTCCGCTCTCAGCCGTCCCGAGACGCGCACGAGCGGGCCACCGGACACGCGTCGCACGCGGACGCTGGCCTGGAGCGCTTCGACCGCGATCAGGTCGAACCGGGCGGCGAGCGCCGCGCGCTCGGCTTCGTCCGCCTCTATGGTGCGGCAGATTTCACCGTCCTGGAGCTCATCCAGGCCGATCGGCCGCGAGAACTCTGGTTCGATTGTGGCCTTCATCGTCTGGCTCCTTGAGATGCGTCGGCAAACCGGACTCGTCCTTCCGAAAGGTCGGCCACGGTCTGACCTTCGAGATCCGCTATGCAGGCCCGGAGATAGGCCGCCATCGCCTTCAGGGCCGCCGGCGATGGCCTGCCGTCTGCATATACGTAGTCGCTCAGAGCCCCGCACAGCGCTGCGTCACCACGATTCAGCCCGTCGCGACACGCCGCGGCCATGGCGTAGAAGTGGCCGACGAACTTCTTGACGCGCTTGCCGACGCTGAGGTCCCCGACCCCCATCTCGCGCAGGTTGCGGTCCAGGTCCTCGACCAAGGCGTCGACCAGGGCCTGCGAAACGTCGCCACCGCCCTCGGCGTGGCTGAGCCGTTCCAATACGGCGAAGACATGCAAAGCGATCATGGCGTACCGGCCGGTCACCGTATCGGGCACACCAAGGTCCCTGTAGAACTCGCCGTTGCGCGCGTGGGCGACGATGGCGACATAAAGCCGTTTCGCACCTACCTTGTGCGGAGCCGAGGCAAAGAACGACTTGATGGAAATCGGCATCCACGGTCTCTTCTGGTGCCCCATGTCACGCGGCGTCGAGCCGGCGGCATTGACTTGGGGTTCCGTTCGGTGCGAATCTGAATGTGGAAAATGGGGAGTAACTCTCCCGGAATCAACAGATTTGCGGTGCCGACCCGGGACGGTCTGGCAGGGAGGTTGTTGAATTTTGTGCACGACCCGCTCGACGAGGATCGCGGTTTCCACATTGGCTGGCGCGCTGGCCCTGGTGACGGTGGCCGCGTGCGAACCCCGGTACGCAGCCCGCGGCAACATGCCCACTGCGGAGCAGATCACCGCAGTCGTTCCCGGTGTGCATGGGCGCGATGACGTGCGCAGCGTCCTCGGGTCGCCGTCGGTCATCAGCACCTTCGACGAGAACACCTGGTACTATATCGGAAGGCGCACTGAACAATACGCATTCTTCGAGCGGAAAACCGTGGAGCAGCAGGTCCTGATCATCCGGTACGGAAGAGACGGCCGGGTCGACAAGATCTCCCGCCTGGACAAAAGCGACGGCCGCGAAATCGCTCTGGTCGAACGCGAAACACCGTCTGCCGGCCGCAAACTGGGTCTCCTGGAACAGCTGTTCGGCAACATCGGACGCTTCAGCGGTGACAGCGGCTCGGAATAGCCGTGTCTATCGTGCTTTGCGGTGGTCCGTCCCCGCGATGCCAAAACGAACCCCGGCGGGTGTGCCCGCCGGGGTTACGGGTTTCGGCGCATGCGCAGCGCTAGTGCGCCAGCGCGACGAGCAACAATAACGCAACGATGTTGGTGATCTTGATCATCGGGTTGACGGCCGGCCCGGCGGTGTCCTTGTAGGGATCGCCGACGGTATCGCCGGTCACCGCGGCG